>ERZ795056.10-NODE-10-length-312266-cov-13.916928_pt1 | contig 312266 bp, 225 predicted proteins | sample MGYA00375140_ERZ795056 | MGnify/ENA primary metagenome ERZ795056 (study PRJEB30185, sample SAMN05720227) | activated sludge metagenome | isolation source: Anaerobic digester | place: USA | collected 2015-03-09 ...
CCCCAGGTGGACCACACTGATATTCTGCCGGGCCGCAGGCCCGACCTACAGAATATACCCCGTCAGGGGTGTAATGCTATACGAACGCGCCGGAAAAATAATTTTTTCGTAGGGCGAAACGAACATAACCGTCATCTCGATACGTCCCGAAAGATAAAGCAACGGGACTACTCGATGACCATTATGCGCTTGTCATTCCAACGAGCGCAACAAGGAGAAAACATTAAGTTCATTGCCACGTCATTTATGACGTGGATTATAAAAACTAAACAAAATTGACTTTAGTCAAATACTTGTTTAGGCTAAAGCCCTGTTTTTCCTTTATTTGTCCCACGACCTGAAGGTCGTGGCAATGATTGGGGCTTATTCACAAACCGGTCATCGAGTAGTCCGTCCCGCTTGGCGGGACGGACGTATCGAGACGACATTTCCTGGTCAGTATGCAACAAAGTGGAGCCCCCCTCGTCGCACATCCAGCACAAGCCCGGTCAGGTTCGGAGTCATAGGGTTGTCTTTATGGCAGACTCATGCCCCAGGTGGACCACACTGAAACCTGCTGAGCTGCAAAACCGGCTAAAGCCGGGACTACAAACATGGCCGAAAGATGATGTTTACAATCCGAATAATGCTTATATCTTGAATTTCAGGATCACCGGACAATGGTCGGAACCATATACGGCGGGTGTAATATAGCAGTCCGTTACCTGCGGCGCAAGTTCTGCGGACACAAAAAAATAGTCGATCCGCCAGCCGACATTTTTTGCGCGGGCGTTGGCCCAGTATGCCCACCAGGTATACTGCGCCGCTTCATCCGGATGAAAAAGCCGAAAAGCATCCACATACCCGTGGGCAATGAATTTATCGATCCAGGCGCGTTCTATAGGCAAAAAACCGGACTGATCGGCGTTGCTTTTGGGATTTTTCAGGTCGATCTCGCGGTGGGCGGTATTGTAATCCCCGCAAATAACCAGCTTTTTGCCCTGACTGCGCAGGATTTGGCAATAATTTAGCGTGGCGTCGTAAAAAGCCAGTTTATAATCCAGCCGCTCCTGGCTTTGCTTACCGTTCGGGAAATAGATATTCAATAAAGTGAACTCTGGATAATCGAGCGCCAGGATCCGGCCTTCGGCGTCTTTGTTGTCCGCGCCAAACCCATAGCCGATGGTCACCGGCGGGGTTTTGACAAAACAGGCGACTCCGGAATATCCCGGTTTTTGCGCCTCGTTCCAATAAGAAGAATAGCCGTTTGCCAAATGTAACTCATCCCGTACCTGTTCATAATTTGCTTTGGTCTCCTGCAATGCTGCAATGTCCAGTATTTCCGTCGCCAGCCAATCGAAAAAGCCTTTTTTTACCACCGCGCGAAAACCGTTCACATTCCATGTCGCCAGTTTAATTTCGGGCATGATACCGTTTCCTTGTGTTCGACAAAATAATTTCCGTGATATAAAAAAACTACTTGAATGTACAACAGTTTTACGATATATTTCTACAATTAAATTTTGTTCAGTAAAAATCCCGATTAAATTGATACCAGGAATGAAAGATCTTTTAAACTACAGGAACACTTGTATTTTCATGCTTATACTTGTTTGCGGCGTCTCGTGCAAATCTCCCTTTGCCACCCGCGAGCCGGAAAAGCCGTTTTCAAAGCAATCTTCCTACATCCAACCGACGTCGCCGAGTTATGTCATGGCCAATCTTCGTAACGCCATCGCCGAAAAAAACACCGCCAATTATATACGCTGCCTGGCCGATACCAGTAATTCCACAAAAAGTTTTCGCTTTATAGCCGACCCGATCGTTGTGAACAATAATCCCGGCCTGTTTGACAAGTGGGATAAAGACAACGAGTTCATATATTTAAACCAGTTAATGCTTTACCTGCCCAAAGACTCTACCAGCGTCCTGACATTTACTTCTTACCGCGAAGATACTTTTCAGGACTCGGTGATTTTAATACAGGAATATCAATTAACCGTGCATTTGAAATGCGCAACCGATGAGTGTTATCATACCCTGGTCGGGCAGGCGGAATTCCGCCTGGTGCGCACCCGGGAAGACCTGTGGTACATTCACCGTTGGAGCGATATAGCCACAGGTGACCAGCCTACCTGGAGTGCGCTTAAAGCTGCTTTTGGCAAATAACAAGACTTATGAAACGAATTATACATCACGAAAATTTTCAAACTACTGAACCGGCGTTCAGTGATAAAGATAAAAAGATAATTGCCTGGCTGACAATTTCCGCTGTGATTTTGTCTGTTGTCCGGTTCCTGGTTTTGCCGGTTATGTTGCGGCCGGAAAAGCCGGTCGAGCTTAAACCTGAAGAAAAGCAGGTCTTGATGGATTGTATGCAATCGACCCTGGCTGAATTTTATATTGATAAAAAATGGCAAAAGAACCAGGGTGAATATATTGAAGTGCAAATCCCACGACGCATGAATTTTTTATTATTCTATTCGGCGCTGGCTAAAAATATGCAGGCGGCGCCGGAGGGGTTTGCCGGATGTGAGGAGAAAACCGGCAAAAGCTATATGATCACAATGGGCATGAAGGAAATACCGGTTTATAAATTCTGGTTAAAACCCCGCGAAGCGGTTGGTTGTGTGGCGTTGATCATTGATGATTTCGGGTATGTTTACAGCAAAGTGGCCCGCGATTTTTTACGCATTCCTTATCCATTAACAGTATCAATAATACCGGGTTTGCCGGAATCGCAGCGACTGGCCCAGGAAGCGTCGTTGTCCGCTAAAGAAACGCTAATCCACATGCCAATGGAGCCGTTACAAGCCGCCTGGCGCGAAGATGGATATATCCTCGCATCCGCTCACAACAACAGCATCCTGCGTATGCGCATTAAAAAGGCCTTTTCCGAAATCCCCACTGCAGTAGGGATGAATAATCATCAGGGATCAAAAGCGACCATCGATCCCCGCATTATGCAGGTGGTTATGAGTGAATTAAAGGAGCAGAATAAATTTTTTGTGGATAGTTTCACCAATAACAAAAGCATCGCTGCCGCCACCGCCCGGCAAAATCGGGTACCGGCAATAACCAACACCCTGTTTATCGACGCCAGGGATGAAAAACAATTCATGCTCGACCAGTTACAGCGGATTTCCGGGCTGTCCGCCAAAGGAGAAAATGTTGTCGCTATTGCCCATGTTCGTAAAAACACTTTTACCGTATTGAATGCAATGCTGCCGGAATTGGCTAATAAAGGGATCGAATTTGTTTATGTGTCTGAATTGGTGAAATGAACCGCAGGTATTATAATTTCTATTAAGGGACAGGTTCATGCAAAAATAAAATATTAGCATACCTGTAAAACAATTGCAGGTGTAATTCTTATAAAACTCTACAACTGATCCCGGATTTTATGTTTACCATTGAGAGGCGCGATCCACTGATAAAAAGCAGATTGAATAAAGATAGTTTCATCCGGGTTATATGATATTAACAAATAAGAAAGGGTAATCCATGGCACGGGTTTGTTTATGCGTAAACCAAATTGCTCATATCCGCAATATGAATAAAGCCAAAACCCCGGACCCGGTTTCTGCGGCGGTAGCCGCCGAAATCGCCGGTATAGACGGCATCACAGTGCAACTGCGCGAAGACCGGATGGACATCATCGACCGGGATGTCGCGGTCTTGAAAGAAGTTGTGCAAAGCCATCTCAACATCGCTGTTGCAATGAATGATGATATGATTAAAAAAGTGGTCACCTGGCTGCCGGATATGGTAACATTATTGCCCGCCGCAAATGAAATGTCGATGGATCAATCCCTGGATGTTGTAACCAACCTTGAATATCTTGAAGAAGTTGTTACCCAATTGCGGGCTAACAATATTGTCGTCAGCGCGCTGATCAAACCCGATCCTCAGCAAATCCGCGCTGCCGCGCGCGTCCGGCTCGATTATGTGCAAATCAACACCGCGCCGCTTGCTACTATCGGCGACCTTGGCACAATGGGGGATATGGTCGAGCAAATCCGTTCCGTAGCCATCGCCGCCAACAAGCTGGGGCTAGGCGTGGCCGCCGGCAGGGGACTGAATGAGCAAGCGTTAAAAGAATTATCCGATATTCCCTTGATCGAAGAATTCAATATCGGTCGGTCGATAATAGCCAAATCTTTGCTGGTCGGTATGGAACGCGCCGTCAAACAGTTCAAATTCATGCTTGCCTGACCGGGCCGGGATCTTGATTGTTCAAAGCAATATTGTTTGATTTTGACGGAGTGCTGGCGGAAACCTTCCCCTGGCATATACAAGCCTGGCGGCACGTTTTGCTGCACGACAACCTGACGCCGGATGAAATGACAGTAAAATTGCACGAAGGCTCGCCGGCCTGGCAGATCGCAGTGGCCTTGTATCGCCATGCCGGGGTAGAACTTGATGCACACAAAGCCAAAGAACTGGCTATAAAAAAGAACCATGTATTTCAAAAAATTCAGCAAGCGCGGGTTTACCCGGAAATTATTGAAATTTTAGACAAAGCTCATTCCGTCAACATGAGCGCCGGCATTGTTACCGGCACGACCTTGGCCAATATTACCACGGTTTTACCGCTGGGTTTACCGGAAAAGTTTGCCATAATCATCAAAGATGGCGATACCGAACGCGGTAAACCCTTTCCCGATCCCTACCTGGCGGCTATTGAGCAATTACGCATTTCCCCGGCTGAATGTATTGTTGTCGAAAATGCTCCGCTCGGCATACGGGCAGCTCAAGCCGCCGGCGCATTTTGTGTCGCCCTGCAAACCACCTTGAACAGGGAACAATTACAGGGCGCAGACGTTATATATTCAAATCACCGGGAACTGGCCAAGGCTTTTTTTACATTGATAAAGTAGCAGGTTGCCTGGAAAAAAATCTTGATTATTCATGCAACATTGTGTAAATTCATTATCTAAATTATCAGGAGGTTGTCAGACCAGGTTGTTACAGCGCTTGAATTATGCAAAAATAAATGGTTTTTGGTGCAATTAAAACAACTGTTTTTTAAGCGAAAAGCGGAGGTCTGGTAACTACAACTCTATAACCGGGTACAGTATAACACAGGCTCGGTTTTTTTGTTTTATCCCGAATGCGGGATACATAGATTTAAATGCCTTTTGACCGGAATTTAAACTGGCCATGTTCTTACGGTATTACAAGGAAAAATATATGAAAAAGTTGTTGGTAATAGTTTTATTGTTTTTAGTAGCTTGCGCCGAGCGTAAATTGCCTACCGTACCCGGTAATGAGCAATTGCCGGTTATTGAAAATTTTTCATTACCGGAAATAATAAATCCCGGCAAATCTTACCTGGTCTCGGTACGGGTTATTGCAAATCCACAGCCGGATTATGTGCAATATACCGTGTATAAAGAAGGCGGTACGGAAGAATTGCTGAGCGGTAAGATGTATGACGACGGCATGGCTCAGCATAGCACCGACGGCGATATTGTCGCACGGGACGGTTTATTCACCCAAAATATTACCTGGCAGAGTACCGATGAAAATCCACATCATATCGTTTTTGAATTTGTTGCCGTCTTGAATTTTGAAACCACTGGTGAACCGTTAAAAGTAACCCTGGTTTCCAGTAAAAATATTCTGCCGCAAATTACCGGGGTAACCGTGCCGGATACTTTGCCAAGCGGGTTTACAGGAACCCTGACCTTTAGCGCCACAGTTTTTGATTCAAATGGCATTAAAGACATAAAAACCGTTTTATTCAAAGGAAAGCGGGATAATCAGACACTGTTTCAGGGTGAATTGTTAACTACCGCCAATGCCGGTGTTTTTGAAAAATCATTCGACAATACATTTGCCATCGGAAAAAAGGGAGTTTACGAGTTAATTTTTGAAGCTATAGACAAGTCCAACCGTAAAAGTTCTCCCTATAGCAGTTCAGTTTTTATCGGCAACAATGCGCCGGTTCTTTCCGACATCCAGGCTCCCAGCGCGATCCCCCGTCCGACGGATGCCGATGTTACCTTGTATTTCCTGATCACTGTGCAAGTTCGTGATGATCAATCGTTAAAAGATATTAAATTTGTTAAAATGTCCTGGAAAAAGGCGGACGGCACCTATTCCCTGAACAGTCCCTTCCAGCTTTATGATAACGGGCTACCGATTCAGGAAGATCTGGTCGGCTGGGATAACGGCTACCGCGGCGATGTGGTTGCCAATGACGGTATTTTTTCCATTACCGGCGCTTTTGATATACATCAACCCCTGGGTAATTATGAATTGGTCTTTTGGGCAGAAGATATGGCCGGAAATACCAGCGAAACCCTGAAGCATATTATTAACCTGCAATAGATGGAACGACTGATGCAAAATATTAAAACCTCTTTAATTTTATTAGTTATTTTTATCCCGGTTATGGTGTGGGCCGCGCCATTTGCGGACAGTTACCAGTTGGGAACCGCCCCCTCTGCCGGCCTGGCAGGCAACGGCATAACCGATATTGCCGCCGGTAACCGCATGATGTGGTTCGGCACCGGTTATGGCTTGAGCCGCAGCCAGGATAACGGCGCTAGTTTTGAGTCTTTTGGCGTGAAACACGGCCTGGGCGCCGGCAGCGTCTCTGCTTTATGGGTGCATGGCGATACGATCCTGGTCGCCACCGCCAACGATACGCTGACCAATGCCTCGGAAAGTTACTTGTCCAACGGTACGGGCCTGAGTATATCCACAGATAACGGCGCCACCTGGAGACATATCCGGCAAACCCCGCTGGATTACACGTCGGTGCAAAATCTTTCTTACGATATTGCCGTTTTGAACGGTACGATCTGGCTGGCCAATTTCGGCGGCGGCCTGGTGCGCGGCGACAATTTTGGCGAAACCTGGGCGGTAAATCCCCCCGATTCTTTTCTGTTCGATCCCGGTAAAGAATTAAATCACCGGGTTTTTTCCGTAATTGCAGTTGACGACGAGTTGTGGGTAGGCACTGCCGAAGGCATTAACAAATCTACCGATGGCGGCAAAACCTGGAAAAATTTCAACCATACCAGCCAGGAACAGCCGATCTCCGGTAATTTCGTCAACGGTCTGGCTTGTCAAAAAACCGGCGGCCGCAAGATCATCTGGGCCAGCACCTGGAAAGCGGAAGGCGAAGATGAATATTATGGCGTATCCAAATCCGAAAATGGCGGGCTGACCTGGTCGGTCGTATTGGGAACCCCGGAACAACAGATCAAAGCCGCCAATTTCTCCTTCGATGGGGCAACTGTATATGTGGCTACTTATGACGGCTTGTACAAATCCACTGATTTTGGCGAGACCTGGTATTTGTTTCCGCAAGTAATCGATCCGGAAATAGATGAAAAGATCTATGGCGCGGAAACATATTCCGTACACGCGCAAAACAACGTCATCTGGCTGGGAACCTCGGACGGCCTGGCGCGCACTACCAATAACGGGTATACCTGGGATATTATGCGCGCTTTTAAACCAACGGGACAAGGCGGTGTACCCCGCACTTATGCGTATCCCAACCCGTTTTCGCCAACCCGCGATAACCTGGCCGCTAACGACGGCTTTGTACGTTTACAATATAACACCCTGCGCCCGACACGGGTAACCATCAAAGTTTATGATTTTGCCATGGACCTGGTTACAACCGTGGTCGAGGGGAAAATCCGCTATACAGCCGGTAATTTTAATGAGGTCTGGAACGGCCGCAATGATTATGGCGACCCCGTAGCAAATGGAGTTTATTTCTATTGTGTTTCAATTGAAGAAGACGGCGCCTTTTGGGGCAAAATTCTGATCGTGAATTGATAATGGTACAGGAAAGAGCATGAAAAAATATATTCTGATCGTAATACTTTTGATAATAAATAGCGGCATCCTGTTCGCGCGCAACGGCGACGGCGGCTATGCCGGGGCATTTTTACGTATGGGCATGGGCGCGCGCGCCAAAGCCATGGGCGACGCTTTTACGGCAATCCCGGAAGGGGCGATCGCCGGCTTTTACAACCCGGCTTTGCTGCCTCATTTGCAGGAACGCCAGGTGGTCGCTTCGTATTCTTTTTTACCCCTGGATCGCAGCCTGGATTATGTCGGATTTGCTATGCCGCTGCATCCGGCGGCCAAAGAGGGAAAACGCGGCAATCCTCTCAAAGCCGGAGTCGCACTGGGTTGGGTTCATGCCGGAACGGATAAAATCTATGGCACCAACAGCAACGGTCAGTTTATCGGCGATCTATCCAACTCGGAACATGCGTTTTACCTGTCTTTTGCTATCCGTCCGGCTGATAAGCTCTCTATTGGCGTCAGTGGCAAAGTGTTGTATAACCGCATGCCGGGCTTGCAAACCGACAACAGCGCATTGACCTCGACCGGTTTCGGCATGGATTTTGGTATTTTTCTCACCCCGCGTAAAAATGTCATGCTGGGATTTGTCGTCCGTGATAATATGTCGAAATATACCTGGAATACGGACAAGGTGTTTGAACGCGGCACCAGCACGGTTTATAAATTCCCCAAAGTGACGCGCGCCGCTATCGCTTACCGTATTCCCCAGGAGTGGCTGTTGCTCGCTTTTGAAGCGGAAACCAGCGACAAGCAGAACCCCCGTTATCATTACGGAATGGAATTTACATACAAACCGGTCGGCGCCATTCAACTCGGTCTCGATGACAATATGCCGACTTTTGGTTTAGGTTTAAAATTTAATGTTTTAAGCAAAACGACATTAATCAATTATGCGTTTGTTGTTAATGATGTCACCCCGGGCTCGGATCATATTTTTACCTGGGCGTTTAATTTTTAATTTTGTACAAGGTGAATCAAGTGATGAAAAGCAGATTAATTATAACATTACTGGTTATGGCATTAGCGGCTCCGTTGTTTGCGGCCGGTGAAAACGGCATGGCAGTGTTAAAGATCGGCGTCAGCGCCCGCGCTGCCGCAATGGGCGAAGCGTTTACCGCCACTGCGGATGATGCTTCCGGGGTTTTCTGGAATCCGGCAGGTATTACCTGGAGCCAACACCGTCAGGCTCATTTTACTCATAATGAGTGGATTCAGGGAATAACCCACGACGCCGCCAGCCTGATAATTCCACATAATAACTGGGCTATAGGCCTGGACTTGATGCTGAACAATGTCAGCGATTTTGAACGGCGCATCATCGCTTCAGAGGAACCGTTCGGCACTTTTTCTTCCCATGATTTTTCCATGGCGCTTACTTTTTCCCACATGATCGGAAAAGACATTTCAGTAGGCGGCAGGGTGCGTTATTTAAGCGAAAAGATCTATGACGAATCGGCCAGCGGCGTGGCTGTAGATTTAGGCGCGCGTTACCGGGTTTTACCGGGGCGGCTCTTTGTCGCTGCTGCCATGCAGAATTTGGGTAAAATGTCCGAAATGGTACAAGAAGAGGTAAAACTTCCTGCCACGCTGCGGCTGGGCGCCGGTTATTACTTGCCGGGTCAAATCTTTGGCAATAATCTTTTGCTGGCAGCCGATTATGTAAAAATATTCAACGAAGACGATCATATCAACCTGGGACTGGAATATACTCCGGTTCCGGTTGTTGCCCTGCGCGGCGGCTATCAAACCGGATACGAGGAACGTTCCCTGACTGCCGGTTTTGGCGTCAATATCGGTTTTCTTTCAATCGATTATGCTTTTATCCCGTTTACCAATGATCTGGGAACCGGTCACAAATTTTCACTGTTGGCGGATTTTTAGTCAAGCCCCGGCAACTTTGACTCTAAAGTTTGTTTACCTGGTTCAAGTTTCATCTGTAAGAGTATGACAAAAATACAGGCAACATAACGGAATTATTGTAAATTTTTTAAGGATTATCCACAATAAAAAGTATCATCATTAATAACTAATTTCTGGTTCCCAATCTCCCGATTGGGAACCCGCTTGTACAAAATCTCTGATTTGAAAGGTAAAGATCATATTTAAAATAAAATAACTGCTTGAAAGGAATCGGAGATTCCTGACCAATCTCGTTTCTAATCAGGAGATTAGGAACGAGGAGACATTTTTATTAAACAGTAATGTCAAAAATATAATAATCAATATATCGTTCCTTATAAAATTCATTCATTAATTATTTGTAATTTTTTGACTTAAATGTCACTATTTTTAGTTTTAACCGGACACTACTGATCTATAATATAAAATAACACTTTTAGTAACTAATTTATATTATTAAAAAAGCAGGGTCAAGCCGGGAAGATTTAATAGCCATGTTTAGGTTTAAAAATGAAATTCTTACAGCATTAGAAAAATTTTTTGATCAGGTGTAAATAAACTTTTGTTTCTTTTTGTTTTATTTACGCACAGTATTAATTTAATAGTAATAATCTGGCGTTGACCGGTATATTTAAATAAAGAAACTAATTTTTTACAGGAGCTCCTTTGGTAAAAATAAATCTGGTTTTGGGCACTCACAATCATCAACCGATTGGGAATTTTGACTTTGTATTTGAACAGGCTTTTCAGCAATCGTATTTACCCTTTTTAAACGTCTTGCAGCAGCATCCGCGTATCAGGATTGCCCAACATTACAGCGGTATTTTGTTTGAATGGCTGACAAAAAATCACCCTGAATTGATCAAACAATTGCAAAAGCTGGTACGCTCAGGTCAGGTTGAAATGATGACCGGCGGTTATTATGAACCGATATTGACCAGTATTCCCGAAAGAGATATTATCGGCCAGATAAAAAAATTATCACAATATGTTATGAAAAAAACCGGCGTGGAGCCGACCGGTTTATGGCTAACCGAACGGGTATGGGAACCCTACCTGGCCGGGCCAATTGCCAAAGCCGGAGTAAAATACACCGTTATGGATGACTCTCATTTCAAGTCCGCCGGATTGCAGGATCAAAATTTATTCGGTTATTACATTACCGAGCATGAAGGCGAAATATTAAAAATTTTCCCTATCAGCGAACGAATGCGTTACCTCATACCCTTCCAGCCGCCGGAGAAAACGATAGAGTTTTTACGTTCCCTGGCCACGGAAGAGGGCGATCGTCTGGTCGTATTTGCCGATGACGGTGAAAAGTTTGGCGTTTGGCCGGGCACTTTTGTGCAATGTTATGAAAGAAAATGGCTCGACCGGTTATTTACATTAATTGAAGAAAACCTGGACTGGATCAATTTACTGACCTTTAGCGAAGCCACCCGGCAATTGAAACCCGCCGGCACCATTTACCTGCCTACCGCTTCTTATCGCGAAATGATGGAATGGGCCATGCCGGTTAATGCCATTAAAGATTATGAACACTTTTTCCAATGGTGTAAAGATAATCATGTGTCCGATGCCAATCTCAATTTTATTAAAGGTGGCTTCTGGCGTAACTTTTTAGCCAAATATACCGAAGCGAATAATCTGCAAAAGCGAATGCAGCTAGGCAGTAACCGGTTAAATCGCCTCGCCGGTAGTAATCATGACCTGGAAACTGCCCGTGATCTTGTCTATGCCGGGCAGTGCAATTGCCCCTACTGGCATGGCGTATTTGGCGGATTATATTTGCCGCATTTGCGCTACGCTATCTATTCCAATCTTATTCAGGCCGATGTTGAGATGGACAAGATCGAATTCCGGGAACAGCAAAAAACCGGCTGGGTGAACAGCGAAATAACCGACTTTAATGCCGATGGTTATGACGAAGTAGTAGTCCAGACCGACCGCATGAACCTGTTCTTTTCACCCAAAAACGGCGGTTGTTTAACTGAACTCGATTTCAAGCCCAAATCCATCAATTTGGTCGATACCATGACCCGGCGGCCCGAGGCTTATCATCAAAAACTGTTTGAGTTGGATAAACCATCCCATCCGGCCAGCAGCGACGACAGCGTCGCCTCGATTCATGATATTGTTTTGACCAAAGAACCAGGTTTGGATAAATACCTTAATTATGACTGGTATCCCCGCGCTTCCATGCTCGATCACTTTTTACGACCCGATTCGACCCTGGAATCAGTATCCCAGGCCAAATATGGCGAACAAAGCGACTTTGTTAACCAGCCATTTGAAGTTTCCATTGCCAAAAAAGCCAACGATCATGAACTTGTTTTGGAAAGAAATGGCCATGTTTGGGTTGAAGGCGAATTTGTACCGGTAAATATTAAAAAGAAAGTGCAGGTCAAAGCTCGCAGCGATTATTATATGGTAAAATATATTGTTACTAATAATCATACCCGCGCAATAAGTGTTTGGTTTGGAGTGGAATTTGCTACTTCTTTATTGGCCGGTAATGCCCCGGATCGTAATTACATCGTTCCGGGCCAAACCCTGCAGGACAGCAAGCTGGCGAGCATCGGCGCTGTTGACAATATTAAAAAAATTCAACTGCGTGACGATTGGTTGGGTCTGCAAATCAGTTTTGAAACCAGCAGGGAAGCGGCCTTTTGGCGCTACCCGATAGAAACGATTTCCATGTCGGAAGCCGGTTTTGAAAGAGTTTATCAGTGTTCAATTGTAATGCCGAACTGGAAAATTACCCTGGAGCCTGGTGAACAATGGAACGTTACCATAAAGCAGGGCATTGAGCAATTATAATATTGATTTTTATTTAAATATATTTTCGTTATATTATAATTGCAGTCTCATTTGAGGAATGAAATATATGATGAACAGTAAAAAATTTAAACGCACCTTGTGGATACTGGTCGCAATTATTGCCGCCGGCATTGGCGTAAGTAAATTTAACCAGACGCAGCTTTATTCATCAGATAGTATTCGCGATCAGCTGGTTCGGTTTAACGAGGTGTTTGCGTATATAAATCAATATTATGTTGAAAAACCGGATAATGAAGAATTAATTACCGGCGCTATCGAAGGCATGCTGGGCGGTTTGGATCCCCATTCAGTATATATTCCCAAAAAAGCCGTAGAACAAGTTAATGAACAATTTGAAGGTTCCTTTGAAGGAATAGGCATCGAGTTCGTTGTCTTGGAAAAGATTTTAACGGTTGTCGCGCCAATAGTGGGCGGGCCCTCGGAAGCGGTTGGTATTTTACCCGGCGACCAGATCATCAAAATTGAAGGTAAATCGGCTTACGGTATAACTGAAGATGAAGTGCAAAAGAAACTGCGCGGCCCCAAAGGCAGCAAGGTGCAGGTCACGATTCGCCGTCCGGAACAGGATAATGCCGAATTTGAGGTAACGATTGTCCGCGATGAAATCCCGATCTATAGTGTTACAGCCTCATTCATGATGGATGATGGAGAGACCGGTTATATTTATCTTGGCCGTTTTGCCAAAAAGACCTCGGAAGAGCTGGAACAAGCCATGGTCGATCTGGAAAAACAGGGCATGAAAAGAATGATCCTCGATCTGCGCGGCAATTCCGGCGGCTACCTGGATCAGGCGGTAGAGGTGTCCGATAAATTTTTACCCGGCGGCCAAAAAATTGTCTACACCCGCGGCCGGGTTAGCAACAGCGGGTCGGATTTTTATTCGACCGACAAAGGAACGCATCCCATCTATCCACTCATTGTTATGATCGATCATGGTTCCGCCAGCGCCTCTGAAATTGTGGCCGGCGCTATCCAGGACCTGGATAGAGGCCTGGTTGTCGGACAAACCAGCTTTGGTAAAGGGTTGGTGCAGAACCAGATTCCCCTGCGCGACGGTTCGGCGTTACGGTTGACCATTGCCCGGTATTATACCCCCAGTGGTCGGTTGATCCAGCGTCCTTATGACGACGGGATTATTGATTATTATACCGAAGCGTATGATGATTCGTCCATTACCAGCAAAGTCGATTCCAGCAAACAATACAATACCCTGTCCGGACGTGTTGTATACGGCGGCGGTGGCATTACCCCGGATATTACCCTGGAAGCGGAAAAGATTACCCGTTTTACCTACCAATTACGAACCAAGCGCGTGTTCTTTGAATATGGTTCCAAATATGCCAATACCTATAAAAAGTGGAAAAAAGATTTTCAGGGTTACAAAAATAATTTTGAAATTACCCAGCCCATGTTGAATGATTTAAAAGAGATCATCCAAAAGCATGACGTCAAGATCAACCAGGAAGCATTTAATAAAGATCTAGACTATATAAAATTGTCAATGAAATCTGAAATGGCGCGGCATATATGGGATAGCGAACATTATTATATGATCCGTATCATGGCGGATTCCGAAGTCATCAAAGCGTGCGAACATTTTCCCAAAGCCAAAGAGATAGCCATGTTGAATAAATGGGAAACCCGGCTGTAAAAGGGCCCATAAAAAATATATTGACTTTTAAAACAAAATATACTAAGTTTTCTAGTACTCTTGAAATATTAATTAACTTTTTTAAATTAAACTTGTTTGGAGGAGTCTGAATAATGGTTCAAATGTTTAACGATGGCGGCGCTTTCATGTGGCCAATTTTAATCCTTTTAATTATCGGTATTGCAATCAGTCTGGAGCGTTTGTGGACATTGACAAGAGCCGGAATTAATACCAAGAAATTTATGGCATCGATTAAAAATGCTCTTGCTGAAGGCGGAGTAAAAAAAGCTATTGAAGTATGTGAAAATACCCGCGGCCCGGTTGCTTCTATTTTCCATGCCGGTTTACTGCGTTCGAATCGCGGTATTGAAAACGTTGAAAAAGCAATTTCCAGCGCCGGATCAATTGAAATGGCATTCCTGGAAAGAGGCCTGGTTTGGTTGGCAACAATCGTCAGTTTGGCCCCGATGTTGGGATTTACCGGAACCGTACAGGGTATGATCCAGGCATTCAATGACATTAAAGCTGCTAACGATATTTCCCCGACTATCGTCGCCGGTGGTATTTCCGTAGCTTTGTTAACCACCCTTTTTGGTCTGGTTGTCGCTATGTTAGTCCAGGTATTTAATAACTATTTCGTATCCAGAATCGACCGTTTAATCATTGATATGGAAGAAAGTTCCAATGAACTTGTGGACGCATTAATTGCCATCGAGGAAAAAAAATAATTTGATTGGAGAGAGTAGTTACTATGTTAAACAAACGTAGAAAAGGAACTCCTGAAATCAATTCGGGGTCTATGGCAGATATTGTGTTCCTGCTGTTAATTTTCTTCCTGGTAACAACTACGATTGATACGGATAAAGGTATTTCGTTGGCATTACCCCCCAAAGGCGAAACCAAAGAAGTATCCAAAAAGAACATTGCGAATATCCTGATCAATGAGGCTGGCGATGTAATGATCAACGAAGAGCAGATTGCCATAGGCGAACTTTCCCGTAAAGCTAAACAGATGCTGGATGAAAATGATAAAATCGCTTTTTCTGTAAAAACTCTCAAGACCACCAAATATGATGTATATATTGATGTTCTTGATCAGTTGAAAAGAGCGAATGCGACCAGAATTTCTATTGCGGAACCCGATTAATTTACAAGCGTATACTAGTAAAGAAAATGAATAATTAATTTAGGAGTAAGACTTTGAAATTCAAAACAAAGTCAAAAGTGGGATCCGGCATTTCAACCGCGTCCATGCCCGATATTATTTTTATGCTTTTGATCTTTTTTATGGTTTGTACCGTATTTAAAGAATCATCAGGTCTAAAAGTAATATTACCGGATGCACGCAAGATTGAGAAATTGCCCGGTAAACGTGGCGTCGCCGTTATCTGGGCTGACAGGGCCGGGAATCTGACTATTGATGATAAATTTTTGCGACCTGAAGATATCCGTAGTATTATCTATAATAAAGCAATTGACCCGACTAGTCCTTTAAAGATTGTTTCAATGCGGATTGATAACCAGGTAGATATGGAACGAGTTACAGCGATTCATGAAGAATTGCGGGCTGTCGGTGAAGCTGCATTAAATGTCAATTATTCTTCAAGAACTGCAGCTGAATGAGGTGATTTATTATGATGATTAGACAAAACCCCAAAGTCAGTCTCAAGTATAAATATAAAAAGAATATGGAACTTGGACTGATAATCACCCTGTTTTTATTGATTCTGATTTTTCAGGGCTGGAAAAAGTTTGAAAGTGAAACCAAAAAGCAGGAGCGGGTTAATATTACTATAGAAGTACAGGAAATCCCGCAAACTGAGCAGGAAAAAAAGCCGCCAGCCCCTACACGTCCGGCTATACCGATTGAAAGCGAAAGCGATGATATCGATGAAGATGAAACAATCGAGACCACAGAAATAAACCTGGACGAGTTGCCGACTCCTCCTCCACCCCCGGAAGAAGACGTCGATGATGAATCTGCAATCTTTGTAGCTTATGATGAAGCCCCGGAACCCATTGGTGGATTTGCGGCTATCCAGCGTAATCTGGTTTATCCTGAAATTGCCCGCAAAGCCGGCGTTGAAGGTAAAGTGGTTGTTAACTGCCTCGTAGATGAAAAAGGTAATGTTGTTAAAACTACTATTTTGAAATCTCTGGGCAATAACGGTTGTGATGAAGCGGCTGTTGCTGCGATCAAATCCGTTAAATGGAAACCCGCCAAACAACGCGATAAATCGGTTAAAGTTTGGATCGGTATTCCTGTGGTATTCAAGTTGAAGTAAGCAGTATTACTTAAAAAAACGAATTTCAATATTTTTTATTGATTGGATAAAAGTTCGTTTTAAGACTACTGGAATATATGATATAGTGTTTATTAGTAATAGCAGTAATTAGAGAGCCGGTTTTAAAACCGGCTCTTTTGTCAGTCCCTTTTAACGAGTAATCATGCGGACTGATAGCCAGGTAAAAGTGGAACACAATTTAATAGTAATCCATATAGAAACAAGGCAGATTAAGAAGCACTATTAAATATCTATATTCAACATTCAACAAGAATCTCTTTTGCGGGAGGGCACTACCATGAGAAAGAAACAAATCTCCACTGTCAGTCTCAAGAATAAATATAGCAAAAATATTGAACTTGGACTGTTGTTAACTTTGTTTTTGTTAATTGTAGTATTTCAGGGGTGGAAAAGGTTTGATACCGTAGTTAAAGAACAGCCGCCTGTAAAATTTACTTTTACAGTAACAGATGTATTACAAACCGAACAGAAAAGAACCCTGCCTGCGCCAAGTCGTCCATCTATCCCAATCGAGAGCGAAAATGAAGATATTGATGATGATGAAACTATTGAATCTTCAGAAATTAATATTACCGATATATTAACTCCTCCTCCGCCCCCGGCTGATGATGTTACCGAGTCAGTTCCTTTTATATCTTTTGATGAACCTCCGATGCCAATAGGCGGTTATGCTGCATTCCAGCGAAATTTAATTTACCCGGAAATTGCCCGCAAAGCCGGAGTTGAAGGTAAAGTTTATGTAAACTGCCTTATTGATGAAAAAGGTAACGTTGTTCAAACAGTTATTATAAAATCTTTGGGCAATAATGGATGCGATGAAGCGGCTATTGCTGCGATCAAATCCGTCAAGTGGATCCCGGCCAAACAGCGTGATAAAGCGGTCAAAGTATGGATTAGCATCCCTGTGGCATTTAAACTGAAATAAGCAGATAATGCAAATTATCTGGTTTATTGAATTGTAATAACAGACCAGATTTTTTGTAACAATTTTCACTATTGAAAAGCCGGTTTATTAACCGGCTTTTTTAATTTTAGGCCTGCCCTATAAACTAATCAAAAACGGGCTCTCTATATTTCAGCTTTTTCATATTTTAACACTCCATACCCAAAAAATCATATTGATATGAAAAAAATATTTATTATTTTACAAGTTGTGATAATTACCGATTTTATTCTATAAAGTTTTACTATATGTCCTTGACCTTATTTTAAACAATGATCCGGTATACAATAAAAAACATAAATCTGCTTCCTGGCAAAAAGCTCCGGTTGTTGATTGTCCTTTCTATCCTCTGCATGACGATTTTTACCTTTTGTTATAATCCTTTTGCACCGAAACTGGAACACTCCAACGGGCAAGGGCTGGTTATAACCGAACAAAAAAGTCCGGATGAAGTTTTACAGAATTTTATTTATGCCTATACCTTTAAAGATTCGCTGGTTTATGCCGGGTTGCTGGACAGCTCTTTTGTATTTGTCTATTTTGATCCTAACCTGGGCAGTTCCGGTCGGTTCGTCTCCTGGGGCCGGGATGTGGACCTGAAAACTACCGGCAGGTTATTCAAGAATTTTGATACGATAACATTAATCTGGAACACAACTATATATCAAATAGAGAATGAGACTGAAGCGGAATACTCCAAGACTCTGCAATTAAATATGTTTGGCGCTTCGGGTGATTTCAGTCTCAATGGGAATGCCATTTTTAATTTCAAGCTAAGCAGTTATGATAAAAAATGGCGCATTACCCGCTGGAAAGATGAATCAACCATGTAAGGTTTTGCATCAAACAAGTGTAATATAACTTTTACACAGGTTTGTAAGGTATGCAAAACATTAAGGATGAGGATACTATGAAACGAACAATAATATTTTTTCTATTTTTTACTTTTGTTATAGTAACAGGCGGTTATTCTCAATTTGACAAACCAAATATTTTAACGGTTCAGGCATATAATTCACACGATCAGGTATTGCCCGGCGGCAGTTTTAATATAGCCATTGTTGTGCAAATTGCCCCGGAATACCATATTAATTCCAATACACCTACAAATGAATTTTATATTCCGACTGTAACCAGTTTGGATTCTGTAACCGGCTTGTCTTTTGCAGCGCCGATATATCCGGAACCCGCTCTGGTCAAATTCGCCTTTTCCGAAGATAAAGTATCCGTCTTTGCCGGGCAGGTTGTGATCCGTGTGCCGGTTACGGCAGCGCCGGATATTACTGAAAAGGATTTGATTATTACCGGTTCACTTGCTTACCAGGGTTGTAATGATGTAGTTTGTTTTGCTCCGGCAGAGCAGACTTTTAGCCTGCAACTACCGGTTGCGCCGGCGGGAACAAATGTGGCGGCTGTCAATTCGGAGTATTTCCCGTCGGCCGGTTCCGAATCCGGATCGACCGCAGCGGCTGAAACCCTGACAGCCGATGAGAACAAAGCCCGTGAAATTCTGGACAAGGGGATTTTTTATGCCCTGGCCGCTTTTTTCCTGGTCGGCCTGGCCCTGAACCTCACTCCCTGTGTGTACCCGGTCATCCCGTTGACCGTCAGTTTCTTTAGCGCGCAGGGTAATAAAACCAAACGCAAAGTATTTGTGTCTGCTTTGTTTTACCTGCTGGGTATTGCGGTTGCTTTTGCCCTGCTGGGGCTCATCTCCGGTTTGGCGGGTAAGCAGTGGGGATTCTTGTTCACCAGTCCCTGGTTTGTTGTGGTTATTGCTTTGATCATATTGGCTATGGCTGCCAGTCTGTTCGGCGCTTTTGAGATCACTGTGCCCTCGTGGCTGCTGACCGGCGCGGGCAAGAGCCGGCAGGGAGTAATCGGCGCCCTGGTGATGGGGTTAACCGTGGGTGTGGTCATTGCGCCCTGCGCAGCCGGGATTCTCATTGGCCTGGTAGGTTTAATTGCCAAGACCGGCCTGGTGTTTAAAGGGACTTTATTGTTTTTCGTTATGGGTTTGGGTTTGGGATTGCCTTATTTGATCCTGGCAACCTTTTCCGGGCTGCTGCAAAAGCTACCCCAGTCCGGCATGTGGATGGTGTGGATACGCAAATTTTTTGCCGTGCTGTTGGTTGGCGTGGCTTTGTATTTTATTGTGCCGCAGCTTGACCGGATCTATGACAAGTTTGCGTTTTTGACCGGAATTTTGGGAGTATTTGGCGGTTTGTTGCTCGGCTTCCTGGATCATGCTCCCGGGTATACAAAAGGATTCAAACTGATCCGGGCGCTGGTTGGTATTGTCATCATGTTGTTGGGATTATACTGGATTAACAGCGCCATAAATTCCAAACCTTCGGCAATTGACTGGATAAAATTTAATAATCACACAGTAGAGAGCCTGGTTGATAATGAAAAGCCGGTTTTTATTGATTTTTATGCGGACTGGTGCGCTCCCTGTAAACAACTCGACCGCGACACTTTTAGCGATGACCGGGTGGTTGAAAAAGCGCGGCAATTCCACATGCTCAAAGTGGACTGCACCAAACCGGACGAGTTAACTAGTAAATTTATGGAAACTTTTCAGGTAACCGGAATGCCGACCCTGGTATTTTTATCCAAATCCGGTGTGGTGCAACAAGAGCTACGTGAAATCGGTTTTATCGGGCCGCAAGAGTTTTTATCCAGTATGGATAAAGCGCTGGCTGCCGAGTAATTGCTCTGGTGATATTGAAAATATAATGTATGGATGATCTAGAATAAAGGACGTTGTGTTGAAAAGATTAGTTGCGGCGAGTTTGGTGTTATTGTTTTTTGGCATGGGCTATTCACAAGAAGCTGTACAGGTTTCCGATTCACTGCTCACGCTGGCAGTAACATTTCCGGCGTTGCAGGATACAGTACCGTTCTCCAAAGTACGGGTTACCGGCGTTGCCACTAATGCTGCGCAGGTATCTGTAAATAAAAAAAATGTACGGTTATTTCCCAACGGCGCCTTTGTTACCCGTGTGGATTTAGAACCCGGCATGAACAGCATATCTGTAAAAGCAGCCAATGGCAGCAGCTCGACCAGCCAGGAACTGGTGGTTTTTCGTCCCCCGACGCCTGAAAATTTACCGGCGCAGCCCACGGTAATCGACACGATGCTGATCGAACCATCGCAAAATGTTATGCTGATCTATGGCGATTATGTTAACGTCAAATGTAAAGGCAGCCCCGGCGGACAGATGATCTTTTCTATCGACAAGGTTGCTAAAGAATTACCGATGGTGGAATTGCCCCCGGCCCAGGCGGATGGACTGGTTGGGGTTTATAATGGAGTTGTCAGAGTTAACGAAGGCCCGCTCAACAAACCCCTGCAAATAAAGTTTGAATTAAAAGGCGAGGATGGTAAAAAGGAAGAAGCAATTGCGCCGGGGCATGTTTATATCATGCCGAATGATGTGCCGGTAGTTGGCAAAATCAATAAAGAAACCTCGCTTTACAGCGCCGCGAATGGTGCGCAGCCGTTCACCAAAATTCAGGATCCCGTCATGGTGCATATTACCGGCAAAACCGGCAATTTTTTTCAGATCCGGTTGGCGTCGTCTTTAATATGTTATGCAGAAGACAAGGATATTGATTTGCAGCCCTGGGGAACGCCGCTTCCCCGCACCGGGATTGCTGCGCCGGTTATTTATACCGATAACGACTGGTATCGTTTGCACATGCGGCTGCAACAACCGGTGCCATTTACCGTCGAGCAAACCCTGGAGCCCGCCAGTTTAACCGTTACTTTTTACGGCGCCGACCTGACATCGAACTGGATCACTTTTCCCAATGTTCCTACCGATATCAAGCAAATCGGTTTTTCCCAGCCGGAAAGCCGGGTTTTAAAAGTAAAAATTGATCTGAGTTTAAAACAATTCTGGGGTTACCGGGCCTATTATGATGAACAGGGATTTCAGTTAAAGATCCGCAAAGCGCCGCGTTGGAACGGGAATGTGTTTAATGGAATGATCATTGCCATCGATGCCGGTCATGGCGGCGATAATGAAGGCGCCATCAGTCCCACCGGAGTATTGGAAAAACAGGTAAATATGGACTGGGCGCTGATGCTGGCCGATTCGCTGCGGGCGGCAGGCGCAGTGGTACTGCTGACGCGCTCTACTGATGAAAATATCAGCCTTGCCGACCGTGTGCAGATCGCCCGCTCGGCAAACGCCAATTTTCTCATTTCCCTGCATAACAATTCAACCACAGCCGGCGGCGACGCCCTGGCGGCGCGCGGCGCCAGCACTTATTTTACACTGCCGCAAAACCGCGACCTGGCCTGGGCAATTTATCCACATTTGTTGAAACTTGGTCTGGCTCCTTACGGGCGAATCTACAATTCTTACTTTATAACCCGCACCACCGATATGCTGGTGGTGTTGATCGAAGGCGGTTTCTTATCGCACCCGGAAGAGGAATTACTGCTGACCGATAGCGCCTTTATGGGTAAAATGGCGGCCGCTGTTGTTAACGGCATCCGCGATTTTTTACAAAACCAGCAAAAGAAATAGTCGCTACGCTATAACAATAGTGCGCGCAGGTTGTTTTTCCTTGCCGACGCCCAGTTTGGTTTCCAGGCAGTTGATCACAATCAGAGCCGCAGACTGGGGCGTGAGATGCTGCATATTCAACACCAGGTCGTAAGCCGTGTGATCATTAGCGCTGCGGTGAAAATAGCGCTGCACAAAGGCAAAGCGGTTACTGTCGACCAGCGACACCACTTTTTTAGCTTCTTTTACCGGCAGTTCCCGCGCATGGGCAATCTTTTCCACCCGGTAGTCCAGCGGCGCGGTGATCATAATGCGTAACGAATGTTTGGGGTCGACAATAAAATTGGCGCCCCTGCCGATGATGATCGCCCGGCCTTGTTCGGCAATGGCCTCGATCACGGCATGCAGGAGGTGAAAATATTTGTCGATACCGAGAGCGTCTTTATCCAGCATGGTTTGCAAAAAGTTGTGCGTCTGGTTTTGTTTACGCTCGTCAAACGGCGCGACGATGCGGTTGCGAAGCTGGCCCGATTGGGCAATATATTCGACAAGCTCTTTATCATAGATCTGCCAATGTAACATTTCCGCTATTTTTTCCGCCACATCATCCCCGCCGGCGCCATGCGTCCGCGAAATGGTAATAATCGCGTGGTCAAGGGAATCGGCGCCGCCGGCCTTTTGCTGCCGTTTTTGAATTTGTTGTTTCACTTCCCAAATAGCAACCTGGCCTTTGATCAGCCGGTTCCAGTTGAGTTGTTCATTATGGTTAGCAGGCATGGCAACCTCCTCTGTTTGGTTCATATTGGATTTAATTGCCAGTCCATAGTGCAGGGGAACGGGAGAAGAATGTCTGTCGAATGAAAGCCCGCTTGTTGTTCGGGCTCTATTTGAAGTATATTAAAGTAAAGTCATTTTGTCAATAGAAAAATTGCTTTTTTTGAATATAATTATGCAAATACCTGTCAATAATTTAACGCCGATGATAATGGAAGGGTTTCATGGGGTAAAGTTAAAATTTACCGTATGAAAACAAGACGATCTTATATTCCCGGCTGGGTGCCCCGGAACCAGGGTGAATCCCTATGAATGAGCTGGAAAAACAATTTTTGTAGGGGCGAAGCATCTGTTCCGGACTTACTTTTCATGTCAACTGATCCCGGTAAAGATGCTTCGCCCGGATGAATAACAATCCCGGTCCGCATTAAAGTCTATCCCACCTCTCCGCAAATACAGCATAAACCCGGACAGGTTCGGTGTCAAAGTGCTTTCTTTATAGAAACCCTGTGCCCCAGGTGGACTCCACTGAAATGCTGCCGGGCCGCTTTTCGCTCATCTCGTTACGTCCCGGAAGGTAAAGCAAAGGGACTAGTCGATGACCGTAATATATTTTAGAAAAACCGGTCGTCGAGTAGGGCCGTACATGGTCTTGAGTGACGAACTACACCAGGTATATAGCAGCATTACAGCAGATGCAGATTCGGCCCGTATCGAGACGACATTTTCTGACCCGAGTACATTAAAGTCTAGCCCACCTCGCCGCAAATACAACACAAGCATGGACAAGTTCGAAGTCATAGTACCTTCTTTATAGCAATCTTGTACCCCAGGTGGACAAAACTGAAATGGTGCCGGATCGCAGAGCAGAACGGCCAAGATCAGGATGAAATTTTATTTCCCCTTTCCCGAAATGTTGTGATTTGCACATTGTTTTTTTTTAAATAAAACACTATCTTTATAATTATTTTCCTACATGAGTATTTACCAATAATGCAGGCATGTTATGGAAAGAAAGAAAAAACGGCTGGCTAATGTTCCTGAGGATTTGCAGGACTATAAAAGCAAAGCCAAACTGTGGTTCGGCGGCCTGTTTGCGCCGGATCGTGAAATATATATTGCCAGGGCGCCGGCCCGCCTGGATGTGATGGGCGGTATTGCCGATTACTGCGGTGCAGTAGCGCTGCAGGGTGTTTTAAAGCAAGCCGCTGTGGTAGGCATACAGCTGCGCCGCGACCGCCGCTTGCTGGTCAAATCCGTTGGCATCGAAAATGACGGCTTTCGCTCGATTGCCGATTATGACCTTGACCGGTTTTATGACACTGGCGCGGTGAAATCTTTTGCAAACATTCGCCAGGATTTACTCAAAGACCCCTCGACCCTGTGGATGGCATACGTACTCGGCGCATACCCGGTACTGCTGCATGAAAAAATTGCCGGACAATTCGGCAACGGCGCGACGATTTGTATTAAAAGCAACATACCGGTACAAGCCGGTCTCGGCGCTTCTTCCGCCCTGGTTATGGCTACTCTATTGGCCATGAAACAGGCGTATAGCCTGGCGCCGGATGCATTTCAACTGGCAAAATGCTGCCAGCAAGTGGAGCAGCAAATAATCGGCGTTCCCGGCGGTATTGTTGCGCCGCTCACTTCGGCTATGGGCAAAAACGGCAAGCTGCTGGTCATTCGCTGCCAGCCCCATGAATTATTGAAAATGATCACGTTACCGGCGGATATTCAGTTTATCGGCATCAACTCCCGCATCAAACCTGCGAATGATCATAACCATTATATCGATTCCCGTACGGCTGCACTTTTAGGTAGAAAAATACTTATTGCCCGGTTGCAGGAACAGGGAGTCGCCAATCCTTTTAACGGGTATCTTTGCAACCTGGCGGCGGAACATTGGCAGGAGCGCTATCAAAACCTGCTGCCGGAACAAATGACCGGACGCAAATTTCTGGATCAGTATGCCGGGCACGATGATGAAATGACGGAGATCGAACTTAAAAAAACGTATCATGTACAAAATTGCGCCGCTTTCCCGGTATATGAAAATGCCCGGGTACAAAAATTCATCAAAAAGCTGGAAACCTATACGCAGACCGGCAACCGCACCATCCTGGCAGAAGCCGGAGAGTTGATGTACGAATCCCATGCCGCTTACAGCGAGCTTGTTAACCTGGGAACCAACGAGACGGATATTCTGGTCTCGCTGGTTAAAAAACTGGGGCCGGAGAACGGGTTATATGGCGCCAGGGTATCCGGCAATGGCGGCGGCGGCACTGTTGTCGTGCTCACCGCCAAAAATAATGAAGATACGATCAGAAATATTACTTCGCAGTATTATGACCAAACCGGGTTCAAGCCGGATATTTTTACGGAATCGTCACCCGGCGGGTTGGAACTTGGCGCCGAAACGATCAAATTTACCTAGTGGACTGCGGTTGAACAGTATATAAATTCGCACGAGTGACAGTAATTAAACGGGAGACCGTGTCATGGTCTCTCAATTCAGATAATCATCATTTAAAAAGGGCAGTCAATGCTTAGCATAATCCTTGTTATTGCGCTCAGTTACCTGGTTGGCTCCATTCCCACCAGTATCATTACCGGGAAAATTTTAAAAGGCATAGATATACGCCAACACGGCAGCGGTAACGCCGGGGCGACCAATGTATTTCGCGTATTGGGCTGGAAGCCGGGTGTTTTTGTGATGTTGTTTGATATATTTAAAGGATTTGCCGCAACCTGGTGGATAGCGCGCATCGCGGTCGGGCCTGTTCCGGTGAATACCGGAATTATGATGCTCATCGCCGGATGCGCTGCCATTTTCGGGCACATCTGGACGGTGTTTGCCGGCTTTAAAGGCGGCAAAGGCGTCGGCACTGCCGCCGGTATGATCATTGCCCTGTATCCTTTAACACTGCTTATTTATTTGGGTGTATTTATCATTGTGTTCCTGGCTACCCGCATCGTCTCCCTCAGTTCTATTACCGCGGCTATTTCTTTGCCGATTGTGTTGACGATTTTTCGTTATGTGGTAAAGATTCCCGTGTCGCTGCCGGTATATATATTTGGTTTTTTTGCTTCCGCGCTGATCATTTATACCCATCGTTCCAATATTAAACGGCTGATAAACGGCACGGAAAACCGCTTTGGCAAGAAAAAAACCGCCTGATGATTGGTTTGTTTGTTATGACCGACCAGGTAAAAATACAGTTCCTCGGCACCGGCGCCGCTGTTCCCTCGCTGCGGCGCGGACTGCCTTCTTTGGCAATACTGCATGACGGCGGCATTATCCTTTGCGATATTGGCGAAGGCACGCAATTAAATATTTTACGGGCCGGATTACCGCCTTCAAAAATTCATACCATCCTAATTTCCCACCTGCATGGCGACCATATTTTCGGCCTGCCGGGCTTTTTAACCTCGCAGCAAATGATGGACAGGGTTAATCCCCTCACCATAATCGGTCCCCCCGGAATCCGGCAATATTATGACCATATTCGCAGCATAGCGGGGTTCGATATTCAATATCCGCTTTATTTTAAAGAATTGACGCAGGAGGAAAATAATTCCATGCTGGTTGGGCCGTTCCAGGTAACCGCCAAACCGCTGGAGCATCGCACAGTGTGTTATGGGTATCGTTTAAGCGAATCGCCCAAAGCCGGCAAATTCAATTCACAGGCCGCCGCGGCGCTCGGCATTCCCGAAGGTTCGCAACGCCGGGATTTGCAGCAGGGAATTCCGGTACAGATAAATGGAAAGTTGATCAAGCCGGAACAGGTGGTCGGGCCGCCTGTGCCCGGCAGGATCATTGCCTACCTCACCGATACCCGGCCCTGCGTTAATGCCCTGGAACTGGCGCGCACCGCCACTGCATTGATATTCGACAGCACCTTCTCCGGCGATCACGCCGAACGGGCGCAGCAAACCTTTCACAGCACCTCGGTGCAGGCGGCGGAACTTGCCCGGCAAGCCGTTGCGGGGCAATTACTGCTTTGGCATATCAGCATTCGCAATGGCGAAGAGATCGAAGCAGCTATGCTGCGCGAAGCCCGGACAATTTTCCCGAACACCCTGATGCCTGCCGATTATGAAACCGTGGAAATTTTTCGTCCGGGCCAACGATGAAGCATAAAAACAAAACTCTGTTTATCCTGGTAATCGGCGTTTTTTCTATTTCCATATCTTCTATTTTAATAAAACTGTGCACTGCGCCTTCGCTTGTCATCTCTTTTTACCGCATGGCTATTGCCTCGCTTTTTTATCTTGGCGGCGTGTCGCTTTACCATGGTAATATTTTTAAAACAATAACTAAATCAGATTTCAAGTACATGCTCCTGTCCGGAGTTTTTCTAACATTTCACTTTGTCACCTGGATCACTTCATTAAAGTATACCTCGGTTGCCAGTTCAGTTGTGCTGGTGCAAACCTCGCCGGTGTTTGTGGCGCTGGGCAGTTATTTATTTTTTAAAGAAAAACCCGGATTAGCAGGCGTTAGCGGTATTTTAATTACTATGGCCGGCGGGTTTATCATCAGTCGGTACGACAATGCCGGGCAAAGCGGCGCTTTGTTCGGCAACGTGCTGGCTGTTTTAGGCGCAATCGGCGCTTCCGGGTATTTTTTGCTGGGACGAAAAATCCGTAAAACTGTGGATATCTTCCGCTATGTGGCAATCGTGTATAGTGTTTCCACCTTGTTGCTACTGATACTTGTTCTTTTCAAAAATCCCGTTTCGTTATGGGGGTATAGCTGGCAAATGATGGCGCTGCTGGCGGCAATTGCGCTGGTGCCGCAGGTTATTGGTCATACCAGCATCAACTGGGCGTTAAAGTATTACTCGGCAACGGCGGTAACGATTGTCACGCTGGCGGAATCGGTGTGCGCCTCGCTCATTGCCTGGCTGTTGTTAAAAGAGCCCCTGCCGGTGTACAAGATCGTTGGCGGCATCATCCTGCTATCCGGAGTGGTACTGGTGCTGTATGCGGAGAGCAGAGGCAAACTGGAAAAGAAATGACTTATTTTGAAGCTTGATTTTATTGATATTTGATTCAGTAAATTCTTTATTCACCCCAAGTAATACCAACCAGGGAGTTTTTATGAAATTCTTCACCCATTATTTGTGGTTCACCACCAAAAATCACCGCGAATACATCAACATTACCGGCGACGTGGAACAGGCGCTGCAAAAAAGCGGTATTCAGGAAGGCATGGCCCTGGTTTCCGCCATGCACATCACCGCCGCAATCTATGTTAATGATGCGGAATCGGGCTTGATCCAGGATATCGACGACTGGCTGCAAAAGCTGGCGCCGCAAGGGCCGGATTACCGCCATCATCGCACCGGCGAGAGCAATGGCGATGCGCATTTAAAAAGTTTGCTCATGCACCATGAAGTCATTCTGCCGGTAACCAACGGCCAACTGGATTTAGGCCCCTGGCAGCAAGTCTATTATGCCGAGTTTGACGGCCAGCGCCGTAAACGGGTTATCATTAAAATTATGGGTGAATAGTAACATGGCGGGGGGTGAAATTATTTACCCTGAATGCCCAACTGGTTCATTTTGCGGTACAGGGTGGCTTCGCCAATGCCGAGCGCTTTGGCGGTGTTGCCGCGATGCCAGCGATACTTTTCCAGGTGTTCCAGAATATAGTAGCGTTCAAACTGTTCCACAGCAGAGTTGAGATTTTCGGCGCTAACCTGGATTTTACTGCGGCTGCTCACCGGGAAATCGGGCGGCAGGTCGGCAATGGTCAATACCTCGCCGCGGGCAAAGATCATCAGCCGTTCAATATAATTTTCCAGTTCCCGCACTTCGCCCTGCCATTCCCGCTGCACCAGTTCGTTCAACAGGTCATCATCAAGTTTAACTACTTTTTTGTTCATCTGGCGGTTGTATTTTTTTACAAAATGATCGATCAGCAGGGGAATATCGCAGCGCCGCTCGCTGAGCGACGGCAGGTAAATTTCGATCACATTCAGTCGGTAATACAAATCTTCCCGGAATCTGCCTTTGGTAATTTGTTCCCGCAAATCCAGGTTGGAGGCGGCAATGATGCGCACATGGATTTTTTCCGGCACAGTCGAACCGACTGCCAAAACGGTTTTGGTCTCTATCGCGCGCAATAATTTGGCCTGGGCGGCCATTGAGAGCTCGCCGATCTCGTCCAGGAACAGGGTACCGCGATCTGCCGCTTTAAAGAGCCCGGGTTGATCGCCGACCGCGCCGGTGAATGACCCTTTTTTGTGGCCAAACAGTTCGCTTTCGATGAGCGTTTCGGTGATAGCGCCGCAATTTACGGCTACAAATCGTCCCAGCCGGTGCCGGCTGTTAAAATGGATGGCTTTGGCGACCAGTTCCTTACCGGTGCCGCTTTTACCGCCGATGAGCACATTACTTTCACTGTCCGATACTTTGCGGATGGTTTCGAACACTCTTTTTATAGCCGGACTTTTACCGATGATATTGGTAAAATCATAGTTGGCGTTCACTTCCTGGCGCAGCGCCTGGTTTTCATACACCAGTTCCTTGTGCTCGACCAGCTTGTATACTTTATGCGCGACATCCTCAAAATTGAGCGGTTTAAGCAGGTAATCGTATGCTCCCTTACGCAGCGCTTCAACGGCTGTTTCTATTGAAGCGTAAGCGGTAATAATGATAAACGAAACTTTTACCGGCAACAACGCTGCCTTTTCCAGCAATTCCATACCGTTCATCACCGGCATTTCCAGATCGGTTATAACGACATCAAACTCGTTGGTTTTGATCTGTTCCAGGGCTTCAGCGCCGTTGGCGGCCTGGCGACAGACAAACCCGCGGTTATTCAACACAGCGATCAGGCTTTCCCTGGTTATGTCGTCATCATCGACGACCAGCACATGGATTGCCATTTACTTGTCCTTTTTATATTGCGGTAAGGCAATGGTAAAAGTGGAATATTCCCCTTGCCGGCTATCCACGCTGATGGTGCCGTTAAAACTGGAAATAATATTGTAACTGACCCATAATCCCAGGCCGGTGCCTTTACCTTTAGCTTTGGTAGTATAAAACGGTTCAAAGATATGCGCAATTTTATCTTCAGGAATGCCGGAGCCGTTGTCGGTAATTGAAGTATAAACTTTTTCCGCATCGAACCAGGTTTTAATAATCAACGTGCCGTTCTGCACATTTTCCATCGCGTCGGCGGCGTTCAGGCAGATATTGATGAAAACCTGTAACACCTGATCAAAGCTGGCGGTAACCAGGGGGATTTTGGGTTCCAGTACGGTTTCGATATTTTGATGTTTCAGTCGTTTATCATACTTTATTATACGGATGACATGTTCGATGACACTGTTCAGGTAGATCATTTCGACATTATGCGCAATCGGCTTGGAAAAATCCACCAGGGTTTTGACGGTACGCGATATACGGTCGATATTTTGACGGATGAGAGTGATCTTGTCCTTGACATCCTCGTCATCTACTTTAAAGCTGAGCAACTGGGTGAGGGAAGATATGGAATTTAACGGTGAGCCGACTTCATGGGCAATACCGGCTGCCAGGGTGCCGACGGCGGACAGTTTTTCGGACTGGATGAGTTGCTGGCGAAGTTGTTCCTGCTGGGTCATATCCCGCGCTATAACGCTGCTGCCGATATATTCACCGCGGTCGTTTAAAATTGCGGTACGGCTAATATCGATGACGATCTTGCGCCCATCGCGGGTCAAACGGTGAGAGCGCAAGTTGCGGACAAAGCCTTTTTCGCGGACTATTTGGTTGATATTTTCAATTTCTTCCTGTGATTGGGGATCATCAGGCACGATGAGGCTGATGGTTTTACCAATCACTTCTTCTTCCGGCCAGCCATATAATAGTTCGGCGGCGTTGTTCCACATAACGATCCGGTCATTTTCGTTGAGAATGATGATAGCGTCGGCGGCGTCGTTGAGTATATTTTCAAAGTACTGCTCGTAGCGTTTCAGGGTTAGCTGCCCTTTGATATGCTCGGTCACGTCATGGCTGAGCACGGAAACGCCGATAGGCCGGTCATTTTCATCACGTAACGGGGCAATTTTATAATTAATGATCCGTTCTTCGCGCTTGCCAATCTTGTGTTTCACTTCAAACAGATCGGCTTCGCGGTTTTCTTCCACCGCCTGCATGATTGCTATATACAGTTTTTTTTCTTTTTTAAAAAACGGCAGAATTGTGAGCAGATTCTGACCCAGAGCTTCGCGCGTTGTTATATGGTACATTTTATCCAGCCCGGCGCTCCAGTGGATAAAATTAAGGTTTTTATCCAGCATGAACAGACCAACCCCGGCAAAATCGAGGGACAGCATGCCCTTTTCCAGGGCGCGGGTATAATTTTTAGGCAGTTGTTCGACTTTGGCCGCCGACCTGGCTTTGAATTGCACGCTGATTGTTTGGATGAGCGGTTCGTAAAGATCATTGATTTGCCCAAAGGCGTTGAGACTGTTATAGTTTTGCGAATGTTCTTTGGCGATGAACGACAGAATGATGTAGCGACTGACCAGCAGGGAATTGACGATCAGCTTGGGCGCTTCATTAAGCGCCAGGTAAAAGGTGTTGATTATTTTTTCCACATGCTTTATAATGACTTCCACATCAAATTCAGCCAGGTAATCAACCAGCAATTCTTTGAGCGCATAAACCAGCCGGCGCAGCCGCTCTTCCTCCCAGTTCGGAAACAACTGTTTGACACGGGTTTCCCATTCCGCAATAATTTCCGGTTCTTTGATTTCTAAAATATGTAAAATTTCTCTAGTCAATTACAATCCTATGTTTATCAACAATACAACGCCAATTCCCGTATAGAGATTCCTGAATTCGGCGGTAAACGATCATTTTCATTTTCTGGCTGGTTACCCGGCAGGATAACTCTATATAATGCAGACCTGTCATATCTTTCCTTTTCCCTATATAAATTAAACAAAAAACACCAGAAATCAAATGATAAAAAATGTGCAAACAGATGAAATCGAGCCGGTTTACTTTTAATCGTATTTGTTAATGATTATTCTATATTTGCCTGTTGCTTTTTTGAATATACTTTAATATTATAACTTTTAACTTTATTGAATAACCCTTAATATGAGCAAGGCAGGTTCACATGATCTTTAAAAGAATAATTTTCGCCTGGTTTTTATGCTTAATACTTACCGGATTTTCCATGGCTGTAGAAAAACCCCGGGTAATTGTTTTGACTGATATTTCCAATGAGCCGGACGATGAAGAATCGATGGTGCGATTCCTGGTTTATGCCAATGAGTATGATGTCGAAGGGCTGATAGCTACCACCTCGGCGTGGCTGCGCGATACCACCCGGCTCGATCTCATTCAAAGGCAGATCGATGCTTATGGCCTGGTGCGTGATAATTTGTTAAAACATGCCCCCGGTTACCCGACTGTTGACCATTTACTAACGGTTGCTAAAAGCGGGCAGACCGGTTTTGGGATGAGCGATGTTGGCTTTGGCAAGAGTACGTTCGGCTCGAACCATATTATTAGCATGATTGATCGACCAGATGACCGTCCGGTGTGGATTTGCTGTTGGGGAGGGACGAACACCCTGGCCCAGGCGATGTGGGATGTCAAATACACGCGCACCCCGCGCGAGTTGGCGCAATTTATCGCTAAACTTCGCGTCTATACCATATCCGACCAGGATGATGCCGGGCGCTGGCTGCGCATTACTTTTCCCGATCTTTATTATATTGTCTCACCCAGTAATGTGGATTGGACCGAGTATTACAAAGCAACATGGACCGGTATTTCCGGCGACCGGAATTATAAAAACGGCCCAGGCCATTATTTTGAACTCGTTGATAATCCCTGGCTTACGGAAAACATCATACAAAATCATGGCCCTCTCGGCGCCTTGTATCCGCCCCTGGCTTATATTATGGAAGGCGACTCTCCTTCTTTTTTGAATCTGATCGATAACGGCCTCGGCAGTTCTATCAGTCCCACTTATGGAGGTTGGGGCGGACGTTATGAACTGATGCAGAGTTATGCGGAAACCCGGCCGATATACACCAACAGCCGCGATACGTTCCGGGCTGCCGATGGATTACACTATACCAGCACCCAGGCGACTATATGGCGCTGGCGCACCGCCTATCAATACGATTTTGCCGCGCGCATGGACTGGTGTGTGGCGCAGGATTTTAAAGACGCCAACCATAATCCTATTGCCGTGTTGAATACATGCACCGGTAAGGATATTGTGGAAATGACGGTAACCTCGGGCGGTCAGGTTGAGTTTTCCGCAGAAGGTTCAACTGACCCGGATGGGAACAAATTGACTATCGCCTGGTTTCAATACCCGGAAGCGGGAACCTGGCCCGGCGTTATTCAACTGAAAAGTACGGATAAAATGGCTACCGGTTTTGTTGCGCCGGTTGTTGATGAAAAACAAACCATCCACATTATTTTGCAAGTGCGGGACGACGGCACTCCCAATCTTACCGCTTACCGGCGGGCAATTGTTACTGTTATACCCTGACCGGGCTGCCGGCCAGGTATGAATAATTGAAGGAATGAATTTTATGACTCGCAATTACGGACTGGAATTTTACAAACGGACTTTAATTTCTTTTCTGTTACTGCTATGTTGCTGCTCGTCAAGCACTGAACCGAAAAAAACTGATCCTGATGACCCCGACCCCGTGATCGAAAAAGCCTATACTTTTACTTTACCGGATACAGTCATTGATCTGCCGGATCGGCTGAAAGAGATTTCGGGATTGACCACACTGGACAACTCTCAACTCGGCGCGGTGCATGATGAGATGGGTAATTTCTATATCATCAATATCGTTACCGGCAATATCGATAAAAAAACTGTTGGCGAAGCAGGGGATTTTGAAGGCATAGCCAATATCGACACCACCATCTTTATCCTGCGCAGCAACGGCACATTGTTGAAAATCAGCAACTGGAAAACGGAGACGTTTACCCCGGAGGTTATCGAAACCCCCCTGAAAGCCAAAAATAACTGCGAGGGCCTGGCTTTTGATTCCACCCGCAACCGCCTGCTCATTGCCTGCAAGGAAGAACCCGGCAATGGTTTGCAGGATGTACGCGCTATTTATGCTTATGACCTGACCCAAAACCGGTTTGTTGACGCGCCGGTTTACACCATTCCACTAACCAGGGACGGCGCCGCTTTACCGGATTTCCGACCCTCTTCTCTTGCCATTCACCCGGTGACCGGCAAGCTATTTATACTGTCTTCTAAAGAGAAATCAGTACTGGTTCTGGATAACGACAATACAATTCTGGCACAATACACGTTGCCGGATTCGTTGTATGAACGACCGGAGGGCATCACCTTTTTGGATAACGGCGATATGTTCATCAGCAATGAAAAGGGCTTTACGGATAGCGCAACGCTGGTGCGGTTGAATTATAAAGAAAACATGACGCCCCCTGAGGAATAAATTTGCATCGAGCGGATAGTGAACCGTGACACGCATGAATCTTACAATCTCTTAAAAATCTGCAAATGTCATCATTCATTATGTGAAGGAGAGTATAATGAAGTGTAATAAAGGTCTGGTCGTAATAATCTTTATATCAGTAGTTACTCTTTTTTTGTCCTCCGGGTTTGCAAAACAGGCAGATCAACCCCGCCAGGTTATCAAATTTGATTATAACTGGAAATTCATGCTCGGCGATTCTGCCGATGCCGGGGAGGTCGGTTTTAATGACGCTAACTGGCGCGATCTGACCTTGCCGCATGACTGGAGTATTGAGCAGCCGTTTGATAAAAATCCCCGCCTGGGCAGTAATGCCTTTTTACCCGGCGGCATTGGCTGGTATCGCAAACATTTTACAGTTCCCGAAAATTATAAGAATAAAAAGGTAACCATTCGTTTTGACGGCGTATACCACCGCAGCGACGTTTATATTAACGGCCGGCATGTCGGCTACCGGCCGTATGGCTTTGTCGGTTTTGAGTACGACCTGACTCCATACCTGAAAATTGGCGGGGAAAATGTACTGGCTGTACGGGTTAATCACTCCGATGCTCCCACTGCCCGCTGGTATTCCGGTTCCGGTATTTACCGGCATGTATGGCTGATCGTTACCTCTCCTGTGTATGTTGCCCAATGGGGAACGTATATCACCACCGGCGATATTACCGATCAATCTGCAACTGTAACTATGACCACCTCTATAAAAAATGACCTTGCAAGCGTTAAAAAGATCAGGGTGATCTCTACAATCATTGACCCCAACCACCAGGAAGCGGGTAAAATCAGCAGGGAAACGGAACTGCCTGCACAGGGAGCGCAGGACGTAGCACAAACGCTTGCTGTTGCCAGGCCCATGTTGTGGTCGCTGCAGCAGCCGTACTTGTATACCCTCCGTACCGAGGTCATCGACGCGCAAAACGGTAAATCCCTGGATGAATATACAACGCCTTTCGGTATCCGCGAAATTCGTTATGATGCAGATAAAGGGTTCTTCCTTAATGGCGTTAACCTGAAAATGCAGGGAGTTTGTATGCACCAGGACGTCGCCTGCCTGGGGGTAGCGGTTCCGGAACGGGCGTGGCTCAGACGCCTGCAGGCGCTAAAAGAACTGGGCTGCAACGCCATCCGTATGAGCCATAATCCGCCCGCACCGGAACTACTGGATCTGTGCGATAAAATGGGTTTCCTGGTCATCGATGAAGCGTTCGATAAATGGAAGACCATGTACTATGCGGAATTTTTTAATGACTGGTGGGAAAAAGACCTGAACACGATGCTGCAACGCGACCGCAATCATCCCTCGGTCATTATGTGGAGTTTGGGTAACGAGGTTTTTGAACAGGGCAAGCCGGATGGCGCGGCAATATTGACAATGCTGCGGGATCATGTCCATAAATACGAACCGACCCGCCCGGTTACAGTTGCCTTGTATCCCAACGCGGCCGGCGACCGCGGCGGGACGAAAAATGCGTTTGCGCCGTTAATGGACATAGTTGGTTACAATTACGCGGAACAGTGGTTCGAAGCGGATCGGCAGGATTACCCGCAGCGCATTATCTATAGCGCCGAGGCGTTCCCGTATTTCCGCGGCACGCAGCAAGTGAACAAGGCTTACGACACGCTCAATCCCTGGTACGCCGTACCTGAACATGATTATGTGATCGGTCAGTTTATTTGGGCCGGGTTCGATTACCTGGGCGAGAGCAGCGGCTGGCCAAGCAAAGGCTGGCCAACGTGCCCGATCAATACCTGCGGATGGTTAAAAGCCAATTCGTTCTTTCATCAAACCGTGTGGAAAAAGCAACCGCAGGTGTACATTGCCGTGCTGAACGATGCGTTGGATATCGATCCCGGCAAACCGCACTGGAACTGGCCCAAGAGCGCGGCGCACTGGAATTTTAGCGATTGCGCCGGCGAGGTGCTGCGCGTGGAAACGCCGACCAACTGCGAAACAGTGCAACTGTTTTTAAACGGCGAGAACCTGGGTATCCGCCGCGCTGCAGATTTTCCGAATTCCACCATCCAGTGGCATGTTGCCTGGAAACCGGGCACCCTGACTGCCATTGCCAGAAATGGCGACGTTAGCGCCGATAGCTGTACCTTGCAGACTGCCGGAACCCCGGCAAAAATTTTGTTAACCCCGGATTGTACCACCCTGGCGGCGGATGGGCAGGATATTGCCCATATCGAGTTATCTTTGCTCGACGCTAAAGGGATACTTGTCCCTGACGCCGACCGCACTATAACATTTCATGTGGAAGGTGAAGGCAGCCTGGCCGGGGTGGATAATGGTGACCTGCGCTGCAATGAATCATATCAAAATCCCGCGCGCCAGACCTATTGGGGGCGCTGTCTGGCGATTGTCCGCTCCACCCGCAAACCCGGATCGATATGGATTACTGCCGAAACGGCAGATTTACCACCGGCAACAATGGAAATTAAAACCACCTTATTTGACCAATAAAAAACGGAGACTCGAGTGCTTACCCTGGTATTTCTGGTTCTGGCTATAGTTTTTATCGTTGTTTCCAGTACGCGGTTCAACCTGCATCCATTTTTATCCCTGCTGATCGCCGCGATATTTGTCGGTTTTAGCGGCGGGCTCGATGCCGCGGCTGTCATTACCGCCATTACCGACGGCTTTGGCAGTACCTTAAAAAGCATCGGTATTGTTATAGCGTTTGGGGCCATCATCGGCGTATTCCTGGAACGCAGCGGCGGGGCGCAGGCTCTGGCCGCTTTTGTTCTGAAACTGGTCGGCGAAAAACGCGCGCCCCTGGCCATGAATATTACCGGTTATATCGTCTCCATTCCGGTGTTTTGCGATTCGGGATTTGTCATTTTATCGGCTCTGAACAAGGCGATCAGTAAAAAAACCGGACTGTCCATGACCATCCTCGCCGTGGCGCTGGCAACGGGATTGTACAGCACCCATGTGTTTGTGCCGCCGACACCGGGACCGCTGGCTGCCGCCGCTACCCTCAATGTGGATATCGGCCTGGTCATTCTGCTGGGACTGGTTGTTGCCATCCCTGCGTCGTTGGCGGGTTTGTTGTGGGCTTGTTTCTATGGCAAGCGATTTCATGTTACTCCCCAAGAAAATGTTGAAGCGGAGAGTGTGCGCCAACCACACCCCGCAGTTTCGGCAGCGTTTACACCTTTGTTAACGCCTATTGCCCTTATTGCCCTGCGTTCAGTTGCCGATCTGCCCGGTCTGCCGTTTGGTCAGGGCTGGTTTTACCAGGTAATCATGTTCCTGGGCAACCCGGTTACGGCCCTGCTGATCGGCGTGCTGTTGTCGTTTACCCTGAAAAGCCGTAAGGTAAAGGAATCTGCAATGGATTGGGTGGGGGAAGGATTGAAAAGCGCGGGCGTGATCATTCTCATCACCGGGGCAGGCGGGGCCTTTGGCGGCATTCTCCGCGCCACGCATATCGGCGATACGCTCGGCAACGCGTTGAGTCAATGGCAGATCGGTATCTTTTTACCATTTATCATAGCCGCTGTGCTCAAAACAGCCCAGGGCTCGTCAACTGTTGCTATCATTACCACCGCGGCGCTGGTGTCACCATTGCTGCCGGCAATGGGACTCGATTCCTCGCTGGCGCGGGCGCTGGTGGTGTTAGCTATCGGCGCGGGATCCATGACCGTCTCCCACGCCAACGACAGCTATTTTTGGGTGGTGGAGCAGTTTTCGGACATGGATACCGCCACCGCGTTGAAATGCCATACTATGGCTACCCTGATGCAGGGACTGGTGGGCATTGCGGTGATAGCGTTATTGACAATGGTGATGGTATAAATACCAACTTTAAAATTCTTATCCGCAGATAACACAGATTTACGCAGATGTAAAACCGGATGATTTAGATTGTTGATAACTTTTATTACCGCAAGGCGGTTATATTAAAGGCATTTACATATTAACCCCGTCAGGGGTAATATATCTCTAGAATATTCGAAATCACAATATCAAGCCACGCTAGTGGCGAAACCTAAAAAACCATATTAAAGTTCAAAGGCGAACTCCTTTTTTATTATTCTTTGCCTTTAGAAAAGATGGAAATAGTCAAACTTTGAAGCATTAAAATATTTAGATAGGCGCTTTATTATTAAAATTATCACTTGAATAAACTGGAATAAACAATTATATTATTTTAAAATAGATTGTTTTTATTGAGGTGAACTATGAAAACACATGCCCTCAAGGATAAGCTTTTAGATAAAACTCAAAAACTGAAACCTGTTGAAAAATTGCAATTGATTGATGCTTTACTGGAAAACCTTGATAAACAGGATCCGGAGATAGACAAACTCTGGGTAAAAGAGGCTGATGAGCGTTACGAGGCATACAAGAAAGGAGAATTAAAAACAACCTGTTGGGAAGAGATTAAAAAAAGTACAAATAACTGAATGTCCTGTTACTATACTCTTTAGAAAAAGTTGGAAGGTTCCCCTATTATATTTTATATTCAATAGATGTTTATGATGATATTTAAATTTTAGCAATCGCCAATATGCATCGCAATCCTGTCAATTATAAAGATAGAATAATTTAGCTGTTAGATATACAAAAATTGTAATTATTTATTACATATCTGTTCCCAAAGAGTTTGGTATTATAAATAAAATTTTCCGATTTATACTATTTCTTCTTTTGAAATTGATACTGCATAGATTTAAATTATATGAAAAATGCATGGTGTATAATTTGCAACATTTATTAACGTAATTATGGGAAATTATTTTTCTCTAAAAAAAATGTAAAACCGAAAGAGGGTCAAAATGAAAGCAAAACTTTTAATTGCTGTAGCAATTATGTTCTGTACCTCGATGGCGTTTGCCGCCGGACCGATCATCATCGATCATACCTGCATCGACATTTACCAGGTTCCCATTGAATATATCAATGCCGCCAAAACCAACCTGCACATTGGCTATGGCTTTACCTCGCATGGCAGCCAGATCGTTTCCGGTATGTCCGGGTTAATTGGTTTTATGAATACCAAAACCGGTTATCCGCAAAATTTATTTGCCTATAACAGCTCCGGCTCCGGCGGGGCGCTGCACCTGTATGAAGGCAGCGGTTATGATGAAGGCGGCAATCTCTCGCTCGACGCCGGATACTATTCGAACTGGGTGGATAAAACCCGGGCATTTTTAGGGGCCCCGAATGCGAGCGGCCGTGGTTCGAGTCGACCGGAATATAATGTCATCATGTGGGCCTGGTGTGGACAACTTTCCGGTTATAGTCATGATGACCTCTATAATATGTACATCAACGACATGAACCAATTGGAACAGGATTATTTTGGCGTTACTTTTGTTTACATGACCGGTCATTCCGACGGCTCAGGACTGGAAGGCACTCTGCATAACAGGAATACAGAAATGCGTAATTACTGCATTGCCAATAACAAGGTGTTGTTTGATTTTTATGATATAGAATGCTACAACCCGGACGGCGTTTATTTTGGCGATAAATATGTTACCGACGAATGCAATTACAGCGGCGGCAACTGGGCTATTGACTGGCAAAATGCCCATACCGAAGGGGTGGACTGGTATTCGTGTGAACCCGCGCATACCCAGCCGATCGTCGGCAATATGAAGGCTTACGCAATTTGGTGGCTGTGGGCGCGCCTGGCCGGATGGGCAGGTCCGGAAGGGACGGATACAACCGATAATAATCCGTCTATTGTTACGAATTTTGCTCTGCAGCAAAACTATCCAAATCCGTTTAACGCCGGAACAACTATCCAATTTTCTTTGCCGGAAAAATCCTGGGTCTCATTAACCGTATATAATCTCAAAGGCCAGGTAGTACAAACTCCCCTGCAGGGAACCCGTACTGCCGGTAATCATAGCATTACCTTAGCTATGAACGATCTGCCTTCGGGAATTTATTATTATACTCTGCAAGCCGGAAAGGTTAGTCAAACCCGGAAATTTACGTTAATAAAGTAAATAGAGATGGCTATGAAATTACTTTTAAGAAAAAATTTTTTAGTTGCTTTTATTTTCATATTAATAATGGCAACTTGTTTGTATGCCATGCAAATTTACGTATATGATCATTCCTTTTCACCGGGTTCTACATATACCTATGATGTTGAACAAACTGATACAATCGACCAGTTAAAAGCAAAAATTGAAGATCTGCAAAGCATACCGGTAAACCAACAGTATCTCTATTTTAATGGTGTTTTTTTAGAAGAGAGTTACACATTACAGGACTATAATGTTCAAAAAAACAATACGCTCGATTTATATAATTATGATACCGCCTTACCGGTGTCATTGACGGAATTTATAGCTATTTCTAACGGTAACAGCGTCCTAATCCAATGGGTCACCGAAAGTGAAACCGACAATCTCGGTTTTATTCTGGATAAAAGCATTGCCGAAACTAACGACTGGCAACTTGTTGCTTCCTGGACTACTCATTCGGCGCTCGCCGGACAAGGCAGCACATCGAGCCGCACAGAGTATTCTTTTACCGATGTCAATGTCAAGGAAAATACCGGTTATCGCTACCGGCTTGCCTCGGTCAGTATTAACGGTACAATTCAAATTGAAAAAGAAACCGAATATGCAGGCCGGACTGCCGGTCTCCCCATTGCCTTTACACTGGAACCGCCGTACCCGAATCCATTCAATTCCTCGGTAAAAATCATTTATCATTTGAATGCGGATGAAACAGTCAGGATTGATGTGCATGATATTATGGGGCGGCTGGTAAAGGTGTTATTACAGGATGGCAGACAGCAAGCTGGATCTTATACCCTCACCTGGGACGGCACCGATAATTCCGGTGTAACAGCCCCTTCCGGAGAATATATCATACGCATAACTACTGATAACCGTCAATTGACGGGTAAAGTACTTTTACTGAAATAGATATTTTAAAATACCCGCCCCGGATGCAATATTCCGGGCGGGTTCTGATTTATTTATCTGATCTTTTGTAAGCATTTACACTCACTATGACTCTCACGGAATCCTGGAATCATGATAAAGCCCTCGTTGCGGTTTGGTATTTTACTCGGTCTTGTTATTTTATTCCTGATAAACCTGTTTTACCTGCTTATTGACCCGCCCGGTTATTACACCCTGCTGGTCTGCTATTTATCCCCCGATCATCATCTCAACTCTCCGGCAAACACCGCCAAACTGGTGTTGACAGGGCTTTTAGCAATAACAGTTTTCTGGTGGCTGGCAACCGGGCCATTTGTCCGCACCTTTTATAAGGCAATTAAACAGGCGCCTGTTATAGATAAATCCGGTTTTGTAATCACCGTATTATTATTGCTGTCTTTCTTGCTTCATATAGCACTGCCAGATTCCAGGTTGATAAACCTGTTATACATGGAAGATCAATTCTTTGAAACCGTTACTGTGCTTTGCGCGCTGGCAGCCGCGGCATTTTTGTTTGCAAGCATTCGCAACCGGCAAACCGGCTGGGTACGGGTCATTTTGTTATTGTTGGCCGGGCTGTTTTTCTTGTTTGCAATGGAAGAAATAAGCTGGGGTCAACGAATATTTGGCTGGTCAACTCCACAAGCCCTGAAAGGTCATAATTACCAGCAGGAGGCGAATCTACACAACTTTTTTAATCCGCTTTTTAAAATTGCCTATCCGCTGTTTAATTTGTTGATAAGCATGGGGTTGTTTCTGCTGGTAAAATACAAAAGCGTTATCAGCAAACGGTTACCGGAAAAAGAATATCTGCGCTTGCTGCCTGTTGATCTGGCGCCCATTTATGCCCCGGTTTTTTTGCTGCTGTTTTTGCAAAGCTGTATTTATAATACGGAACTGACCGAGGAGGTCGTGGCGGTTTTTGGGTTGAGTTATGCGATAAGGCAAAATTTTAAAATTACGACATCATTTTTACAGTTTGAATATACAAGTGACAAGGGGCGGTGAACCCCTTGTCGTAATAAGAATGCGTTTTATCTAATCTTTTACACAGCGGATGGAAAAGCCAAACTTTTTATTGTTATCATAACGATAAATGATTGGTGTACCAAAATCCATTAACCGATTCCAGGCGTTTGTGCCGGAGCTTTCTGTTGCAGTCCAAATTATTGTTCCGGATCCTAAATTGCTATAATCACCATAGTCATAACGATAGCCGGCGGGCAAGGCTGTAAATCCATATTCGTTGGTAGCGCCTTCATTGGGGAATTCCCAATGAACAGTTCCAGTTTCTTTCAGTTTTCCTCCTTCATTAGAGCCCCTGAGGTCTGTTAGATCTGCTTGTTCCCGGCTCATACCTATGGTCATTTCCAGTTGTTTCCATTCCTCATCGCTGGGCACATGCCAGCCGGACGGTGCAATTTGTCTCCCGTCATGAACGGCAAGCCAGTTATAAAGACAACTATAGGTGGAAATATTATTGACATCATTATAGTAACAGCACCAGGCGCCGGTGGTTAGTGAGGTCCATTCTCCATTATTGGTAATATTGGGAATGACGTCACCGTTACGGTAATGCGTCACCTTGAGATTTTCCGCCATCCACCATTGCTCGCCGATCATAATCGTTTTGTAGACATTACCATCGATATCGGTCACGGTTCCGGTAATAAAAGAAATGGTTGTAAAGCTCCAGGGATCAGTCCACGCGGTAGTAGCGCCGTTGTTTGTGGCATTGACCCGCCAATAATAAGTAACTCCACCAGATAGTCCGTTCACCTGGAAAGATGTTGTGGTTATACCCTCCTCATCTATAATCAATGTGCTAAAATCCGGTTGTGTAGAAACCTGAAGTCCATAGGTTTTCGCACCACCTGTGGCTATCCAGGTTAACATTGGAAGAACTGTTATACCCGTATCACCATTTGCCGGAGAGGATAGCGCCGGAAGGTTGGGTAAACTTCCATTGAGGATGCAGCGTACCGAAAAGCCTTTTTGCTTTTCAAATAACCCTCTATAAACTTTGACACTATCGGAAAGTAAGATACGACTCCATGCAAAAGAGTCACTATAGTCGCTGGCGCTCCAGAAAGAGGCTAATATTCCCAAAGGGTCAAAGGCGCCATAAAAATAGCGTGACCCGCCGGGCAATACGGTAAAGCCTGTTTCATTTGTCGCCCCTGCATTGGGGGCTTCCCAATGAGTTGTGCCGGTTTCTTTAAGTTTGCCGCCCTGGGTGGTTCCGCGCCAGTATTGGTCATCGGCCTCCTGGCGGTTCATCCCCAGGCTAATTTCAAGTTGCTTCCATTCCTCATCTGTGGGAAGATGCCAATCTAAGGGAGCAAGGTTACGGTTATCGTTAACAGCAAACCAGTTATAAAGATAGCCATAGGTAGCAACATTATTTTGTTCATCTGCGGCGGCGCACAAGGCCCCGGTAGTTAAAGAACTCCATCCCGTATCATCGGTAATGTTTGGTAATGCATCTCCATTACGATAATGGGTCACTTGCAGGTTTTCCGCCATCCACCATTGCTCGCCGATTTTTACAGTGCGGTAGACATTGCCGTCAATATCCGTTACGGTGCGGATAACGTTTATATTAAATACTTTGTTTCCCATAATCTGCACATCATGCTGCTCCCAGGTTTCAATATCCTTACTGGAAACCCGCAGCAGGTAATTGTTGGATTGGGCTTTGTACAAGCCGCTTTGTCCAGCCCCGGCGGCTGAACTGGATGCGGAAATATTGCCCAGGTGGCCATCCAGCAACAGCATTTTACGGGTGATCCTTTTTCCCTCGGTTATCATAGTATAAAGGTATACTCCCGCGGAGACGCCCCGGCCCTGGTCGTTGATTCCATTCCATAAAATATGACCATAAAGATCGGTTTGCCAGGCATCCAGCAAAGTTTTGATCTTTTGTCCCAGCACATTATAAATTTCAATGCGCACCTGCGCGGGATGGGGTATTTCATAACTTATTACTGTTGACGGATTGAACGGATTAGGATAGTTTTGCAGCAACTGAAATGCGCCCGGCTTTTGCGCGGGCGTTTCGTCGATCCCGGTTTCGGTTATGGTGATGGAGTATTGACCCTGGGCATCGGTGATCCCATTAAAACACCTGTCGGCATTGGCTTGGTCGATCACCTCGATAAAGGCATTCTCCACAGGCTCGGCGCCGTTATCCGTTACCACGCCCTGTAAGACAATTTGCGCATTCAGGCAGCCGGCGAGCATAAAGAGAGCAATAAATACAATAAGCAAATAACGGCGGGACATGTTTCCTCCATAGCAGTTGATAATATTTTTATTTTACATTAAAACAGCTTTTATAAAATCCGCACAAGGGGCTTGTTACCCCTTGTGCAGCTGCTAAATAACATTTTTTAAATCTTAATCTTTTACGCAGCGGACGGAAAAGCCATATTGTTTTTTATCATCCATACGTCGAATTGTTTGAACATCATACTTTAAGGAACGATAGTAACTTGTCAGAGTGTCCGACTCGGAACTTGTACAAGTCCAAAATAGTGCGCTTGTTCCAATCTCGGAAAAAGCTCCGGTACGCGCACTGCAATAGCCGAAAGATAAAGCAGTAAATCCCGATTCGTTTGTTGCGCCTGTATTTGGATTATTCCAATGCGTTAACCCGGTTTCTTTTAACATACCGCCTTCATTCCTACCGCGAAAACCTGAATTATCGACTTCTTCCTGCGTCATTCCCAGGTGTTTTTCCAGTATTTTCCAATCTTCATCGGTTGGTACATGCCAGCCTTCCGGGGCAATATTCCGCTCGTCGACAGTGGCAAACCAGTTATATAAACTGCCATAAGTAGCCATTAAACTGTTATCATTGTTTAAGCTACACCATGCGCCGGCTTGCGTTTCCATCCATGCCGTGCTGTCCGTAATATTGGGTATTGCTTCGCCATTGCGATAATGTGTTACTTGTAAATTTTCCTGCATCCACCACTGCTTACCGATGCGGACTGTTTTATATACATTGCCGTCAATATCTGTAACTGAACCGGTTACCGGAACCGACGATACTGTTGTAAGACTCCAGGGTTCCGACCAGGGACTGGTTCCTTCAGTGTTCTTTGCATTAACCCGCCAGTAAAAAGTTGTCGCCGGGGTAAGGGTAAACACTTTAAAGGTGGTAGAGTCAATATTACTTTGGTTAACTATGAGTCCTGAGAAATCAGGGTTTAGAGCAACTTGCAGGCTATAAGAGAGCGCCCCATTTACTTCATGCCAACGCAGGATTGGACTTTTTGGCACATCAATTTCATTATTTTCTACTGAAATATGCACCGGCGCATTTGGAGGGGTAGAGTATTTCATTAAACGAATTGAACAACCGCAACTGGATTGATTATTGCGATTGTTAATTTCTGACCATTCACTGATTCTTCTATGGATTGCCCGGTAGCCGCCGTCTGATGTGCTTGTCCAAAAAGTTGAAGCTTCACCTAATCCGTCAAAAGAACCATTTGAACTCCTTTGACCACCAGGCAGGGCAGTAAAACCGCTTTCATTAGTTGCATTATCGTTTGGCGCCTTCCAGTGTAAAGTACCTGTTTCTCTTAGCTTGCCGCTAACATTAAACCAAATTATCCAGGTGCTGTCTTCTTCATCAGGTCTCATGCCGAGTAATGTTTCCATTTCTTTCCATTCATTATCGGTCGGAACTTTCCAGCCTTCAGGAGCAATTCCCCGTTCATCACCCACAACATACCAATTATAAAGATGACCATAAATGGCATTATTTACTTCTTTATTTAAATAATTGCACCAGGCGCCGCTTTGGGTATTATTGGTATCGTGCCATTCGTCATCACCGGTTAAATAAGAAATTTCATCGCCGTTATTGTAATGAGATACTTTCAGGTTTTCTGTCATCCACCACTGATTACCGATCAACACCGTATTATAAATATTGCCGTCATAATCGGTTACCGTGCCTTTTTCATATATTGCCGTTGTAAAATTAATGTATTCGGACCAGTTACTGGTACCGTTGGGACATGAAGCATTGACACGCCAGTAATAGGTTGTTCCCTCAGATAATCCGGTTACCAGGAAGGAATTGGAAGATATATGATCTTCATTTATGAAAAGATTTGTAAAAACCGGGTTGGTGGAAACCTGCAAACCATACCATTCCTCACCGCCCCTTGGGTGCCAGCTTAAAGTTACACTGGTGTACAACCCGGTTGTATTAGCTTCAGGAGCAAGGTTCGATGGTGTATTGGGACTGCCACCATATAGAACACAGCGTACCGAAAATCCCTTGTTGAGTTTTTCTTTTTCACGGTAAATTGCGGTTTCAGTAGAATTAAGATTCCTGTAAAAAGCATGATCTTCATTATAAATAGCATTAGCCCAAAAAAATGCATTGGTGTTCATATCGCTATACGAACCATCTTCATTGCGGTAGCCACCGGGCAAAGCGTTGAATCCATATTCATTGGTTGCCCCTGTATTGGGATTCGTCCAATGGGTTGTGCCGCTTTCTTTCAATTTTCCCCCCTGGTCGGTACCTCGCCAATAAGATATTCCAAGCTGTAATTCATCAATACCCAAAGTCCTTTCCAATTCCTGCCAATCCTGGTCTGTGGGCACACGCCAGCCCTCCGGGGCCAAATCGGAAGTATCATTCACAGCATACCAGTTATACAAAAGACCATAGGTTGTTATGTTATCGTCATCTTTATTATAACTGCACCGTGCTCCGGAAGTGGCTTTTTTCCACTGCAAGTCGTTCAGCATACTTTTAATAAATATGCCGTTACGGTAATGAGTTGTTTTCAGATTTTCCGCCATCCACCATTGATTACCGATTTTTACGGTACGGTATACGTTACCGTCAAAGTCCGTTACTGTACGAATGACATTTACATTTATAACCTTGTTTTCATTGATGAGTACATCCTGCTGTTCCCAGGTTTCAATATCCGTTCCGGAGACCCGCAGCAGAAATGTGAACGATTGTGGTTTCAGCAGGCCGGGTTGACCTGCGTAAACCGGCGCGGCTGCATTGGAGGTACTTACTTCGCCAAGATGACCATCCAGCAGCAGCATCTTGCGGTTGATTCTTTGTCCCTCGCTGAACAGAGAGTAAAAATACACTCCGGCGGAAACGCCCCGGCCCTGGTCGTTTGTGCCGTCCCAAATGATCTTTCCATAAAGATTGGTTTGCTGGGCATCCAGTAAGGTTTTGATCTTTTGTCCCAATACATTATATATTTCAATGCGCACCTGGGCAGGGTGAGGTATTTCATAGCTAATCACTGTAGAGGGATTGAATGGATTGGGATAGTTTTGTAACAGGTTAAAAGAACGGGGTTTTTGACCGGTATCGCCAATACCGGTAGTACTAATGTCGATGGCATACTCTCCTTCGCTATTGGTCAGGCTGCTAAAGATTCGGCCGGCATTGGCCTGGTCGATCACTTCAACCAGGGCATTACCCACAGGTTCATCGCCATTGTTTTTTACCACACCCTGTAACTGAATTTGTGCAAAAAGGCTTTGACCCGCAAGTAACAGGCCAAGCACACAAGCCAGAAAAATTTTACGGAAAAGCATAAATCCTCCCACTTGATGTTATTAGTAATTATTAATTACTATCCACCAAAAACTTTTCGCCCTGGATAAATCCTGTCGCCAAGATATGAAGGAAATATATAAATTTTGCGGAATAATGCAAGAGAAATTTTATCTGTTTTTAGTTTTCTTTTACTTGATTGGCAAGTTTGGAATTATTAATTTTGATAATTGAAAATTTATGAACGAATAATAGTTTAATATTTATATTGAAAGGAATCGCTATGCGCATTCTCTCGGGAATACAACCCTCCGGCGCTTTACACCTCGGCAACTATTTTGCTATGATGAAAAGAATGATCGATTACCAGGAAAACCATGAACTGTTCTGCTTTGTGGTTAATTATCATGCTCTCACCTCGGTATATGACAGCAATTTTTTACGCCGGCAAACCTTTGAGGCGATATGTGATTTTTTAGCGCTGGGCATCGATCCCGAAAAAGCACACTTTTACGTCCAGTCCGATATTCCCGAAGTGACGGAACTGACCTGGTTATTGAACAATGTAACGCCGCAGGGACTTCTCGAACGCGGTCATTCCTACAAGGATAAAAAAGCCAAGGGTATTCCCGCCAACCATGGTCTGTTTGCTTACCCGGTGCTTATGGCTGCCGATATTCTGTTGTACGGCGCCAACCTGGTGCCGGTCGGTAAGGATCAGAAACAGCACGTGGAAATGACCCGCGATATTGCTATTAAATTCAACCAAACCTATGGTGAAACCTTTGTCATTCCGGAAGTGGAAATACCCAAAGAAATTGCTACCATACCGGGGCTGGACGGACAAAAAATGTCCAAGTCCTACGGCAACACCATCGAAATTTTTGCGGACAAGAATACGCTCAAGAAAAAAGTCATGTCCATTGTTACCGATTCCACCCCGGTCGAGGAGCCGAAAAATCCCAAAACCTGCAACCTGTTCGCCATCTATTCGTTGTTCCTGGATAAAGAGGGCAAGAAGGAATTAAAAGAGCGGTATTTAAAACCGGGCCTGCGCTATGGCGATGTGAAAAAAGAACTATTGGAAGTGATTTGGAATTATTTTGAACCATATCGCGACAAACGAGAGTATTATGTAAATAATAAAGATGAAGTGCATGATATTATGCAGATGGGCGCGAAAAAGACCCGCGCCGTAGGCATGGAATTTTTGACAAAAGCCCGGCACAACGTCGGTTTGGATTATTAAACCGTAACCCGGAGAAAGGTTATGAAAAAAACAGTTATGCTATTGATGTTACTCGGCGCCTGTGCGTGTGTAACCGCCGCAGAAAAACGCGCGCAAACCGTTGAAGATATGTGGGCGATGCAACGTATTAAAGATTTGCAGGTTTCACCGGACGGCAAACAAATTGTTTTTTCGGTAACCGCTTATAATATGGAAGCCAATAAAGGGCAAACCGATCTGTGGCTGGTTCCGGCAAGCGGGGGCGAGGCAATGCAGCTTACAAACGCTTCGGGTAACAATACGGCCCCGCGCTGGCTGCCTGACGGTTCGGCGCTAGTTTTCCTTTCCGATCGCGGCGAGGTACAGCAGCTCTATAAAATGTCCCCTTCCGGCGGTGACGCGCAGCAACTGACGCACTTGCCGGTGGATATTGAAAGCTTTGTCCTTTCTCCCCAGGGCAACAAATTTGCCTTTACCGCCACAGTATATGCAGACGCCAAAACCTTGCAGGAAAGCGCCGAGCGAGACCGGGTACGAAAAGACAGTAAAGTACAGGCGCGTATCATCGACCACCTGTTTTACCGCTATTGGAATGAATGGCGGGAAGGCAAACGCACGCATGTGTTTGTCGCTGCCCTGGACGGCTCCGGGGTGGTCGATCTGACCCCCGGCGAGTATGACGCCCCGCCGCTGGATCTGGGCGGCGCGCAGGATTTCGTGTTTTCCCCGGACGGCAGCGAACTGGCGTTTGTCAGCAACCATGATGCGGTTCCGGCAACCTCGACCAACAATGATATTTTTATTGTCCCGGTAACCGGCGGCGAGGCGTTATGCGTAACCAAAGAAAGCAAGGCGGTGGATAATTCACCGGCCTGGTCGCCGGACGGCAAGTATTTTGCTTATAAAGCCATGCAGCGGCCGGGTTTTGAAAGCGATCAATACGACCTTATTCTGCTCGACCGGAAATCCGGAACGCGGAAATCGTTGACTGAAGCCTTTGACCGCTCGGTGGATGAATGGCAGTGGTCGCCGGATTCAAAGTCCATCTTGTTTAACGCCGAAGACCAGGGCAGGAAAAAGATCTATGTGCTGGAGATAATATCCGGTAATATTAAAGAACTGGTTAGCGAACACACCAATGCCGGGCTGCGTTTTGCGCCGGACGGCAAGAGTATCTATTTTAAACAGCAATCCGTTACCCAACCGGATGAGATATTTACAGCAGACCTAAAAGGCAACTTTAAGCAGGTAACCTTTATCAACCGCGTTCTGCTCGAACAACTGGCTTTAAATCCGGTCGAAGATATTTGGTACCCCAGTTTTGACAGACAAAAAGTGCATTGTATGCTGGTCAAGCCGCCGTTTTTCAACGAGTCTGAAAAGTATCCCCTGGTGCTGTTAATCCACGGTGGGCCGGAGAACATGTTTGGCGACGATTATCATTATCGCTGGAATGCGCCCATGTTTGCCGCGCCCGGCTATGTGGTGGCGATGATCAATATCCGCGGCTCGCAGGGTTATGGTCAGGACTGGTGCGACCTGGTGGCAAAGGACTGGGGCGGCGGCCCATATAAAGATTTAATGGCCGGGGTGGATTACCTGTTGGCCACTGTACCTTATATTGACAAGAACAGAATCGCCGCCGCCGGCGCCAGCTATGGCGGCTATATGGTCAACTGGATCGCCACTCACACCGACCGTTTCAAAGTCCTGGTCAGCCATTCCGGAGTGTTCGACCTGCGCAGCAAGTACGGCGCGACCGAAGAGTTGTGGTTCCCGGAATGGGAGTTTAACGGCGCCCCCTGGGATGACCCGGATATGTATGCCAAATGGTCGCCCTCTTTTTATGTAAATAATATGAAACAGTTCAAAACCCCAACGCTGGTCATTCATGGACAGAATGATTTTCGGGTGTCGGTAACGCAATCCATGCAGTTGTTTACCGCGCTGCAAAAAATGGACGTGCCGTCCCGTTTTATCTACTTTCCGGATGAATATCACTTTGTTACCAAACCACAAAATGCGCGTTTGTGGTGGAATGAGGTGTTCGCCTGGATCGATAAATGGATCAACAAGTAATGGTTCGGCGTATAAAAGAATAGAGTTGTTGTAGAATATAATTATATTAAACAAGGCGTTGGAAATAATATGTCTGGAAAAAAGTACATCTGTTTATTTTGTATAATAGTGTTGAGTGGATTGTTGTTTTGTTCCAATCCGGCTAAAGAAGATAGCAAGAAACAACGGGTGCGGTTATTGGTCGATGATGTGTTTGATGAGACCGGGCGTTATACATTTTACTGGGACGGCAAGGATGATAACAAAAAATACGTCGAACCCGGCAGATATATTTATGCCATGCAGACCAAAGAGTATGATTCGTGGGAGTATATAACGGTCAAAGCCGGCGGCAAGACCGGTGTGAATAACGAAGAACACTTTGAGCCCGGGTTCTGGAACAGCTTTGAACTGGAAGCCGCTTATCCGAACCCGTTTGAATTGCAGTCCGGCGCCAATATTCCGTTTCTGGTCAGCGAAACCGCGCGGGTAAAAATAATCATCTACAAAGAGTGAGATGCCGGCAGTTATCAGCAAAATACCGGAATTGCCGTAATTAACAGAGATGACCCTTGTCGCGGCAGGTCGGCCAAACAGTTGAGCGATTTGATATGAAAAAGATCTTTATATTATTGCTGATTTTTGTTCTGTCGTTCCCAATCATTTATGTTGATGATAATGGCGCCATGTACCCGCAGCCAATCCTGGTCAGCAAAGATGAAGTAAAGAATGAAGTGGAGCAAATTCAAAATTTCAAGATCAAAGCGCCGGATTTTTCGTCGCATGCGGAATGGTTCAACATTCCGGTGCCGCTTTCCATTAATGCTCTGCGTGGCAATGTGGTAGTGATCAATTTTTGGCGGATTGATAAAGAAAGCATCCGTCTGCATCAAAACATAAATATTTTAGCAAAAAAATACCGTTACCTGCCGGTTAAATTTATTGATGTGCAATCGCCGGTGTTTTATATTCACCTGAATTATTATGATGTCGACGATGCTATCCGTAAATACAAAATAACCCATCCGCTGATATTTGACAGTTTCGAGCAGATCAGCCAGGCGTTTAATGTGCAATCCACCCCTGCTTTTGTGCTGGTGGATCAGCAGGGATATATCGCCGGGTATATCAACGGCATCAATAATGTTTCGATAGTGGATACTTATATTGCTGCATTGCTGGAAAAACCGGGGAAAATGAGAAAATTACGATTGTAATATTTACCTAGTGACGAGTAAGTCTCCTGGGAATTGCAACCGAAAAGCAAAAAGGTCTTTGCTATACCATAAATCCTGATGTTATGGCAAACGTCTCGATACGTCCGGTCTCGCTACGCTCGGCCGGACTACTCGACGATCGTAGTATATTTTAATAAACCGGTCGTCGAGTAGTCCGCCCCGCCAGACGGGGCGGACATATCGAGACGATATAAAGTACATTTTATTGAATCACTTGACCACCTTCACTGCCTGACGCGCCGCATCCAGTAACGGCTGCGCGGAAATCGGGCTGCCGACCGCGCCGACCATCCAGGCGTCCGGGGTGACGATACCTTGTTTACACATGCGTTCCATTTCTGCGCCCAGGTTTTTGCCCTTTAAATACTGCTCGATCTGGAACATGATGATATGGCCGATGGTATAGTCCGGTAAATACAATCCGTAGACGATCATGTGTGAATAGATGCCGAGCAGATATGAATCCTTAACGCCAAAAATTGGTGCCATGTACTCGTTCCACACGTTTTTCGAAATATCGATAATAGCCTGTTTCAGTTCTGCAGGAGTGGCCTGCGGATTGGCGTACATCCAGTTCCACACGCGCATATCCACCAGACTGACGGCGGCTATTTCGCAGGTAGACCAGTAAAAGTCCAGCGCCTGCATGTCCGCCGCTAGTGGGTCCGGTTTACTTTCGCCCAGAATGTCGAGATCGCGGGACTGGAATACAAAGGCAAACGCCTCTGTAAAGGCTGTGTTGGGCACACCGTTTAAAATATAGTGATCCATTTTATTCAGGGAAAAAACCTGTTCTACATTATGGCCCAATTCATGAGTAGCAATATTAAAACCTTTGTAGTTCATGCCGGTAGCCGGTATCCTGGTGCGCAGGTGGGCGTTATCCTCGCGGCGTTGCGCGCCGGAAGCATGACCAGCGCCGCGTGCGGCATCGACCACAATTTTGGATTGCAGAAAGGCCGCCGTTTCCGGGGAGAAACCCAGTTTACCGAGAATGTTGACCAGGTCGTTCTGGAAAGACGCTATAGTGGGATATTTGGCGCCTACTATTTTATCCAGATCGGCTTCATTCATGGAACTGCGTTGTTTAAAACCGCTGTACCAGATATCGAACGGTTCCAGTTTACGTCCCAGACGGGCGGAAATGAGCTTGCCCACTTCTTTGGCGACAGGGTCGGTTAGCACGGAGACGAACAGGGCTTCGACCTGTTTTTCCGGGATTTCCCGCTGCTGGTTAAAGGCGCGATCCATTTTGGTCGGCGCATCGGGATACCAGGGATCGGCCAGTTGTTCGGCATGAAAAATATTCAGCAGGGTTTGGTAGCGGACATCCGCTTCCGGCTGGGATTCTATTTCCTTGCCGTCCTGGTAAACCAGGTTGGCAACCGGGTCCCAATCCACCGCATCGCTGTTGATGACCGGCGCGGGAATATCCTGTAAAATGATATGCTGCATAACGGCGTGGATCATTTTTTGTTTTTCCAGGCCTTTTTTATCGGCGTAATGCGATTTCAATTCATCGCGCAGGCCCCAGTGGGTGATCAATTTTAATCCCTCCGGGAAGGGCCGTTCGCCTTTTTTATTGAGCAGATTGTGCATATAAATATTATAATTGGCAATGTAATCGTCCGCCTGGACATAGCGGCGGGACAACTCCTGGCTCACCCCGGCGGGGACGCGCTCGGCAAAAGAATCCGCCAGCCGCGCTCTGGCCCAGTCTTCACGGGACCACGATGAACCTAGTTGCAGCTTTTGTTCGAGTGTATAGATGGGAAAATTGAGCAATGCCACAAAAGCAATTTTGGTTTTGAAAAAGTCATCTTCAATATGGGCAAAGGGATCGTATTCGGCAAACAGGTAATCCACCGGTAGCATTGGACCAAGATCGAGCTGCATTTGTTCGGACAACTTGCGGCCGATTTCGTGGTTATGGCCGTATACAGATTCCAGATTTTGCTCAAAACGAGCCAGGGTTTCCTGCAACTGTACAGGTTCAGTCAAATAATTGTTCATACAGAATTCGTTAAACTCTTCCGCGGTACCGTCTTCAGTACGCCATAAATTGGCAATCTGGGTTACCCCGGTGGTAATGCGTTGCTTTTGCGCAACGCCGAATTTTTCAACCAGGCTGGTTATCACAGCATCACTACTAGTTTTTTCCACAATGCCTCCAAGTAACACATTTTGTAACAGTAATAAAAAGACAGGGAAAAGGCGCTTTACTTTCATACAATCCTCCGTTTGTTTTTTATCAATATAAGCAATTTGTTGATGTTTGTCAACTTGTCATGTTTTTTAAATTGTAATTCTGAAACCAATTCAATAAATTTCGTATACAGAATAATCAATTTCCGGTTTTCAGGTAATCATGAATATTATTTTTATATTACTCATACTTGGCATAACGCAGGGATTTTTCCTGACCACCCTGCTGGTACACAAACAAGGCAACCGCAAAGGCAACCGCTTACTGGCGCTGCTGGTGTTTGTCTATTCTCTGTACCTTGCGGAGGCGGCATTTTACCTGGTTCCGGGATCGCCTCTTATTCCAATTACAACGACAATTGGCGTGGGAATGGAATTTTTGTTCGGCCCGCTGCATTATCTTTATGCTCAATTTATTATTAATCCATATTACAAACTAAGACTGAAACATGGGCTGCACTTTTTACCATTTATTGTGGTAAAAACATATTACCTGTCCGGGTATTTTACCAGCGGTGTTTCTATGCAAAAGTTTATGGAAAACCCCTCACTCTATTATAATACGCATATTATAGATTGGATTATTGGCATCAAGATCGGCGTTGGCATTGTCTATATGCTCGTTACCATGCGGTTACTGAAACAGTATTCCCGGCGCATCCGCGAGCAGTTTTCGGCTATCGACAAGATCAGTCTGGACTGGCTGCGTAATATCACCATCCTTACCCTCGGCGTATGGCTGGTGGCGCTGGTTACTAATCTGATCCCTTTTATCAGTGGTATTGAATTGGCAGAGAGCGACTATATCATTATCGATGTTGCCCTGACCGTGCTGATCTATTCGATGGGTTACCTGGGCCTGGTCAAGCCGGAGATTTTTTCCTATATCGAAGCCATTAAACACGACGCACCGGCGGAAGCAAAACAGGATTATACCAACAACGCCTCCATGCCTAAATACGCCAAAACCCGGCTGCAGGATGACCGGGCCGATATCTACCTGCAAAAGTTACTCGAATATTTACATAGGGAAAAGCCCTGGAACCAGCCCAATCTCACCTTGAAAGACCTTGCGGAAAAACTGGATATTGCCGAGTATCATTTATCGCAGATCATTAATGAAAAGCTGGGGCAAAATTTTTTCAATCTCATTAACGGTTACCGGGTGGAAGAGGTCAAGCAAAAGATCGGCGATCCGCGTTATGCGCATTTGTCGCTATTGGGCATTGCTTTTGATTCGGGATTCAATTCCAAATCCTCGTTTAACAGCATTTTTAAAAAGCACACCAGTATGACGCCCACGGAATTCCTGGCGCGGTGCAAACAGGGATGAAATCGGGTAAAAATCAAATCATACCGGAATTCATTTCCTGGTTGACATTCGTAGAGGCATCCCTCGCGGATGCCCTTATTCTGATGCGGGCAAAGGCAGGATTTCCAACCCTGGAACAAGGGGCTGTTGCCCCTTGTTTTTAACGAGCATGAAGAATCCTTTTGCTCATTGCCACGTCATTTATGACGTGGGTTACTAAAACTAGATAAAACTGACTTTGGTCAAATAATTGTTTAGGCTAAAGCCATGTTTTTGCATTATTTATTCCACGACCTGAAGGTCGTGGCAATGATGTGATTAACCCGAAAACCGGTCGTCGGGTAAGGCCGTACATGGTCTTTAGAGACGAACAGCGCCGGTTATAAAACAGTTTTTCAATAAAGACAAATTCGACCCGTATCGAGACGGCATTTTCTGATCAGTGCAAATCAAAGTATAGTCCACCTCGCCGCAGATACTGAATAAGCCTGGATAGGTTCGGAGTTATAGAATTTTCTTTATAACAGTCCCGTGCCCCAGGTGGACCACACTAAAACCCTACCCAGCTGCGGTTAATCTCACTGTTTCGCCACTAGCGTGGCTTGTTATATGCGTGTTGGTATGCTATAAACATTTCACCCCTAAAGGGGTTCGCTGTTCGCGCCGGGATTCACATCCCGGCGCAGGCAAATGAGTCAGGTTTCCAACCCTGGAACAAAGGGCTGTTGCCCCTTGTTTTTAACGAGCATGAAGAATCCTTTTGCTCATTGCCACGTCATTTATGACGTGGGTTACTAAAACTAGATAAAACTGACTTTGGTCAAATAATTGTTTAGGCTAAAGCCATGTTTTTGCATTATTTATTCCACGACCTGAAGGTCGTGGCAATGATGTGATTAACCCGAAAACCGGTCGTCGGGTAAGGCCGTACATGGTCTTTAGAGACGAACAGCGCCGGTTATAAAACAGTTTTTCAATAAAGACAAATTCGACCCGTATCGAGACGGCATTTTCTGATCAGTGCAAATCAAAGTATAGTCCACCTCGCCGCAGATACTGAATAAGCCTGGATAGGTTCGGAGTCATAGAATTTTCTTTATAGCAGTCCTGTACCCCAGCAGGACTCCACTGAAATACTACCGGGTGTGTTTATCAGTCATCTCGATACACAATTTTTATGTAGGGGCGAAGCATCTGTTCCAGACTAACTATTCAAGTCAACCGGTTCCGCAAAAGATGCTTCGCCCGTATAGCAATAAAAAGATTTCTCGTCGCAAGCTCCCCGGAATGACATACCGGAGGAAGCGAACACAACCCGGCATCTCGATACGTCCCGAAAGGTAAAGCAATGGGACTACTCGATGACCGTAATGTTTTTGTCATTCCAACGAGCGTAGTAACTTCCGGTTTTACCGCACCGGGGAGCATCCTCTATACGATCAGTCTGGGGACAGGTCGCGACCTGTCCCTACAGAAAATAACAATTGCATCCTATTCCCCGGATTAATATTTTACCCGGCGCTGTTACAATTTTTAAATTGGAATGATTAGAGAGGATAAAGCTATGAAAGTCGCGCTCATGTCCGACAGCCACGATAACCTGGATGCGTTAAAACGGGCGGTGGACTATTGCAATAAAATCAAAGTCGATCATGTACTTCACGGCGGGGATTTGGTAGCGCCGTTTGTATACAAAGTACTGAAAAACCTGGAAGCCCCTATAACCATTGTCTTCGGGAACAATGACGGCGAAAAACACGGCCTGCGCCAGGTGTTCAAAGACCGCATTTTTGATCCGCCGCACGCCCTCACCCTGGACGGCCGCAAAGTGTTGATGCTGCACGATCCGATCTTGCTCGATGAACTGCGCGAATCACCGCACTATGATTTGATCTTGTACGGCCACATTCACCAGATAGAAATAACTCAAGGCGTCAATATCGTCGTCAATCCCGGCGAGTTGTGCGGCTGGCTGAGCGGCAAATCCACCATGGCGATATGGGATACCAAAACAAATCAAGTCGAGTTGGTTGAAATATAGGCGGGAGATTAATAGCCCAGCAGCGTTTTGTCGAAATTCTTGCCTTCGCGGATAAGCAGGGGCGTATCGCCGCTCAGGTCGATGACGGTAGACGGCTCGAGGCCGCCAGAGCCGTTATCGAGGAACAAGTCGACAAAATGTTCAAAACAGTCGGCAATTTCGTCAGGGTCGTTCATATACTGATTGTCCGGCAGCCCGGCGCTGGTGCTGATGATAGGCGCACCGAATTCCTGCAGCAGGGTGTGGCAAACCAGGTTGTCCGGCACGCGAATACCGACGGTATTCTTTTTTTCCACTAAAATTTTGGGAACCAGTCGGGTCGCTTCGAGGATGAACGTATAAGGCCCGGGCAGCAGCCGGCGCATGATCTTGTAAGAGGGGTTTGATACATGCGCATATTTGGCTATATCTTTTAAATCGGGACATATAAAGCTGAGCCGCTTTTGCTTTTTTTGTCCCTTGATTTGGTAAATCCGTTCCACCGCTTTTTTGTTGAACAGGTCGCAGCCCAGCCCGTACACCGTATCGGTGGGGTAAATGATCAGTCCGCCTTCGCGCAGTACTTCAATAGCTGTTTCGATGTTGCGCTTTTGCGGATTTAGTGAATGTATTTCCAGCCGGATCATCGTTTCCCAATCCAATAAATTCTAACATTACAAGCGGTATTAATTTACAACAACGGCGCGAAAAAACAAATGGATTAAATGACATAATTGTTGTGTTTACATATTCCTGTACTTGAAGAAAGAATAAATTATGTTAACTACTTTAGATAAATTAAGTTTAAAAGTCTGCGTCATCGGCGCCGGTCAGGTGGGCTCCACGTTTGCTTACGCGCTGTTGATGCGCGGCCTGGCTTCGGAAATTGTGTTGATCGATCAAAACCATGAACTGGCAGAGGGTCAGGCGGAAGATATGAGTCACGGCCTGCCCTATGTTCACCCGGCATTTATTCACGCCGGCGATTATACGGATTGCCGCAATGCCGATGTGATCGTTATAACCGCCGGGGCGGCGCAAAAGCCCGGCGAAACCCGTCTTGATTTGACCAGGCGGAATGTGGATATCTACCGGCAGATCATTCCTGCTATAACCAAATATACCCGGGATGCCATTCTCATCATCGTTTCAAATCCTGTGGATGTGTTGACATACGCCGCGGTTAAATTTTCCGGGTTCCCGGCGGAACGGGTCATCGGCACCGGCACCACGCTGGACAGCGCCCGGCTACGGTTTTTACTCAGCCAGCACTGCCGGGTCGACACCCGTAATGTCCACGCCTATATCATTGGCGAGCATGGCGACAGCGAAGTTGCGGTATGGAGCCTGGCGCATATCAGCGGCGTCAGCCTGGATGCCTATTGCAAAAATTGCAGCCGCAAATGCCCGCAAATACCGCGCGACAGCATTTTTGAGCAGGTAAAAACCGCCGCCTATCACCTGATCGAGAAAAAAGGCGCTACCTGGTATGCTATCGGCCTGGCAACGCTGGCAATTGTGGAAAGCCTGGTGCGCGATCAGAATTCGATTTTAACGGTATCGACGCTGCTGGGTAATTATCATGGTATTAGCGATGTTTGTTTGAGCGTGCCGACCAAACTGAACGGTAACGGTGTGGCGGAGCGAATTCTTTTACCGCTCGATAAAGTTGAAATGACCGGGCTGCACCGCTCTGCAGATATTTTACAAATGGCGATCAAAAAAGCCGGTCTTGAATAATTTTTTGGTTCTCTGCATCTAACAAATATAATTGTGTATATTCATTTCAGGACTATATTAAATGATCATAGATTTTGTTTTCGGGGTGTTAAAAAGTTCCTACGTTTTGTTGAAGGAAATGGCGCCGTACCTGTTGTTCGGTTTTTTGAGCGCCGGAATTTTGCGCGAGTTCATTTCCACCGAACAGATCGCCCGGCACCTGGGTAAAAACAGTTTCGGCTCGGTCGTCAAGGCGGCGTTGTTCGGCGTACCCTTGCCGTTATGCTCCTGCGGGGTCATTCCGCCGACCATGACGTTGCGTAATGCCGGCGCCAGTCGCGGCGCGGTATTATCGTTTTTGATCGCCACGCCCACCACCGGGGTGGATTCGATTTTTGCCACGTATTCTTTGCTGGGCCCGGTGTTTGCAGTGTACCGGGTGGCAGCCAGCTTTTTTGCCGGCATCTTTTCCGGCATTGCCGCGAATTTGTTTGACAGTGGTTCTGACGGCGCGGGGCCGATGCCTCAACCCCAGGCAGTGGTTTCCCGTATAAAACCCGGCTTATTGTCCCGTATTTATAAAATATTCCATTACGCTTTTGTTGAATTGCTGAGCGACATCGGCAAGTGGCTGCTCATCGGCATAGTGATCGGCGGTCTTATTACTTGGCTGATCCCGCCGGATTTCTTTCAATCAACTTTTACCTCCCGTTGGCAGGCGATGCTGCTGATCTTGCTGGTCAGCGTTCCGTTATATGTGTGCGCCACCGGTTCAATACCCATTGCCGCAGCGCTGATGATGAAGGGCCTCAATCCCGGCGCCGCATTTGTGTTGTTATTGGCAGGCCCGGCCACCAACGCCGTAACTATCACCGTGATCTCGCGGTATCTCGGTAAAAAGAGCACGCTCATCTACCTGTCTACACTGATCATTTCCAGTATGGGGTTTGGCTTTATACTGGACTTTATCTGGAACCGGTTCGACCTGGCTTTTACTTTCCATCACCAACATAATCACCAGATACTGCCTGGCTGGTTAAATACAAGTTCGGCAATTTTCTTAACTGTAATGCTGGCTTTTGTACTGGTAAAAAAGTATATTTCTGGCAGGCAAAAACCAATCGAGGTAAGTAATATGCAAGTTAACGATAAATCAACCGACCTGCTGGTGCCGGGCATGACCTGCAATAACTGTGTAACTCATGTAAAAAATGCCCTGGTAAAACTGGCGGGGGTAGTATCTGTTAATATTGATTTAAGCAGCAAGCTGGTACGGGTGCAGCATACGGGCAGCATCGGCAAGCAGGAACTTGCCCTGGCGGTGGAGAATTCCGGTTACCAGGTTGCAAACAAATAGCGGAGAAGGCATGGAATACCGTGCGGAAAAGGATTCCCTGGGAACCCGGCAGGTTCCTGCCGATGTCTATTATGGCATTCAAACCCTACGTGCTGTGGAGAATTTTCCCATCAGCGGGCGAACAGCGCATGTGCATTTTATTTGGGCGACGGCGGCGGTCAAGTGTGCCGCCGCTGCGGTGAACCGGGAAATGGGGTTGATCGACAAACAAATCGGCGACGCCATTGTTACCGCGGCTACGGAAGTGATGCAGGGACGATTTCACGACCAGTTTGTGGTGGATGTTTACCAGGCGGGCGCCGGAACGTCGCACCACATGAACGCCAACGAAGTGATCGCCAACCGCGCTATCGAACTGTTGGGCGGCGCCAAAGGCGATTACAGCCGCATCCATCCCAACGATCATGTCAATTTTGGCCAGTCCACCAACGATGTGTTCCCCACGGCTATGCGCCTGGCGATTTTACGTTCCCTGCCGGGATTGGTGCGCGCTTTATATATACTCAGCCAGGAACTGGCCAACAAGGGACGCGAGTTTTCATCTGTTGTTAAAAGCGGCCGCACTCATTTACAGGACGCTGTACCGGTTACGTTAGGTCAGGAATTTGAAGCCTGGTCCGTTACCGTACAACGCTGCCTGAAAGGGATAACCAACGCCGCGGAAGAGCTGAAAGAGATGGGCATTGGCGGCAGCGCCGCCGGTACGGGGCTTAATACCCATCCGGAATTTCGTTACCGGGTAGTGAAAATTTTATCTCAATACCTGCATACGGATTTAAAAGCAAGCTCTAATCTGTTCGAAGCCATGCAGAGTATGCGCCCGTTTGCCGCATTTTCCGGGGCGCTGAAGGAATGTGCGCTGGAACTGATCCGTATCGCTAATGATATGCGTTTGTTGGCTTCCGGCCCCACTACCGGATTGAATGAAATCACCCTGCCGCCGGTGCAGCCCGGGTCTTCTATTATGCCGGGCAAGGTGAACCCGGTGATGGCGGAAATGCTGAATATGGTCTGTTTCCAGGTAGCGGGCTATGACGCCACCGTTACCCTGGCGTCGCAGGCGGGGCAACTGGAACTGAACGTGATGATGCCGGTCATCATACATTCAATTCTCGATGCCATGACTTTGTTGGGCAACGCTGTTACCGCGTTCACTGAAAAAGCTGTTACCGGAATTGTCGCTAATGAACAAGTATGCAGAAATTACTTGTATAAAAGTCTTGGCCTGGCTACAGTATTGAATGTGGTAATCGGGTACGACAAAGCAGCGGAGGTGATGAAAAAATCCCTGAACAGCGGCAAAACTGTAGTAAATATTATTGAAGAGGAGGGTATTTTATCACCGGAACAAATAAGCCGTTTGTTTGATGCCGACTTGCTAACGCAACCGGGAGTACCGGATATTAAACAATGAACGGTTATGAGTACTTCCGGGTATAATATTTTTTCGGTCTTTATAAAATATTAGTTTGATTTTTACCTGCCTTTTTTGTAACATTAATATAACTTTTTCACCTGTTTGTACCCGGTTATATGAATAAAGCCTGACAGTTTTTATTATTTAACCAGGAGTCTGGTATGCATGATTTTTTACTCGAAACTGTTCGTTTACGGCTGCGTCTCTTCCGCGAAGATGACCTGGACGCCTTGTTGCGCTGTCGCAGCGATGAGCGGGTAGCCCGTTTCCAGTTGTGGGATCCTTTTACAGCCGATGATGCAAAAAATTTTATAAATGTTTGGAAAGAAATACCCCCCGGCACCCCGGGAAGCTGGAGCGCCATTGCCATACAGCTTAAAAAGACCTGCGAGGTGATAGGAGACTGTGCTTTAAAAGTGGAAAATGGTGAAAACTTACAAGGTGAAATCGGTTTTAATCTCTCCCCGGTGCACCAGGGCAGGGGTTATGCTACTGAAGCCTGTCGTAGTTTACTGGAATATGCATTTCGGGAATTAAAACTTCATCGGATAATTGCCGTTATGGATGCGGACAATAAAGACGCCATAGCCCTGTGTGAACGGGTGGGTATGCGCCGCGAAGCGTATTACAAGCAAAACACCTGGTATAAAAATCATTGGGGCGATGAAGTGGTGTTTGCGATTTTACAAAAAGAGTTTTTAGCCGCTAATGAGAGCGGCATTATTTAAGTGTTAATTTATCGGGGCGTAATACAGGGACTTGCCGGAGCGGATGACGCATATTAACGGTAGGGAATGATTGCGGTGATAGGAATAGTAATCACCGTGACATTCCGTTAATGAATGGGCGATAATAAAAAACCATTATGTAATGATTTTATGTGCAAAGGAGGACTGCCATGCGTTACATGAGTGTTCTAGTTGTTTTGGTAACAGTTGCATTTTCGTGCAGCCGGGACAAGAATCCGGTCAATGTGGAACTGCCGGATAATGGCTCCGGAGTGCTATCGATCCAGACAGATAAAGTCAGTTACACCTGGACGAATGGGGAAGGCGGCTTGCATCTCTATTTGAACGGCACGGTTACGAATACCGGCAAATGCAATCTTTATTCGCGCCTCAGCGCCAATCCCGATTTTGGATCATGGGATGAGCCGTTTTGTTGCATCGCCGGTAATTCGTGGGGACAAATTGAGAAGTATAATACAGCCACCGACTCCTGGGAAAACACTGAAATTGAAGGTTGGCTGATCGAGGGCAGCGCTTTTTTAACGCTGGAATCAAAAACTACCTATCCGCTCCAGGCGCCTTTATCAAATCGTTCCGATAACCGCGACGCCGGGCAGTACCGAATTGCGAAAGCTTTTACTCTTGAGCAAAACCCCGGTGAAGCAGCAAGAAAATACCGGGCTTTTTCCAATACTTTTGAGATCAGGTAAGTAAAAGTTAATTGGTTATTCCGACTCACCGATTTCTACTTTGGAGGTAAATATGCGATCAGGTGAAATTTTATTCCTTTCAGCATTAATTATTTGCCTGTCATGTGCGCAGGACAAAAATCCTTTGGAATCGCCGCCGGTTGCGGCCGGGGATGGTTATTTTGTTATTAAAACCGAAAAGACTGATTTTTCCTGGGAACTGGGTGAATCGTCTTATTATGTTCAGGTAAATGGCTCTATCAGAAATACCGGCGACCAGGTGTTCTATTCCCGCATCGGCGATGCTTATAATATGGCTGACTCGATGTTGTTTCATATTACCGGAAATTCAGGCGGCCAGGTTGAAAAATTCAACTCTGCTGCCAAATCCTGGGAAAAATGTGAAATAATCGGACTAGCGTATGAGGGCACGAAATATGTGCCGATAATTCCCGGTAATACTTATTTCTATAGCGCCCTTTTAAGTATAAATACCGGCGAAAACAAGGTAACCGGCTCCTTTCGCATTGTATTGGATTATTGTCCAGAGAAAAAACCTGGTGATAATACCCTATTCTACCGGGATTATTCAAATGTTTTTACGATTGAATAATGATCTGCTATAAGCGGAGCGACCATGCGCCGGCAAGCGCACTAACCGGCACATGACCGCTGCGGATTCTAGTTTTACAGGTGGTACAGTATGCCAAGGGAGAGGTTGAGGGTATCGATGCACTTTTCAGTAGCTTTGGCGGTCATTTTGCCATCTTTGACATTATATATAGTGTTCTCCTTATTGCCGGCAACATTCAGCCAGTTGTAGAGAATATTTACATCCATATCGAGAGCGGCGTTGAGTGGAATACGAAAGCCCATACCGGTGGACAACCCCAACTTTAATCCTTCCGGGGCGCTGCCCAGCGCTTCTACCAGGCGGGAATAGGATTGCAGGGGATCGTCATTTATAAAGCCCGGGGTGCGCTCAAACTCCGGCTGGGCAAAGTTATTGGCAAGCACACATAAGGAAAGATAGGGAACAACTTTTTCGGCCAGGAATTCATATTCCACGCCGGCGCCCAGGCTAAAATACGGCATGGTGGTAACTAAATGCATGTATTCATTATAGCCGGTGTATGGACTGACGGCATCCACATATTCTCCGTCGCCCTTGACCCGGCCATAACGCAGCAAACCGACCAGAGATAGTGATTTATTCACAGCATACCTGGCTTTGGCGCCGACAACATAGCCGCCGGAGATTTCCAGTCCGCCCTCAGTGAGCTTTTGAGTCAATTCCTGCGGCTGGCTGGCTTTGGCCATTGCCCCGAACAAGCCAACCTGAATTTTTTGCTCCTGCGCAAAACCGGTCGTCAGTGCCAGCAGGCATACCGTCATTACAACCATGAACCCGTTTCGCATATTTTTCTCCTCTTTTAGGGATAGAAAAGGGGGTTAATAATGAAATGTGATTGAAAACCAATAATCGTTTTTCACTGTTGATGGTTTATCAAATCATCTAACACCTCTGCTGCGAAAAAGTTTCAATTATTTCATATTACTCCAGGCCGATGATATTTTCTCCGTCCGGGTATTCGACCTGGTATTTTAACGGCAGCGTCACCTTACCGCCGGGCTGCAATATAACGATCCATTTGATGCGGTTGTACAGGTCAATAGTTACGGCTTTTTCATCCGGCGCCAGCAGTTCGACTTTGATCTTTTCATTTCGGGAGATCGGGTACTGATCCTGCACCGTTATGGTTTCTGCGCTGCGTTTGTTATTGGTAATAATGATCTCGTATTCGCTGGTTACTTTGGCTTTACCGCCCAGCAATCCTTTTGATTCACGGAACCGGTTAACCAGTTTGCGTTCAACTTTGATGGCGTCGTCGACGCCCAGCGCCAGACGGAAAGTATCGGTCGGCGCGACAAAATAAATTGTACTTTTATTGACAAAATCATTAACAAAAAATACATTTACCTCGCCGGGCAATAACGGGTAATCGGAGGTATTTATGACCTTACCGGTTAGAAATGCTTTATTCACTTGTTTGGAGACAACGGTATATTCAAACCGGGAGGTGAACGGCAGTACGGCGATGGTTACTTTGTGATCAATATTATCTCCGGGAATGTCATTACTGGTAGGGATTTCGAATACGGCGCCAATTTCTCCGCCAATCACCCTGGCTTCATCAAGAAGGACTTGCTTTTCACTGACTACCGTAACGGCTTGCCCCCCGCCAAAACTGTCTTGTTCCATTGCCGGCGCCGGCGCCGCCTGCGCTTCGAAACGCATGGATTTGGATTCGTTGCGTCGCGATTCCCTGTATATATCTAAAAACCACGGCGACATTTCCGGTATCTCGGTGAACACGGCCGGGTTGGCTGTCGACAGCACCAGGTTGACATTTTTCCAGTCTTCGCCGGTGTTTTGCCGGATCATGCCATAGTAGGTGAGCTGCATAGATTTATCATTGGAATTGACGCGCGCATCATACATAGGGTACCAGCCGGCATTGTTTACATTGTAAGTGGCTTGCAGGGTCAGACGGCCGCTTTTAAGCGTTTCTACGGTGACAAGAATTTTTTTATATTTGCGGTTGGAACTGGTTTTGGTCTCTTCCAGTTTCCTTTCCAGGGCATTAATTTCATTGGCTAATAAGCCTTGTTTTGATTGTACTTTCCGTTGTTCTTTAAAAATATCGCCAAGATTTTTTTCCAGAAAACCCAGCATGGTCTGCCATTCCTGTATGGACAGCTTGCCGCTGAGTATTCCCTGGTTACTCTCTTTGGGGGCTTCGGCTTTGAGCGATTCGAGAAATTCTTTTTTGGTTTTAAGCACTGCAAGTTGATCGACAAAAGCCTGGTTTTCCCATTGCAGGGAGTCGTGCATGGCCAGTAAGCGGTTTATCTTTTGATTTTGAACATCCGCCGTGTATTCGGTTTCCACTTTAACATCGAGAATTTTCACTTCTGCCGTGCCCTGGCCGGAAATACGCACCGATTCATCCAGAAAATCCGGCGTCAGGTTGGAAAAGCACAGTTGCGCGCGCCCCGCCGTCAGGTTAATATGCGCTTCGCGCTGCACCATGGCGCGGCTGGTAAAGACAGTTGCGGACGTAACGCGGGAATCCAGGGTGATGATCTCAGCAGCCATGCCTGCTGTTGTCATCAACATCGCAAACAGAACTATAAAAATTTTTCTCATAACAACCCCTTTCAGGATTTCTGGTTAATGTTATAACAACAATATAGTTAAAACATATTATATGAATATAGTAATTTCTTAATTTTTTGGAAAATTTATTCCTGGAGTAAATGCTAAAGAGGAAGTGTACGTTGCACCTGGCAGGGACGACAAACTCCGCAGGGTATGTATGGTTGGACTTTTAACTATTGAAATGAATGTCTCCTTACCAAGCAATTTATTGCAACTCCGTGGTAAACCGTTTTATGTTAATTTTTTAATACCGGTTTATTATTTTTTGTTAAATAAATTCAATAATAACAATTGTTTAAAATTTTTTTATATGTTAACATTCCATCCGGGCGCTAATCATTTCTTAACATGCTCTTTATTTGATATTAATATGAATTATTTAAAATTTGTTGAAAAAAATTCACTATAAATGCAGGTGTTTTATGATTACTATGATGCGTAACAATATATCGATGTGGGATCACACATTATGCGTTAAAATATTCAATCTTAATGGAAAAAAGTTTTTCGATGCAATGATGTTTTGGGCCTCGCGTCTTGGCGACGGTTATATGTATGGAGTAATATTTTTACTATTGTTGGTGTTGAATTTTCAACTTGCAATACAAATACTGCCGGCAGCGCTGATCGCTTTTGCAATTGAAATAGCCACCCATGTAGTAGTAAAAAAAATGACCCGGCGCCCCCGGCCTTTTGAACGGATTTCCGGTATTCGTTCGTTAATCGCTCCACCGGACAAGTTCAGCTTTCCATCCGGGCATACCGCCGCGGCCTTTTTAATGGCAACGCTTTTCAGCTTTTATTTCCCAATCATTACTGTTCCAGTGTTTTTATTGGCTGCAACTATCGGCTTTTCCCGCGTTTATAACGGTGTACATTTCCCCAGCGATGTGTTGATCGGTATGTTGCTGGGTATAATCAGCGCTCTAATTGGATTAACAATAATCAGGTGAAAATATGAAATTAGCCATTTTTACTGAAAGTCTGCCGCCAAATACCGATGGTGTGGTTAAAACTCTGTCGCGTTTGGCCGATTCGCTACTGGATGAACATATTGATTTTAAATTCTTTTCACCGGTTAAACCCGAAAGCGGCTATGCTTGGGCCGACCGTGTTAAAAAAGTCGGTTCCGTTCCCCTGTTCCTGTACAAAGATTACAAACTGTCTCTGCCATATTTTAGCGGCATAGATGTCGACCTCGATGCCATGCGGCCGGACCTGGTGCATATTTGCACACCCAGTCTGTTGGGTTTGTTCGGAATGGATTATGCCCGAAAAAACAGTATACCGATAGTATCCAGCTATCATACCAATTTTGTCGATTATTTTTCCTATTTCGGTCTCGACGGCCTGGAGGCTTCCGGCTGGAATTACCTGAAATGGTTTCATAACCGCTGTGAAAGAACCTACGTTCCTTCTCCGAGCGTAATTAGCGAGTTACAACAAAAAGGCATCCGCGATATGGAGTTGTGGCAGCGCGGCATTGAACTGGAGCGTTTTAATCCCGCTAAACGCAGCCGGCAATTGCGCGAATCGATTGGCGCCGACGCCAAACCGGTATTGTTGTTTGTGGGCCGGTTGATCAACCATAAAGATTTGGAAGACCTGGTAGAAGCCCATACTATACTGGAAAACCGCTATGATTACAAGCTGGTCATTGTCGGCGACGGCCCGATGAAAGCGGAACTGATAGAGAAATTACCTGAGGCGCATTTCACCGGCTATCAATACGGCGAAGACCTAGCGCGCTGGTATGCTTCCGCCGACATTTTTGTGTTTCCATCCACAACCGAAACTTTTGGCAATGTTATTCTGGAAGCGTTTGCTTCCGGCCTTCCCGCTATCGGTGTGGCCAAAGGCGGAGTCGCCGATATAATCAATCATGGCGTGGACGGGTATATTGCGGAACCCAAAAATCCTGCCGATTTTGCCGCCAAGATCGCCTTGTTGCTGGATAATCCCGATTACCGGGTGCTTATGGGTGTGCAGGCGCGAGTAACAGCAAAAAATTACTGCTGGAATACTATAAACGGAAAACTGATCAAAAGTTATGAGCGGGTAATTGAAAACTATTACAATAAAAAATATCATCTTGCCAGTTAATGAACTAGCCATCTTTAGCCTTTTATGATCATTTGCGATATTACCCAGGGCTATACCCCGATGAGCGGCGGTATACGTACCTATATTCATGAAAAAAGAAGCTATATAAAAAAGCATACCCGGCACCGGCATATTTTGATCATTCCAGGTGAAAAAAACTCCATCGAGCAGGATGGTCAATGTAAAACAATAACTATAAAATCGCCATATATTCCTCATTGTGAACCGTTTCGGTTTATTATAGATATGCCGCGAATTTTTTCTATACTTTGTAAAGAAAAACCTGATGTCATTGAGCTTGACAATATTTACCTTACTCCTTACCCGGCATTACTTTACAGACTGTATAAAAGATGCGCCTTGTTTGGTTTTTATCATACCGATTTTCCAACCGCTTATGTAGAGTATTATCTGAAAAAAGTAATGGGAATTAACTGGGCGCAGTTTGCCAAGCAGGCAAGTATTCAATACGCCCGTTTTATTTATGATCTGTGTGACCAAACCCTGAGTTCTTCCCCGCAATTCCGGCAAATTTTAAAAAAGATGGGAGTACAGCGGGTACAGGTTATTCCCCTGGGTGTAGATCTCGATTTATTCAATCCCAAACGGCGCAATTATCAGATTCGCCGGCATCTTGGCGTCGAGGACGATGAATTATTACTGGTGTATGCAGGCCGCCTGGACGCAGAGAAGAGAATAGATTTTATCCTTGAAGCGTTTGAAAAAATCCCCTCCGGTTTGAACGCCCGGCTACTCTTTATTGGCGAAGGTCCGTTAAAAGAATTGTTGGTTCAGTATACCCGATTCAATACCAGGGTAACATATATTCCCTATATACAAAACCGGTCGAGTCTGGCACATATTCTGGCCTCTGCCGATATATATATCACAGCCGGGAAATACGAAACTTTCGGTTTATCAGTAATAGAAGCGCAAGCCTGCGGATTGCCGGTGGTCGGAGTTCACTCCGGCGCTCTCATCGACAGGGTACCTAAAGATACGGGTCTGTTGGTAAATCCGGATTCCAGCGAGGATATGGCAAAAAGTATCTATGAATTGGGCACAAATGGATTCCGGGAAAAGGGCAAACGCGCCAGGCAACTGGTAGAAGACTTGTATTCATGGGAAAAATCTTTTTCCAAACTAGTCAATTTATATGAAATATCATGCCGTTGAGCGGCGCACTGTATTTATAAAAGAAATTTAATTTATAGGAATCCCAAGTGTAAATTTATGAGTGAACAGGTATTGAAATTTGATCAAGCAGGTATCCGCCGCATGGTTCGTTACGGGATCATTTTGCTGGTAGCAGGTATGCTGGGCAATCTGGTTTTTTCACTGGTAACAACCGACCGGCAAATGATTCTGTCTTTGCAACGGTTCCAGCCGGTTTATTTTTTTCTGGCAGTTTTTTTATCGTTGGTACCTTGGATAACCAATACATTACGATTAATGATCTGGACGCGGTTTTTAGGCAAACGGTACAATCTGCAGGAATTATTTAAAATTGTGCTCGGCGCAGATATTGGTTCGGCAATAACACCAACCGCGATTGGCGGCGGCTATGTTAAAGCGGGGATGCTGGTGCAAAGAGGATTTAACGCCGGTGCAGCGGCTTCATTAATGACGCTCGGTTCGGTTGAAGATGGTGTTTTCTTTGCTCTGGCTTTACCCATAGCGTTTTTTATCTCTTCCAGCGCCGATAACAGTATTGTAAACAATTTTTTCAGTAAACTTGGGGCGCAATATGAAATTGTATTTTTAGTTTTATCGGGTTTGATATTGGTAACAAGTCTTATCATTTTTATTGCCGGGAAAACCGGCAAGTTACATACCAGTCTTGTTAATAAAATCCGGGGAAAAATAAGTAAAGTATGGCAGGATTTCTCTTTTGTATATTTAACAATTGGAAAAACGGGCAAAAGCAGGTTCTTTTTGTCCCTGCTGTTAACAGCAATCCAATGGATATGCCGTTACTCAGTATTAACGGTATTATTAAAAGCGCTTGGTATTACAGTCGATCCCGTATTATTTTTTCTTGTTCAGTGGTTAACCTTTTCCATTATGACGACCATCCCTACGCCAGGGGCGATGGCAGGCGCTGAAGCCTCCTTTTATTTAATGTATGCGCATTTGATACCCAGAGATTTTTTAGGTTTAATAACGACCGGGTGGCGGTTTTTAACTTTTTATTTACAGGTAGGTCTGGCAATAATACTTATAAGTTGTATCAGTTTTTTCAATATGCAAAAATAGTCCCACTCACAGGGGGATAACATATCACCGCTTGAAGTAAAACTCTTTCCGCCGCACCCTGTTAGCGCCATGCGGCGGAAAGAGCCCTTTTTATTAGTAACAAAAATCAAATGCGGTTATTTTTCAGCTATACAATACAGGAATTTTTGACCGCGCAGGTATAGTTCGTTTTCGACGATTACCGGTGAAGCGGTAAAGCTCTCATCAAGTTTATTAGTCGCAGCAATATTGAGCGCCGGTCCGTGCCGGAGCACAACGGTAACGCCTTCACGGCTGACCAGGTAGATATAATCATTTATCGCTACCGGCGAAGCATAGACGCCCTGCATGGCGTCGATTCGTTGCGCTTCGTAAAAGGGAGCGCCGGTGAGGGCGTCAAGACAGGTTAATATAGCCCGGTTTTCTTTAAAAAAGTACAAGTTGTTTTTATAGAGCAGGGGAGAGGGAACATACGGGGTGTTTTTATTATATGACCACAGCACGATATCGCCGGCATTGCCGGGTTTTATAGCCTGCAAAGCGGCGCTGCGAAAACCGCTCATTACATAAACCATGCCGTCTGCATAAACAGGTGTGGGAACGACATTACCGGTCATCCCGGTCGATTCCCAGAGTATCTCGCCGTTATTCAGATCATAACCATAAACGTGACCGGTGGCGCTGACCACAACCGTGGGCTTGCCGTTCAATTCCACGACCAGGGGCGTTGCCCAGGAGGTTTTTTCATCACGTTGTTTTTTCCATACCTGCTTGCCGGTATTCTTGTTCAGAACAGTGATAAACGATTCTCCCTCATGATCCCAGTTGACAATCAGTTTATCCTTATAGAGCGCCGGGGTGCTGCCTTCGCCAAAGCTCATTTTAATATTTAAATCGCCCAGGTCGGTTTCCCAGATCAGTTTGCCCTGCATATCCAGGCAATATAAGCCAAAAGAACCGAAATAGGCAAATACATGAACGCCGTCGGTAACCGGTGATGCGGAAGCCCAACTGCCGTCGGCGTGAGTGCCCTGGTGGGGCAGTTTCTCCGCCAGGGTTTTCTGCCAGAGGATTGTACCGTCCTTACGGTTGAGTGAAATAATGTCGAATTTCATAAATTCAGCCGGCACTTTAGCCGACTGCCGCTGCCATTCCGGCAGGGACTGTTTCATGGCTTCTATTTGTTCAGCAGTAGCGGTCTTGCCGGAGGGGACGGCGGTCAGGATAAACACCTGGTTGTCCCAAATGACGGGTGTTGCATGGCCGGAACCCGGTATCGGCGCTTTCCAGCGAATATTTTGGGTTTCGCTCCATTGCAATGGTGGATTACCAAACAAGGCTTCGCCGGTGCCGAGTGGTCCGCGCCATTGCGGCCAGAACTTGTTCGCGTTTGATTGGGGTACGGCGGCGATGACAATAGTGGTCATTAATGCCAGTCCAATGAGTACAAGGCTGGTTTTTTTCATAGTCTTCCTTTACGTTCAGGTTAATAATTTCAACTTTTTCTTCTTTAGCTGTTTGGATTTGCTTTTATCATAGCAAGCAAAGCCGGTTATTGCAATCTATTATATAAAAATTAAACCAAAGGTAAAAGCATAATATTTCAGTAAAACCCGAACAAGTTGTTTTGTGACGCAGAAAACAAGAGCGGAAAAATTTTTACGGAGAAGCAGCTAGAAGCAGGATGAGAGGGGAAAAGCGGCAAACCTGAACAATTCCGGAATGCCGCTTTTAACTATGGTATGTTAATTGGATTTTACGACTTTTTTTGAGGTCTTTTTGGCCACAGTTTCTTTTTTATTAGTATCATCCTTGGAAGTCAAGACAATATAAAAGCCATAACCAAGCAAGCCTAGAAAAAATAGTCCCATTCCCCACATTAATGCAGAATAAAAGAAATTTGACATATTACGGTCTCCTTATCATTCGGTAAATGTAATATTTTGAGATGATTATAAATTAATCACCCGTAAATAAAATGATGTAATGAAGGAAACCGGCTGTTAGCCATCCTCGGTTTTACTGCTGACGGGAATTTTATAAGCGGGAATTGGTATGTTAAAGGAAAGATTATTAAAATTTTTATATCTGGTTAAGGTTAGTTCTGCAGGAATAGTGCGAATGTTTTTATCCCAGGCAAAAAAGTGCTGCACCGGGGTGGTAGATTTGGCAGTCTTGTCGAATCCGGTTTGGGTTTTGAGTAAAAGTTCGTATTCAGAATCGTTGTTTACCAGGTTGAGAACCGGCTCAACCCCAAAAGATACCAATTTAATGTGTTTATAAAAAAAACAGCAATTAAATAATAGCGACAGAGAAAAATAAAAGATAATAATATGTTTAAAAATATTTTTCATAACCTTGTTTTTTTATTAACCGGATAATTTATAATACCGGCGGCTGAAAAGCAATTAAAATCTCACGTTTTCACGGCAGCGCCATGCAAAGCGATAATGATTTGCTCAAAAATACCCCTGCGATTTCATAATATACAATCCCGCCGCCAGCGTAAATATTGAACCGAGGGTAGAGAGCAGAATAATATTGCCGGCAAGTTTGGCGTTGCTGCCCATCGCTTCAGCCATAATATAACTGGCCACTGCGGTGGGGCTGCCAAAGAAAAAGAACAGGATGCCAAGGTCTTTTTCATCAAAACCGAGTTTAATGGCTGCTGTTATTGAAACAAGCGGGATGATGATGATTTTGATCGCCGCAGCAATGAGTGATAATTTGAAATCTTTTTTAATGCTGTAAAAACTCATTGAACTGCCGATTGAGAGCAGCGCCAGGGGCAGGGTCAGTTCGGCAAGATAATCCAGGGTGGTTGTTAAAACCGGGTGAAAGGAGACATGAAAATAGGAAAAAGGCAGCGCGGCCAGAGCCGCCAGAATGAGTGGATTGGTGATGATGTCTTTAATGACCTTGCCGATATCGGCCCGTTTCTCTTTATGCATGGGCACGGTCAATGCAATGACGGCCAGAATATTATAGAGCGGCATAATAAATGCCAGTACAATCGCAGCGCGGGCCAGGGATTCCTGGCCAAAGGCGTTATAGATCATGGCAAAGCCGATAATAGCAAAATTACTGCGAAAACTGCCCTGAATAAACGCACCCTGGTCACGGCCGTTTTTGCATAACAACGGGCTGATCAGCCAGGTAAAACCATACAGAATCAGGATTGCCAGGTTGGTGAACAAGGTCATTTTCAGGTTAAACACCTCGGCATAATTGGTTGTCGAAATTTCCTGAAACACCAGCGCCGGCATGGTTATGTTGAAAACGATTTTGGAGGCGGTTTTATTGAATTGGTCATCAATCATGCCCCGTTTTTTGATAAGGTAACCGATCAGGACCAGCAAAAATACCGGTGCGACAATGGTCAGGGACTGGATGAGGTTTGTCATGGATTCTCGTTTTGTAATTTTTCTATCATAGCGGCAAGCTTTGCCCGGTGCGCCAAAATCGGTTCCGGGGTTTTGGTAAAACCCGTCAGCGAGGTGGTTACCTCCGCCGGAACCTGCAGTAACTGCCGCGCTTGTTGTAATAATTGAGGGTTGATTCCGCTTGCTGCTTTGTTTTCGATCAAATCTTGCAGCAACCAAAAATATTCATAATCTTCCAGCCCCTCGCGTAAAATTTCCCAGCGAAGCGAATTGACCGGCCCTTCAAGACATTTTTGTTTGCCGGTAAATACACTCTTGGGGGGATAGATAAAGCGCCCGTCGCCGTTACCCCAATAGGCAATCTCGCCGGGTTTTAAACTCCCTCCCCGTACATAGCTCATCGGGTCATTATATGGATTCTGCGGCTGAGTGGGGAAAGCGGTTTCGCTAGTCCAGTAATTGGTTTGCCAAACCAAAATACCATCCAGTCCGTATTTCCACGATTGCCAGATCCAGGTGCGTAATTCCACCGCATAATGGTCGATAAACAGCGTACAGAAAGGGTCCTGGGGACTGGTGCAGATATACCACCAGATTTTTTCGCCCCTGGCGTGGGCTTGTTCCGCCAGAGTGTGATTATAGTTATCGGTTTTGGGGCACCACAGATCGACATAGCCATACAGATCCGGTTCCGGCTGTTCCGTCAGCATCCGGGTCAGGCGTGGAGCGGCTTTTTGAATCAGGGTATTAGTCTCCCTGATAAATTCATAATCCTTGGGTTCCGGTTCATCGAATAAATAAATATAGGCTTTATCCAGCCAGCCTTTTTCCTGCAAATGATCCTGAACCTGAGCCAGGTATGAGGTGATCATCTTTTCATATTCCGGGGTTCCTGCTGCAAACCGGTCGATTTGACCGGGTTGTTGGGCATGAAAGGACCCTCTGCCCAGGCCCCGTAAATTCAGGCGGAAGGAGTTGAATCCCATCTGGTCGAGGTATTTATATCCCTGTACATCGAATTTACTGAAATCGACCCGGGCGGATAATGTGGCTGGATCAAAACGTACCGCCATATCGCCCAGCACAAAGGGATCGTAGGGCGATATACGGTGTTGGGCAAAATTTTTAAAATATTTGTCCAGAATGACTGTCAAATTATCGGCATTGGAAAAGTGATGATATTGTTTAACCGCCGACGCCTGAAAGCCGAAAGCGGTTTGTAAATGGGTTTCCTCCGGCAGGGTAAAATTCCATACATGCAAATGCAACGGCGCCTGGAACCGCCATGTGCCGCACGCCAGGTTGATAGCGCCGGTATAGTCGCCGGCCGGGGCGTTTTTGGGAACATAGATAACAAGCCACAACGGCTGGTTTTCGCCTTTTTTTATCGCAAACGGTGTTTTGAGCGGCGGCAATGGATCGGGCCACCAGTCATTGCTGCCCAGAATATCGGTGGGGTTTTGTATGAATACATAATCGACCAGGCAGAGATTTGCGGCATCAGCAGGAAGTTTGTAACCGCTGCTGTGGGTTATGGCGCTTACCCTGGCAGTAATTTGCTGCATATCCATGCCTGCTTTGATAACCAGTTGCATCGGCTCATATTCATTCCTGGCGCAGTTGAATGTGATGGTTTTATCCCGTGCAACCGGCGCCGGCCGGGTTTTACTGATTTTGCGAACCCCATCGGTCCACCAGACTGCGGCGGAATTGTCTGCATGCATTAAATAACCGTAATCGGCAGCATCCAGCGGCGACAGGCCCTGTTTGATCTGCGCCGTAAACACATCCGTCTGCTCGTCTTGCGGGGAAATATGGATAAAACCTTTAGCATCAACAGGAACCTGCACATTAAGGATTTGTCCCGCCCTGGCATTAACTTTTGCCAGAGTTCTGCCGTTGTCATCTTTAATAATAAAAGTACGGGACTTGGAAATCGGGTTGGTAATTGTGAGCGCGGGCTCTATAGCGCCGGATTTGTCCGGCGAGGTAAACTGTACGGCAAATTTTTGAGGTGAGGCGATAATATCTGCAAAATTAGTGCGGCCGGTCATGTCTGGTATTGAGCCGGACAGAACCGCCTCATAGGCATAAGAATGAATTTGCAGGCGGGGATTGAGGCCGGAACCACTCAGGCGGATGTAAATATTTTCGGTTGGGTAAAGGTTTTGAGGAATTGCACAAGAAACATTGCCCGCTTTATCCGTCGAACCGACCGCTGTCCATCTTTCCCCATCGCGGCTGGCTTCAATTGTGAGTGAACCACTGGTGTAATAGAGCACATTCAGATTTACCCGGCCCGATACCTGCTCAACGCCCGGATCGCCCAGCCGGTGTTGGTATATAATATAACTCCCCAGCCGGAAATCCCAGCGGTTGGTGTTGAAATAACATTGTGAAGAATACAGGCAGCGCGACGAGTTGGTGGCAAGCGATTTATAAGACAGCAGTACCCGATAAACATTATCAATAATAGATTCGCCATCGCCTAGTTCTATACCGGCGGTTGTTTTGTAAATCGGCTGCACCGGAGTAAGCTGCACATTACGAAACCAGATCGTGCCAGTCACTTGCCATTGCCCAAAACGTAAGTAACTTGATCCGACATCATTTGGTGTGGTAAAATAGAATTCAAAAGAGGTCCACTCGTATTCCGCATCACAGTCTTTGTTGACGATATTGGAGCCGATGAGAATGCGTCCCCCGGAAGCGCCGGGAGATTTGCGCGCCTGGCAGGTCAGTTTATAAATGCTGCGGGGTTGAAATGGGTATTTCAGTATCCAGTAATTCGATTCCGACATACCCGCGCCGCCGGTTACGGTCAGGCACATTTCGCCGCTCTGCGGGTCTTTTTGCCAACTGCCTTCTCCGGCGATCAGTTGCCAGTTATCGCGGTTGGAATAGTCGGAAAGCGCCGGGTTTTGCGGGCGGGCTGGGCATATACTGCTAATCGCAATGAACAGGATAATACTGGAATGTACGCGTTTGATAAACATGATATTCTCCCAAAACCGGAAATACACGGGGTGTTATCACTGGGTTTCGATTTTTGTGCCGATGACAATTTTTTTCAGGCCGCTTCTTTTGGCAATATCCATAATCTGCACGATCAGGCCGTGTTCGGTAGCTTTGTCCGCTTTTAACACCAGGGTTTTTTCGCCGATTTCCGGGATCATTCTTTCAATTTCCGCCGGCAGGGTTTCCAGGGTTACTAGGGTTTCGCCGAGGTGGATTTCGCCTTCTTTGGATATGTACATCATCAGGTTTTCTACGCGGGTTACTTCCTGGCTCTTGATCGAAGGCAATTCCAGCTTCATGCCGGGCTGCTCGACAAACGTAGACGAGACCACATAAAACAGCAGCAGTATGAACATCACATCGATCAAACTGGTTATATTCAGGCCCAGGGATTTCTTTTTTTTCTCTTTGAATTGCATGACGCTCACCCGGCCGGTTTATGATTTATTACTGTTGTTAATTATACGGATTTTTTGTATCAGACGAGTCGAGTATTTTTCTATATCCATAATGTAATTTTCCGCGCGGTTGGTGTAATAATGATAGGCCACCAGCATGGGAATACCGACAACCAGTCCGGCGGCGGTGGTAATTAACGCTTCGGAGATACCCCCGGCCAGCAGACCCGCCTGTCCCGAACCCTGGACGGAAATAACATTGAATACCTTGATCATACCGAATACAGTACCCAGCAAGCCCAGCAGGGGCGATACTCCGGCCAGGGTTTCCAGCAGCGGCAGACCGCGTTCCAGAATACGCACCTGCTGCCGTCCTTCATCATTGATCAGTTCTTTTATGTCGTCGATGGGCAGCGCCTGGTTATGCAGCCCGGTGAGGATAATGTTGGCAAACGGGCCGGTGTTCTTTTGACAGATCGTCGTCGCCAATTTTATATCGTCAATACTGTTGATAGAATCGACTACCGCAATAATTTCCGGGATGAGAATTTTACTGCGCCTGAGGCTGAACATCTTTTCAACAACAATGGTCAACCCAAGCAGTGAACATAAAAACAGGGGAATCATGACGACTCCACCTTTGACTAGAAACGCTATTGCATCCGACATATTATCCTTTTCCTGAGTTTCATTTTGTGAGCAGTTGTGTAATCACTCTTTGTAAAGCGTTTATTTGTAAATTGTATATATAAACGTCCAGGTTAAATCAAGCTTGTCTTCCGGAAAGTCGTCCGGCAGGCGTTTGTAGGGACTGCCGGCTTTGACGGCATTCATACTCGTAGAGATAAAGGAATCATGGCCTTTGCTGCTGAGCAATTGCGGCTCGGTTATCGAGCCGTCCCTGTAAATTGTAAATTTTAACATCACCTCGCCGCTAATGAGTCCCAATTGATAAAACGCAGCCGGTGGGTAAACATGGTCGCGCACCCGTCTTTTCAGATATAGCAGGAACGGGGCATAATTCCATTCATAAGTGCTCAGCGAAATTCCGCCTTCATCAACGACGCTGCTTTCGCGGTTATTCCAGTTTACATCATCGGAGAATGTAACCGGCCCGTTATCGACGGTTGACTGTCGGCCGTATAACAGATCCCTGCTAAAGCGGGTGCGGGGTTGTTGTTGCTGCTGCTGGCGGCTCAATTGCACATCGCCGTCACGGGGATCGTTTTGTTCGCCGTCTGCCGGGGTATTGTCCGCATCGTTCATGTCCATTTCATCGCTGGGCCGTTCGCTCTGCGGGGCTTCCATTTGCTGGCCCGGCTGACCGCCGCCGCTAAATATTTTATGATCGGTCAATCCTTCGCTATACGACAGCCCGCGGGGCAGATCATTTGCCTGGTAATTATCCTGGGCGCGGGCGTTTTTATCGGAGAGGAATTGCGCATCTTGCGGAGCTTTATCTACTTGAGCGTCATCGGGAGTTTCCACCAACTCGCGGGGTTGTTCAAATTCAAACACCAGCGGCTGCGTTTCGGCGGCTTTGGCCTGAGAATGTGGGAAAAGCTGTAAAAGTACTGTTAATGGACGGTAAAGTACAATGAACAATAAATGCAGGAGCAGGGCAATGATAAAAGCGATTTTATAGAGATGTTTTTGCAATGATTTTTCTTTATCAATAAATGACAGTCATAACTATATAAGGATTTGACAATACCAAATCCAATTCATTCCCGGCAATGGCCGGGAGGACATTCTTTAAATGCCTGAAAACTCAGGAGGTTTCTTCTTTGATCCAGTTTAAATAGTCGCCGGAACCGCCAATGATCGGCAAGGCTATTATTTCAGGAACGCTGTAGCTGTGATGGGTATGAATCCATTCCATCAGTTCTTCGAGATGTTTTTTTTGAGTTTTCATTATCGCCAGCGCCTCACGGGAGTTTTCTATTTTCCCTTTCCAGTGGAATAACGAATCAATACTATCTAAGATATTGACACAAGCGATCAGGCGGGCTTTGAGCAGTTTTTCCGTCACCCTGAGGGCTTCATCTTTTGTTCCAAAGGTGGTTAAAACAATGATATAATTATCCATTTTAATGACCTTTTCGGTTGATGACCATTATACATAGTAAAACACTTTATTTAAATATGTCCGGAACCGGTCTTTTAATTTCAATAAAATAGATGTAAATTGTAAGAAAATCAAGCGTTTTGTAAGACCCAACACCGGCTCGATACCGAAAAAGGAACTCTGCGCCGGATTTGTCATTGAATAGATAAATTACGATCACAACGAGAATTTTCATGAAATTACTGCTTCCCTGTATTATATTTTCACTGCTATTGCATGGTTTGTTGTTCTTAATATTTTCCCGGTTATGGCTAAGCCAGCCGGTGCGCGAACTGGTCATCGACTTTCGAACAGCAGCAGTAACGCCGGTAGAGGCGGAGATTAGTCCGCTCCAACCCGTAAAGGTAACAGCGCCGGGAAAATTTACTATAAGCAATGTTTTTCCGGCTAACCGGATCAACCTTAATGAATATAAAACAACCCTGGCCCTGCCGGAATCGGCGCGGCAAGATACGCTGCCGCATATTACCCACGAAGAGTTGTTCATTGTGGATACCGTCTACCTGGCGCGCCCGGATTACAGCAAACTGGCGCTGATGGAATACCGCGACGGTAGTGTTACTTACCGTCCGGGTTATGACCGACCGGATGGCGGCGTGCAGAATTACAATAATGTTCAGGATCAAATTATCCGGCAAAGCAGCGGGCATCCGCAGCAAACGGTTGGGGTGCTGGGATTGCTGCAACAGGGCGCTAAGGAACTGGGCAAGGCGCTGGGAGTGACCAAAGAGCCGGGACCAGTCCATCTGGATTTCATTCCCGAAGCTAAAGAACTGCAAGCGTTGAATGTAATCTGGCAAAACCGCCAGGCAACCGATGTTATGATCTATGCCAGCTTTGATACCTGTTTAAAAGTGACGGCTGAAGATTTACGAAAAATTTTGGACGGCCTGGTGGAAAAAGGCTTGCTGGAAAAGAAAATTGTCTCGCCGCGCGACGAGTTTACATTTTTCGGACTGACCGGCGACAGCGGTATTGAAATGAACAAAACCAATCGCCGCAACCGGGTTTATGAATACACACCCCTGCTTGGTAAAGAAGAAATGCGCGATTATTTAAACGCGGTTTTATATCAGCAAAAGCTGGCCGCGCAGGATTCCACGGGCAAGGGGCAGGAGCCGGTATTTCCCGATATTCAGAGTTTGCTGGATATTCTTTATAAAGACAATGAATAGTAAGGTTTGGTTATTTTTGTGAATTTTGGTTTGCAGATTTGCCCGATGTTAAACCTGAAATCTGAAATAATAAGTTTTTTATAAAACCATGTAGGATGGGTAGTGTCCCACAACAGTTATAAATTATTGAATAATAAGATATTAAACATTTCCATACTAGGGTACGACAAAAGTGGGACACTGCCCATCGTTTTTAATAGTTATAATTCTATTTCTTTTCTCTCAATTTAGAAATTCAGGATGTATTATAATTTAATGTTGGACTTTTGCTATAATGATTTATAAAAATATCAAGTATCCTCTGCGTCCATGGCGTCCTCTGCGTCTTTACGTTAAAAAATGAAAACGCAGAGGCGCAGAGGTCGCAGAGGAAAGCTTAACCGTTTGTTATTTTTGAAATTATTCATTTATTTGTATATGCTCTTAGTCCTAATATTTCTTATTGATTAAACAGGATACTATTTTTACAAATTTATTATTATTCAAAAATCTGTAAAAAGCGCTTTATAGATTGAATTGTTTATAGACATCACAAAAATTTTTCGGTTCTATATGGTTTTCAGTGGGTAATTTTTTAACGATTGTCGCTTTGTTTCAAAAGGTAAACAGGTAGAAAGAAAGCAAGTTGCATTTATATTTATTATTATCAGAAAAGACCTGGATCAACTAAAATTTTTTTCCTCTGCGTCCTCCGGGTTCTCAGCGGTTACATTCTTTTCATTTAACCGCAGAGGACGCTGTGAACGCAGAGAAGAGCTTTCAATCAATTGTTTTTATGGCGCTTGTTAATATCTCAATATCTTGAATAACTATTTGCATCAAAAATAAATTATTATAAATTGTAATCAATATTTTTCTTCCGGGATTATTTTAATATAATTAACCTGATTCAACGTAATTACACATAAACCAAGTCTATTACAACCGATTTGACTGTATTTTATTCTTGAAAATAGTGTAAATTTACCCACACAAAACAATATAGAGCCAATTTTTCTTTTAGAATGTCAAATGGAATTATTCACTTATAAGATTTGGATTCTTTTTTCAAATTAAACCACTAAAAACAATATAGAGCCAAATTTTCTTTTATTTCGGCGCTTTGATCAGCGCATAGATCCCGCCAATGGCAAAAATAATATTGGCGATCCAGGCGGCAATTAGTGGTTGAATGTGCCCGTTATGGCCCATGGTTTGGAAAGTTTTAACAATTCCAAAATAGACAAAACAAATGGCCAGCGAGATGCCGAACCCGGACATGGCGCCGCCGCGCCGTTTGCGCGATGACAGCGGCGAGCCAAACAGTACAATGATAAAACTGGCAAACGGCACAGATATTTTCAAATACAAGTCCACCAGCCACTGATCGGGATTGCCGCCATTGATCTTAATTACATGGATAAATTCTTTTAATTCCTTGTACGACATTTCTTCGGCGCGTTTTAATACTTTGGCAAAATCTTTAGGGCGCAGGTTTTCATTCTCTAAAATTTTTTGTTCAAAAGGAACCGCCGTTTCCTTTCCGTCTGTAAAGACTCGTTCATAGCCGCTATATAAAACCCACTGGCTGTCCGCCCAGACCATTTTTTGCGCATCGAGCCGATAGATCAGCTCTTCGCCGGCAAATTTTTTTATGCTGATCCGGTTACCGGTCAAGGTGGCGGCGTGGAAATAGCGCATACTGATAAGCCGATCCTGATCGTCGCGCATGTAAACATTGTTGATGCGTTTGCGCCAGGCTTCGCGTTCTTTTTCCAGGTATTCGTCGTTTATATATTCCCTTTTCTCGCTGGCGCGCGGCACCACAAACTCGCCAAACACCAGGGCAAACAGGCTGATGACAAACGAAATAATAAAGATCGGCAGTAAAATCCGGTACAGCGACAGCCCGGATGTCTTCATGGCGGTAATTTCATTACGGCGCGCCATATCGCCGGTGCTGAATAAACTGGCCAGCAGCATGGCCACCGGCAGGGTAAGCACGATGATATAGGGCATTGAATACAGGTAAAATTTCAAAATAATCAGGTTGGGGACGTCGTGTTTTATAAACACATCCAGTCTTTCAACCAGGTCGACAACGACAAAAATCGTGATAAAGGCCACCAGGGCGAAAAATACAACCCCAAGAAATTTTCTGGACAGATATTGGTCTAGTATTCTCATATTATTATACTGTTTTTTTGCGCCGTTTAATAATTTTCTGGAAAAATGACTGAATGGAATCCCAGTGAATAAAAGTGGCTTCGTGAATAGAGTGGATGACCAGGTAAATGCCACCAATGCCGACAATAATATCGGCCAGCCACATGGCAATGAATGGGCTGATCATACGGTTGTCGGCAAGTTCCTCGCCGGCGATCAATGACGCCCAGAATAACAGGAAAAATCCGAAACTGATACCGCCGGCCAGCGCCAGGTTGCCCTTGCGCGACATGATGCCCAGCGGCGCGCCGACCAGTACAAAGACAATACAGGCAAACGGAATGGAATATTTTTTATGCACTTCAACTAAAAGTTTATAGTTTGCCTGTTCATAATTGTCCAGCACATTGATTTCCGCGGTAATCTGCTGCTTTAAACGCAGGTTGTCCTGCCGCAGGCGAGAGAGAAAGCGCTGCCTGGCATAAAGCGTAGTTACCCTGTTATTGCTCCCGGCTTGGGTGGCGATACCTTCCAGCGAATCGATAGGCAATCCGTCCGGCAGGTATTTATCGAACCAGGCGGTTATAATTTGCTCCATCCTCTGGCCGCGCTCAAAGATCAGCGCGTCGTTTTCTTTTACTTCGGCCATCATCATAGCCGAGCTCTTTTCGCGGTCGCCGCGATATTCGCTGTCGCTGCGTTCCAGGGCCATATTGGGGATCTGGATGGAAAGCTTTTGCTCCGGAAAGGTCAGCCGGGTATATTGTTCCATTTTTTCCAGGTCCAGGTCGTGCATTTCTCCGTCATAGAGCATTAAAACCAAAGCCCCGGCGGCAGGATTGCTGTATATTTTCCCTTTTTTGGCAAAAATATATTTACTTTTATTTTGCTCCCGGTTATCTTCGATGACTACCGCTTCTACCCAGGCGGTATCGGATTTTTCGGTGATTTTCTGCACCAGGATATTAATATCCGGAATATCTTTCATAACCACCCCGGCTTCCAGGTTCAGGGTGGGCCGGGTTCTGGCAATATCGGAGGCCAGCAGCCGGCTGCGGTGGTTAAAATCCGGCAATACATTGTTATTGAACCAAACCAGCCCCACAGCTAACCCAATTGAAGCGATAAACACCGGCAGGATCATGTGAATGATGCTGACGCCCCCGGCTTTCATGGCGGTAATTTCGTTATCGCCGGACAGCCGGCCAAAGGCCATGATCGTGGCAACCAGCACCGCCATGGGCACCGCCAGGGCGACGATCCAGGCCAGGTTCAGGAAAAAGAATTCCATGATCAGCCCGAAATCCAGCCCCTTGCTCAGGATTCTACCCAACTCGCGGAAGACCAGGTTCAACAGGAACACCAGGGTGATCACACTCATGGCAAAAATAAAGGGCCCCAGATGTTCGAGCAGGATATACCGGCCGAGGATGAACTGTATTTTCCAGGTGATCTTTAATCCGCGCAGGGAAAACAGGATCAGTACGAGTCCTGCAAAGCCAACCAGGATATTGGCCAGCCACATCGCCCAGAAAGGACTGAACAGGCCGCTGTCGGCAAGCTGTTCGCCGGCGATAAGTGTAACCCAGTACAACAGGAAAAAGCCGAAACTGATCCCCCCGGCCAGCGCCATGCCGCCGCGGCGGGTCATCATGCCCAGCGGCGCGCCGATCAGCACAAAGACGATACAGGCAAACGGCAGCGCATATTTTTTGTGTACTTCGACCGCCAGGTTGTTATTGGCTTTATGAAATTGTTGTAAAACGGTGGTTTCGGCAGTGATCTGCTGTTGTAAGAGTATATTGTCGTGGCGCAGACGGGCAAGCCGGCGGGCCTTCTCTGTGACGCTGTGCGATTGCGAAAATAACGGCTGCCCCGCTTGGGCATTATCGTCATTTCCGGCCATTATAACTCCCTGGGGAAGCAATCCGGTGAAATACTGGTCAACTAGCCGAGCAATGCGGGACTGCCTTTCGTTGAGCAGCAGGTTATTGGCTTTGATTTCCTTGCGTAATACAGCAACGTTTTTTTCACGGTCGCCGCGATACCCGGCGTCATCCTGGTTGCGGTACAAATCGGGCAGGGCAATGGTAATTTTTTGTTCGGGAAAGGTCAGCCGCGTATAATGTTCCATGTTATCCAGATCCAGTTCGTGCATTTCGCCGGCGAATAAATGCAAAACAATGGAACCGGTTTGCGGCGAGGAATAGATCTTGCCGCTTTGCGCAAAGACATACTTGCTTTTTTCAGCAACGCGGTTATCTTCAATGGTAACCGCCTCTACAAATGCAGTATCGGCTTGTTGCTGAATTTTTTGCACCAGGATATTCAGGTCGGGAATGTCTTTCATCACCACCCCGGCTTCCAGGTTCATTGCGGGGCGCCGTCCGGCGATTTCTATAGCCAGCAAGCGACTTTTATGATTGAATTCGGTTAAAACATTATTATTAAACCAGATCAGCCCCGCAGTGAGGCCGGCGGCGGCGATCAATACGGGAACGAGCATATACGGCATACTCACCCCGCCGGCTTTCATGGCGGTTACTTCATTATCGCCAGCCAGGCGGCCAAACGCCATAATTGTGGCAACCAGCACTGCCATTGGCGCCGCCAGGGCAATGATTGACGCCATGTTTAACCAGATGAATTGTGCAACCAGCCGGAATTCCAGACCTTTATTCAAAAACCTGCTCAATTCACTAAAAAACAGGTTCAATAAAAAGACCAGGGTAATAATGCCCATGGCGAACAGAAATGGTTTAAGGTGTTCTTTTAAAATATAGCGCCACAATGTAAACATACCGCCCTTGTTCAGAGTCTAAATAATAAAAAGTATTTGAAAAAAGATGAAAAATCAATATATTACAAAAAGCAACGGCATGAAAAGGACAAAATTAAGGTTATCGGGAACTTTTGCCGTTTCATAAAATTAAATATATGAATTTGTGTTGATTATTACAATTTATAATATTTAATTTTATTATAATTGTAACAGCCAGGCAAATGTTCCATACGGGTGCAGGGTTTAGCAAGCATTCAATTTAAACAGGAGAGATTTTATAGAAATTTTGTTACGGTAATAAATCATTGTTAATCAGAAATACTGTTAATTAATTAAATTTCAAAATTCGCCTGAAAAATTGAATGAGTTGTTTTTTTAAAACCGCAACACAACGAGTGCTGTTACCGCTGCTATTTTGTTTCGTTCCAGGGGTAATGTTTTACACCGATTATGTAAATGCCCAAACGTTGATATATCCGGCTATTGGCATGCGTATGACTACAGTGTATGATCCGCGCGTTAATATCGTCGAAGAACAGCGTTTTATGGGTTTGCATAAAGACGGAATGCGTTCGCCGTTGTTAAAGAATACTTTGGGTAAAAAGCGCACCGTTGAAATCGACACTACCGGGCAGAATATCAATTTTACGGAAAAGCTGGGTGATTTTGATATTATGCTGGCCAATTATTTGTCCCTGGAAGACTATATTCAATCGCGGCGCGATTACAAGATCAACGACGCCTGGATTCAAACCACCGTAAGTAAATTGACTGAAACGACAACGACAGGCGGCGGCGGCGGTTTTCGCATCGATATACCGGTGGAAATTAAAAGCAAGGCATTTCAAAAAATATTCGGAACCGGCACAGTAGGGCTCGATGTCAGCGGCGAAATCAACATCAAAGGCGGGTTTCGCAACGAAAAACGCTCCGAGGCCAAGACAGCGTTAAACCGCGGCTCCGACAATAATTTTAAAATGGAACAAACCCAGCGTTTCCAGGTGCAGGGACGCATCGGCGACAAAGTCAAGATCGGCATCGACCAGGACTCGGAACGTACTTTTGATTTTGATAATAATATCAGCCTGAAATACGAGGGGTATGAAGACGAGGTCATCCAATCCATTGAGGCGGGGAATATAGCGCTGTCGCTGCCGGGCACCCAGTTTGTGACCTTTGGCGGCAAAAGCAACGGCCTGTTCGGCATTAAAACCGCCGCCACCATCGGCAACCTCAAATTGACCGCCATTGCCAGCCAGGAAAAAGGCGAAAAGAAAAAGCTCTCTCTCAAGGGCGGCGCTTCGGAAGAGGCTTCGCGCATCGAGGATACTCAATATAAGCGCGGCATCTATTTCTTTATCGACGAGTATTACCGGGAAAATTACATCAACCGCACTGCGGACGGCAACCTGACTTATGAACCTGGCCGTGAAATTGTCCAGTACGAGTTGTATAAAGCCGGGCCCGGTTATCAGCAAAGATATACCGAATCGATTCATGGCTGGGCATTTGTGCCTTCCGAATATGACACCCTTGATTATATAACCGAAGTGGATACCACTAAGGAAAGACGTAACCTGGTCAAGGGGTATTATATCCGCATGGAAAAGAATGTCGATTACGACATCGATGAACGATTGGGGTATATCCGGTTGCGGCAGCGGCTTGGTGATGATGAAGTGCTGGCCATTGCTTATAAAGACGCCGACGGTCGGCAACGGGGTTCGCTCGATGTTGATACGGAAACTAAATTATTGTATTTACGCATGTTAAAAAATACCAGTCCCCGCCCGGCGGACAAGACTTGGGACCTGGAGTGGAAAAACGTCTATGATTTTGGCCGTGGCACGCCCAAAGACGGTTTTGAAATGCGTATTTTCTTTAAACCGGCCTCCGGCGACCCCCAGGAAACCACCGAAGTTGGCGGCGTGAAAAAAACCTGGCTGGAATTTTTCGGCCTGGATAAAAAAGACCTGAACGGCGCCAGTACCCCCGATAACCTGGTGGATGACAACCCGGCGTTGATTAATTTTTCTACCGGCGAGGTGTTTTTTCCTGATCTGCGTCCCTTCGACCCGGTCGGTGATAACTTTAGTAAAATATACCCGGCCGATTTGTTAGCCCCGGCCTTGTACGATACTACCGTGCAGGCTGTTATTAACGCGCAGAGTCATTTTTATATCGAGGTGAATTCCAAACGCGCCAGTTCCCAATACAGCCTTGGCATGAATGTTATTGAGAATTCTGAAGAGGTAACCCTGAACGGCTCCCGCCTGAAATCAGGCACCGATTATACCATCGACTATTTTTCCGGGCAGTTGCGGATTTTGAATGAAAACGCCCTGGCCGCCAACGCCAACCTGGAAATTTCTTACGAGAGCAACCAGCTTTTCCAGATCGATAAAAAAACCGTTATGGGCGCGCGGGCCGAATACGGCTTGTGGGGCGACAGCTTTATCGGCGCAACATTTTTATACCTCAATGAACGCACCCTTGATCAAAAAGTCCGCGTCGGCAAGGGCCCGATGCGTAATATGGTGTGGGATGTGAATACGTCGCTCTCCGCCGAACCTTATTTTTTGACCCGTATGGCAAACCTGTTGCCGTTTGTGGATTCGCGGGCGAATTCTACCATAAAATTCGAAGGCGAATTTGCGCAGATCATTCCCAACCCCAATACCCGCAACAATGAATATACCGGCGATAACGACGGGGTGGCCTACATCGATGACTTTGAAGCGACCAAGCGCGAAACCCCCATCGGGATAGTGCATCAAAGCTGGGAATATTGTTCACCCCCGGTTGGGAAATATCAATATGAACCCAAAGACAACCGGACACTGTTAAACCGGGCCGGGATGTTTTATTTTACTCCTTATACCCCGTATCCGATCAATCAAATCTGGCCGAACCGCGATTTAAACGCCAATGTTAACCAAACCACCAACATCCTGGTGATGGAGTTTACCCCGGTCGATACGATTCCTGGTGTTGATGTTAAAGACACCTGGAACGGTATTCAGAAATGGTTGTCTTCCGGTTTTTCCAACCAAACCGAAACTAAATATATTGAAATCTGGGTGGCTGGCGATAGCAGCGGCACCATGCACATCGACCTTGGGCAAATTTCCGAAGATATTATCCCCAACGGCAAATATGACACCGAAGACAAGCTGATCGATGGTATGCGCAACGGTTTGCTGGATGATAATGAAGATATCGGTCTGGATGGAATGGGTGATAAAGATAGCAGGGCAACTGCTGCCGGCGGCGATTTTTGGGATTTGAATAATAATGGCGTTAAAGAAGCGGGAGAACCTTTCAGCAGCGATAATTATAGTTATAATGTGCAATTAGCGGAAAATGATCCTAAAAAATACCGCCGGGTGAATGGTACTGAAAATAATAAAGATTCCGGCGGTTTGCGCGTTCCCGATACCGAAGATTTGAACGGTAACGGCGACGTGGATATGTCCAATAATTATTTCGAGTATTCCTTTTCATTAAAACGCGACCATGCCGATACCATGTACATTGCCGGAAAAAGTATCAGTAAAAAAACCGGTGAAGATTTTCACTGGCGGCAATATCGGATTCCCATCAATGCCCCTGATAATATTTTGAAAAAGATCGGCAGCCCGGATTTATCATTGATCGAGTACATCCGTGTTTGGGTAGATGGATTTGAAACACCCGGCCTGCATAGTGTCTGGATCGCTGAAATTAACCTGGTCAGCAGCGACTGGAAAGAAATGGGTATCTCCAGTCCCGCCAAGCCGGATTCATTTATTGTGGATAACGATTCTACAGTAACCATCACAGTGATCAATACCCATGACAACCCGGAATATAAAGCTCCCCCGGGCGTGCAGGGCGAAGTTGACCGTATTACCCAGGTTATAGCCAGAGAACAATCGCTGGTTTTAAAGGTCGATAAATTAATGCCTGGCTATTCCGGGATCATTGAAAAAACTTTTTACGAGGCGCAGGATTATATTAATTACCGCACCCTGAAGATGTTTGTGTATGGCAAAGACACCTTTGGCCGCCATATTACGCGTGATTCCAGCAAAGTCGAGTTCTTTTTGCGCATGGGATCGGACCGGAACAACTATTATGAGATCCGGCAGCCGGTGTATGAGGGCTGGAAAAATAATAATGTTGAAGTGGATTTAATTGCATTATCCCAGATGAAGGTAAGTTCCGATTCCACCTGGTTCGATCCGGAGAATCCAGCAATTAAAATCTTGTACAAAGATTTAGGCAACGGCAAATCCTGGCTGGTAAAAGGCAAACCGGCGCTGCGCAACATCCGTATGTTGATCGCCGGGGTGAAAAACAAAGGGTATGACGATCTTGAAGGCACAACGGAAGCGTTGCAGGAATTTACCGGTGAAGTGTGGCTTAACGAAATGCGCCTTTCCAATGTTAAAAAGGACAAGGGCATTGCTTTGCGCAGTCGTCTGGATTTTGGTTTGGCCGACCTGATCCGCTTTAACGGCGAATTGAATAAAATGGACGCCGACTTTCATAATGTTGCCCAGCGGTTTGGAACCGGTGATAATGAAGTTAGCGGCAGTTTTAGCACCAGTGTTAATGTGGAAAAGTTTTTGCCTCCGCAACTGGGATTGTCTTTGCCGGTCAGCGTCAATTATTCCAAAAGTGAATCCACACCCAAATATATACCGGGAACCGATATTGAAGTGACCGATGATTTGCCGGAAGCAACCCTGGACTCGATACGGTCGATTGATGAGAAGCGGGGTATGAATGTTTCTTTCGGCATTAATTCCAGGTCACAAAATTTTCTGGTTAAACATTTATTGACCAAACTGAAGGCCAGTTATAGCCGTAACGAGAGCGAGGGCAGCGATTCGCGGACCCAGTTCCGGACATCCATGTCGGAATCCGGCAGCCTGACCTGGGGGCTGGCGTTCGGCACCAATACATTTATCAAACCGTTCAAATGGATTGGAACCAACAGGTTTTTACTCAAATTATCGGATATGAAACTGTATTATGCCCCGCAAACTTTAACCACAGCTCATTCCGGGGCGCGCAGTATCAACGAGTCCATGACCCGCACCGGGGTTTCGTCCAGTAACCGCTCGTTTATATTAAACCGCAGTTATGGCATTGGCATGAAGATTACGGAAACACTGTCTTATGATATAAAGCGCAGTTATGTTCATGATGTTCGCGGCATCAATTCAGATCTTTTGCAGGAGGAACTTAAGGAAAACAGGATCGGGTTACTGACGAGTATCGATAACAGTTTATCGCTTAAATATTCGCCGCAAATTTTCTCATGGTTTACCCCGAACCTAACCTACACTACGGGTTTTAAGTATGGATTCAATCGCCAGCAAACCCTGGCGCCGCGCAGCGCTACCCAAAACCGCACCTTCCAGGGCAGTGTGAATTTAAATATAGCGACTCTTTTTAAAGCTGTTTACCGACCAGGAGCCAGCAAAGGGCCCAAAGCAGGCGGCGCACCCCCGGGACGAACGGCGCCCGGCGCGGTTCCTGGCGCAGCCCAGACCGGCACGCAGCAAAAAAGCGGCTCAAAATTTAACTTTTCAACAATGGGTATTTTATCCGGTTTCTTTAATGCCTTTGAACCGTTCAGCGTATCGTATAATACAAGGGATAATATTGCAAAATATGGAATTAAGGGAATGCCCAGTAATAGTTTCCAGTATGGCTTTACTCAGGACCCCGGTGTTGGTATTGAAGAGGCTGTTTCCGGCGGCGCCGCCGCTAATTCATCGGCTAGTTTTGACCGCGGTAGTAGTAGTATAAATAATACCACGTCCGTGTCTTCCGGTATTAATATTTCCCGCAATGTCAGCATCAGGTTGAAATATGATGATTCCTATTCGCTGAATGCCAATGGTAAAACCACCACCGGCCAGCGTTCCAAAAGCTGGATGAAGATCGGCGAAACCGCTATGGTATTCCCGGGCTGGACGGCCAGTGTGCGCAGTCTGGAAAAACTGCCTTATGTAAGTAAATATTTTCAGCGCGTTACCCTCGATCATAATTTTTCCGGCCGGGCTAATGAAACGTTTGAAATGGTAAAGACAGGCAATATAGAGAAAGAACATGTAACCAAGGAAGACAAAGACTCCAGTTTCCGGCCGCTCATCGGTCTCACCATGTCTATGAAGAACGGCATTTCGATGTCGGTGCGTTATAATAAATCGTTTAAAGAAGCTACCAACACTTCCTATAGCAAGTCGATTCAGAGAAATATTAGCAACGATCTTTCCATAACCGCCAATTACTCAAAAAGAAGCGATTTTCGCATTCCCTTGCCGTTCCTGCGTAATAAAAAGCTGAAAAACAATGTCGATATTGCCCTCACTTTCAGCACCGGGTTAACCAAACAGGAAGACAGTAAAGACGGCAAAAATTTCCAGGTCAAAGCCGAAACCACAAAGTGGATGTTCAAACCGGATATCAGCTATAGCTTTAGCGAGCGGGTTAAAGGCGGCATGTTTTTTGAAATCGGCAAAACCAGCAATAAAATGACGGGTGAAACCAAATACAAGGAATTTGGACTGAATGTTAACATCCAAATCCGCGGGAATTAATATGAAACACGGGTTAATGTGCAAAATTATAATTATCTGGTTGATGACTTTGACAACCGGCTGTAACAGCGCCCCGATTCCGCATTTCGATGCGGACAATGCTTTTCTCTACCTGGAAAAACAATGCGCTTTTGGCCCGCGGATTCCCGGTTCGGCAGCACACCAGCAGTGCCGAGATTACCTGGTTTCCACCCTGCAGTTATACGCCGACCAGGTGACCACGCAGCCTTTTATGTTTACATTCGGCAAGCCGGCAAAGTCGGTTACGGCCACTAATATCATAGCCGCATTTCAGCCGCAAAAACGCGACCGGATACTGTTATGCGCGCACTGGGATACCCGGCCCTGGGCGGATATGGATAAAGACCCGAAAAATCATAACCAGCCGGTAATAGGCGCCAATGACGGGGCCTCCGGGGTAGCGGTATTGCTGGAGATCGCTAAAATTCTCCATTCGCAAAAACCTGAAATCGGCATTGATATTGTGTTATTCGACGCTGAAGACGCCGGTGAATACAATGTTGATGAAAGCTGGGCGCAGGGCTCGGCGGCTTTTGTGCGCCAGTATCGCGGCAAGTTAACGCCGCGATACGGTATTCTTTTAGATATGATTGGCGACGCCGACCTGAATGTTTATAAAGAAGGATTTTCCAATGAATATGCTAAACCAATAGTCGACCTGGTATGGCAGCAAGCCGCGGCCCTGGGCATTAGAGAATTTATCCCGGAGGTGAGGCATATTGTAACCGATGACCACCTGGCTTTTTTAAAGGCCGGCATTCCCTGTATCGACATTATCGACTTCGATTACCCCTGGTGGCATACAATACATGATACCCCGGACAAATGCAGCCCCGCCAGCCTGGGGAAGATTGGCGCGGTCCTCGTTCATTTAATCTATTGATAAAAGTTCTACTCTTTTACCGGAAACTTTAGTATCTTTATAGCGTAGCAAAATTTATCATTTGTGATATAAATCAATCACTTTATCCGCACAGAGTTGTATTGTATGAAACCTGAAAATTGGCTTGAGGTGATCGTTGCCGTTACGCCGGAAACTACCGAGTCTATCGGTAATTATTTATTCGAAGCAGGATCGGTTGGAATTGTCGAGCAGGAAGGCTTTTTGCATGCTTATTTTCCTGCGCACAGCGATGAAGCCGGAATAAAAAAACAGTTATCGCAGTATCTTGATTCATTAAAAAAAATGGGTTACCCGGTCGATAGCAGCTCTATTACTCTGACCGATCTAGCCAACCAGGATTGGAACAGTGAGTGGAAAAAAGGCTTTAAACCGTTATGGATAAGCCAAAACATAATGGTCAAGCCAACCTGGTGTGAAACACCCGCCAATGCCCCGGCTGTAGTCATAGCCATCGACCCGGAAATGGCGTTTGGCACCGGCACCCATGCTACCACCTCAATGTGTATGACGTTAATGGATGGCCGCACCTGTGGAAAAACAATACTCGATGCCGGCACCGGCACCGGAATTTTAGCGATCCTGGCTGCCATGCAGGGCGCAGACCGGGTGTGGGCGTTTGACAATGATCCGGTAGCAACAGCGACGGCGAAGAAAAATGCCGCACAAAATGAAATTCAACAAAACATCCTGTTCTTTACAGGAACCTTATCAGTAGTCAAAAATAGTCAATTCGACCTGGTAGTGGCAAATATCAACCGCTCCCAGATCATCTCCATGCTGCCGGATTTTTACCGGTTATTGAACCAACCGGGTTTGTTTATACTATCCGGAATTCTTGATAGTGAAAAAAACCTGGTTACCGCAGCATTGACACAAAACCGCTTTCAAATCACCGCTATAACGCAAAAGGATGAATGGCTCGCTTTTGAATGCACAAAACAATTGTGATATAATATGCGTTATTATATTTTCATAATTTTTTTTATATTATTACTTTTAGCATCCTCCGGGCAAGGCGCGGAACGTAAAATTGTGGTGGACAGCCTGGTTGTTTGTAATAACCAGCTCTGCCTCAGTTATCACATCGACGGTTTGCTGAATAATAATACTATTCAGGGACTGGAGCGCGGGCTGACATCGGAAGTGTTGCACCATATCCGTTTATGGAAAAGTAAAAAGTTGTTCAGTTCCATATCGGCCGAGGCTTTAATATCTATCAAGATATTGTATGATAACTGGGAAGACAAATTTCGTCTGGTTACCGATACGGAAAATCGTTTAACAACCCAGGTAGAAACTGTCAGGCAATTTTGTTCCGAGGTCAGGAATTATGTGCTGGCGGATATTGGCGAAATGGAGGCGGAGAGTAAATATTATATCAGTGTGGAAACAACATTTAAACCGGTATCGGCGGAAACTTATGAAGATCTGAATTCGTGGTTATCCGGCAAATCCGGCGCCGATAGCAAGGAAAAACCCAAAACGGGCGGACAGAACAAGGTGTTTTCTGTGTTGATGAATGTGATGGGGTTTGGGGATAAAGTCCTTTCTTATAAATCAGTTGATTTTATCATCGAAAATAATTCTATAAGGTATTTAAATTAAAATTTGACCAGCAACCGGTTTAATGTGAACCAGGAATAACCATCTGTATAGTAATGTTATTCTGCAAACAGAGCGCTTACCCGGCTGTAATACCTGAAAATAGTATTAATGGTGTAGTTGTTCAAGGTTCGTAATTACAACCATTTACAAGGTAATTTCAAACTTGTCAGGAAATAGGTTTTTTATTTTTTTGTGTTGATTTACTAGGTATAAATCATTATTTTATTCGTGGTTAAATGATAATACTCCGCTGCCGGGAATATTCATATAGGGAGAGAAATTGATAAGAACAAGATTTTTTCTGTTAATATTGTTTATTTTCGTTATTATATCGTCTGGACTGTGTGAGTACTCCGTAAACATCATCGAACAAACCGATAGCAGGGTGCGGCTTGCCGTACAATTCCCGTTACCGGCGATAAGCGCTGCCCAAAGTGGTGATTCCGGGTATTCCGATATAACATGCGCCAACTGGCCGGTAACCCGTTTTGCCAATGACCGGCAATTACCTTACACTGCCGAGTTGCTGCATCTGGCAGGCAAACATGCAGCCGGAATTCTGGTTTCAAGTGAAACCACCAGAATTAAAACCGTTCCTCCCCGTCCTTATAGCAATGACATTCCGACCGGTATAGACGCTGACACCAATCCTTTACCGGTGTTAAAACAAAGTGACGCGCCGGTTGTTCCGGATGACCTTTCGTTTGCATTACGTTATACCGGTGATCTTGGCGGCAGTTGTTTGTGGAGCCTGGAACTCTATCCCTATCATTACGACGCCGGCGCCGGCGAACTGGTGGTAACGACCGCGATGGTGATTGAAATCACTGTCACGCCTGGCGATGACCGTACGCCCCTGACGCAACCGGAAGCCGAACAATTAAACCGGTTAGGCCTTGTTACCCACTCTAAAACCCGCGAGAAAAAGAACGGTACTACAATCCTGAGTAAAACCACCGCCGCTCAGGAAGGGAAATGGAAAATTATAATAGAAAAGGACGGCTTTTACCGGGTGACCGGCAAGGATTTAAGCGCCGCCGGCTTGAAATTGCTGGATATTGATATTAAAACACTGCGTCTGACCAATGACGGCAAGGAAACGCCGATTTATGTACAGGGCTGGAAAGACGGTCAGTTTAATAAAGACGATTACTTTTTATTTTGGGCAGAATACTCCCGGCAAAATATTACCACATCGGCAACCGATCTGTACAAGGATCCTTATTCCCCGGCAAATGTCTATTGGTTATCGTGGGGCGGGCAAAAGGGGATATGGATGGGAGAGGAACAGGGCTTGGTCAATCTCGATCCGAATGAACAATATAACAGTCCCTATTCATTTAACGAAACAATACATATCGAGCAGGACAGTTATTTTGACCGGTTGAGCATGGTGCAAACCGATTCCATCCGCGACCACTGGTTTTTTGACGGCGGCATCAAAGCCGGCCGCCGCGAGGATTATAATTTTAAATTATATCATCCCGATCCGCAAAGCACATTGGGAGTGAGCTGCCGGTTGTTATTATGCGGCAGAACCTCATTGGACACGATACCGCATGATATTACCTGCTATTTAAACAAGAATTACCTTGGCGCAGCGCAGTGGTGGCAGCAGGATTATTATGACCTGGTCAGTGATACCCGGCAATCTATAACCGGGGCTGATCTGAATGATGGCGATAACCAGCTAACAATAGTTAATAATATCGACGCAAAAGAATTCGATTTTGTGATGCTCAACTGGTTTGAGGTCAGCTATCCCCGCCTTTACAAAGCCCAGGAAGATTTTTTAAAGTTCACCATACCGCCCGATAATACAACCGGAAATTATGTATTCAGAATCAGCAATTTTGCCGATGACAAAATCGAAGTTTATAAATTAGGACAAAACAAGATCGTCGGCGGGACAGTAACGGGTTATCCGGCATTTGGCGACAGCACCTTGTACCAGATCAGTTTTACGGATTATATCAGTTCGGCCAATACCGAATATATTGCGATCTCCCCCGATTCCATGTTAAAGCCGCTGGCAATAGTACCGGACGAACCGACTTTATTAAAGTCCACAAATCTTTCTGCCGATTATCTGCTTATTTCTCACCACCGGTTTGTTGATATGCCGGAAGTACAGCAATTATTGGAATTACGGCAGGCGCAGGGCTATCATACGTTATTGGTAGATATTCAGGATATATATGATGAATTTAATTACGGTAAACCCGGCCCTTTTGGGTTGAAACGGTTTTTGAAATGGGCGTATGATAACTGGCAGGCGCCGCAACTAAAATATGTATTGCTGTTGGGCGACGGCAGTTATGTCCGTTATTCTACCGAGGCGGATACGCTGGACCTGGTTCCGGCCTATATGCGGCAAACTTATAACTTTGGCGCTGCGGCAAGCGATCACTGGTATGCACTTTTGGATGGCGATAATGAAATAGCAGATATACATATCGGCAGAATTCCGGCGCGCACCCCGGAGGAAGCGGGTTCATTTATTGCCAAAATGATCGATTATGAAAAAACCCCGGCCGGCGGCGCCTGGCGGAACCGGATACTCTACCTGGCAGGAAATGGACAGGTATTTCGCGACCAGGGGGAAATCCTGGCTGACAAAGTGCCGCTCAAATTTGACGCCAGAAAATTGTATACCATTCGTGACGAATCCGGGTTTAGCGATCCCTTTTTTGGCGGTACTATAGATTTATTGGATTATTTTAACGATGGCTGCGCCGTGATGACCTTTCACGGTCATGGCGGCGGCGCAATCTGGGCTGATAACGGGTTGCTGCGTATTGAAGATTGCCGACAAATTTATAACCAGGGTCGGCTGCCTTTGATTCTAAGTATGACCTGCTATACCGGGGCATTTGAATCTCCATCGGGCGAAGCCCTGGCCGATGCCTTGTTGTTTGCGCAAGATACAGGGGTAATTGGCTTTTTGGGCGCCAGTGGTTTCGGCTGGACGCAAAATGATTATTACCTGCAGACTGAAATATTTAATTATCTTTATAATAATCCCGGCAAGACGCTTGGTGAGATTGTCGACGCCGGAAAAACTTTGTATTTCGCCAAACATAAATATTTGCAAACCATTACGCAATTAAATCAATATCATTTATTTGGCGACCCGGCTACACCAATGATATTACCAACAACTGAAACGGGTGTAAAAATCAATACACAAACTCCGCAAAGTGGTGAGACTCTCAGGGTGAATTGCCAAATCCCGTTTAGCGATGGTTTGGCAGAATTTGCTCTTAACGACAGTTCCCGCCGGCAATTAAACGTCCGTTCAATGACCATAACCGGCAATGAGTGTTCCGCCGAGTTCACTTTACCCGATCCTTTCCCCTCCCAGTCCGGCAGTATTCGATTTTATGCCGGCAATTCAATCGGTACGCAGCAGGCGCATGGGGCGGTAGTTTTTTCTTTGACCGGAATTGTGTTCGATTCGGCAACTGTAGTCCATTCCGATAAAGATAGTTTGAATTTTGGGATTAAAGTGTCCAGTCGTTTTCCTGTTAAATCTGTGTATTGTCTTGTTATGAACGATACTCTGGCGCTGGCGCCAACCCGTGGGAATTGGTATACATGCGTCAACAACTGGAAACTGCACTATTCCAGCTATGAACTGGAATATTCTTTTATTGCCGAGTCCGAAGACGGCACGATTTATTCCAGCACTGACTTTATTTACTTTATGAAAAAGGGGCCGGATTTAACATGCGATAAAAATTCAATCCGGATAACCGGCGATAACTATATTTATCTTGAAGCTAAAATAATTAACAACGGCGATACTGAAGCTAACCAAATACCGGTGTTATTGCAACTCAAGACCGGCTCCGGCTGGACGGATATTGGCGCCCATACGATCAATATCACCGCGTTTTCAACTGCAACTGTCAGACAACCGCTATCGCTTCCCCCGGGAGCGGCGACCCTGCAAATTCGGATCGACCCGGACTATCAACACAAAGATGTTAACCGCAGCAATAATGATGTTACCGTTGATTTGACTATATCGTCTGTCAATTATGATCCGTTACGGGGATTATATTATGGAGATACAATAATAGATACGCTGGCGGTTGATAGCGTTCTGGCCTTGTGGATGCCGGCGGAAGCTACCGCGCAGAACCGGGTGGTTACGTTAAAGCGAGTGGCCGCTCCTGTAATTAACGAGCAGCCGGATTTTACCTTTATTGAAAATGTGCCGGTATATGATCTTGCGCTGAGCAATGGCGTGGTTTCACTTTTAAAACCGGCGCAGGTTATTTTTACCCTGCCGGAAAGAGTAACGGTGAACCTGGATAGCAGTGCGGCGGCTTTTGATGTTTATACGTTGTCGCCAGGTTTACAAAAATGGGTAAAATGCAATGGCGTACGCAGCGGGAACTGCATTACCGCCCAGGTAACTGTGCCCGGCCAGTTAGCTGTAATTCAAAGCGTCGATATTCTGCCCCCCAAAGTCGATGTGTCCGTCAACGGCCAGCCTTACGCCTATGACCGGTATATCAGCCCGGAACCGGTATTTTGTATTAATTTACAGGATATTAACGGCGTTAATATAACTTCGCCAATTTTTCAGGTTATGCTGGACGGGCGGCAATTAGAGCGCAGTGAATTATCAGCGCCGGATAGCGTTGTGAATGCCAATTTTGTTTCTTTTACCTTTGAGCCAAAACTGGCAACCGGTCAGCATACCCTGCATATATCCTGTATTGATTGTAACGGTAATGTTTATAATTCGGAAGAATATGTTTTCAAAACCGCCAGTGAATTTGCTATAAAATTACTGGGCAATTATCCCAATCCCTTTACCGAATCCACCATTATTGGCTATATGCTTACCTTCCCGGTGCAGGAAATTAAAGTCAAGATCTATACTGCTTCCGGTCGTCTGATCCGGGAGATCAATCCCCGTGATATTAGCGAAGATCCAAATCCTTATAGCGCCGATTATCATGAAGTGTTTTGGGATGGTCTCGATGAGGAAGGCGATGAGATAGCTAATGGCGTTTATTTCTATCGTATAACCGCCGTTTCAGGCAGTAAAACCCTGCATGAAACCGGAAAAATGGCAAAATTAAAGTGATCCTGAAATAATCCTGGAAAAATATTGATTATTTGCATAGAAGAAAATTATGAATAAACAAATAAAATGTGGTTTTAAAGTACTTTTAATATCCAGCGTAATGTTTTATGCTCATACCGGTTTTGCCGGGGGTAAATATGCCGGTTCGTCAATGGAACTTGGTATAGGCGCCCGGCCACTGGCCCTGGGAGGCGCGGCTGCGGCAATGTATGGCAGCGCGGAATTATTCCACTATAACCCGGCGTCGTTGACTTTTGTTGAAAAACCAACCCTCAGCTTAATGTATGCGCCGTCGTTCCAGAGTATTACCGATCCGTTGGCGAATTATAACTATGCAGGAATCGCTTTACCGTTGCCGGGCGGCGGGACCATCGCTTTGAACTGGACCCGTTTTTCCGTCGATGATATTCCGATCTATCCAGACCCCAAAGGGTCTTCCTTTGCTGAACGCAATAGCGATAAAAATTTGCAGATGGACGGTGTTGCGCTGGGCTATTTTGAAGATGTTGAAGACGTTTATTACTTTTCTTTTGCCAAAGCGATCAAGAGTACAATTCCCCTGGGATGGTTATACATGGATATGCCTTTTGAAATACCGTTTGGCATGAATTTTAAAATGATCAGGCAAAAATTATATAATGCCCAGGCTACCGGCATGGGTATAGATATAGGAACTATGATTAAATTGAATTTGGGGCACGTTTTTGATAAACGGAATATGGGTGATTTGGCTTTTGGTGTTTCTTCTACCGATGTCAATAGCACGGCAATAATCTGGAATACGGCGGCAAAAACCGAAGATCACATACAACGCGCCGTGCTTTATGGTTTGTATTACCAGCAAAAATTAGGCTTTTCTGATGCCAGGGTGAATTTATACTGGACGCGCTACAAGAAATATGATGTCTATTCCATCTATAGCGCCGAGTTTCTGATAAAGGGATTGGCAATCCGGGTTGGGAAAAATGAATTTGGTATAACTACCGGCGCCGGTATTCAATTCTGGCGATTGATGGTCGATTATGCCTTTGTCTCCAACCAGTTGGATGATGTACACCGGCTCAGTTGCGCGATCCGTCTGAAAGAGTAAGCCGGGCTGTTGATATACGAAATAAAACATACAGTAATTTGTTATACAGTTAAATTAAGATCCCGGCTAAAAATAATTCCGTAAATACAAGTGTATGCCGGTAAATTAAAAAATAGTATTTACAGTGTTGTTTTTTAAAGTATTTATTGTTACATTACTATAAATAAATTAAATAGTTATGTGGAGATGACAGATGAAGGATCTTTATAGAATTATCGCAGCTTTCCTGCTGGTAGTATTGGTGCCTAGTGTAAATGCTGAAATTTTTAACGGCGGCCCCGGTCTTACCCATACCAAAGCGGCATGGGCGCAAAAGAAGGGGTATCTAACAGTTTTTCCCAATACCCGCTTTTGGGGTAAAGTTACGGAAACGCCGGCTACAGAAACCACTGAAAAACGCGCTTATACCGTTTGGGATGTACAGGGTTTGGTGAGTGTTAATTATGGTATAAATGAGCATTTTGGTTTTTATATGTTACCCATTATGTACCAGGATTTAAACCAGGGCGACAAGGATGAAATTTTTTGGGATACGTTTATCGGTATTAAAGCCGGTTCTTATAAATTTGCCGACAGCCCGTTCCAGTTTGGCGTCGAACTGGCCATGCGCTTTCCCACCGGCTCGAAACATAATGTGATCTATGAGGATTATACCGCCGGCACAGTAGAATGGGGTTTTAACGGCCTGGTCAGTTGGGCAAAAGATAAATCGTACCCTGATGAAGATCTCAACGCTCATTTTAATTTTGGATACTGGAACCACAATGATGTAGGAGAGACCCTGGTGCCGGACTCGCTTTTGGTGGGCAGCTATGCCAATTTGAAACCTTATGCCAATGTGCTGGATCCAAGCCAGGAACTCAGGTATGCTTTGGGGCTGGAATATCCAACCGCAAACTTTAATTACGGCCTGGAAATTTACGGCAACGGCTGGCTGCAAAAACCGCCGGTAACCGCCGCCAGTCATGAATATTATTCTTATATGAATCTGAGTATCACTTATAAACCTAACAAGTGGTTTAATTTCGTGGTTTCAGGCGATATTCGCATATCTCCAGATGAAGAAGAGACCATTGGTCCGCGCATGACCCGTCCCGACCTGCCCAATTATAGTTCCTGGAAGATCAATGTCGGCGGCAGGTTTGTCATTCTGCCCACATCGGTTTATAAAGTAAAGGAACGGGATATTTTAATGAAAAAGGCAGAATCCCGGCGGGAAGTGTTTGAGCAGATCATCAAAGAGAAAAAAGAGACCGAATCTGCTGAGCAGGAACTGCAAAGAATAAAGGATGAACGGGAAAAAGCGGAAAAAGAACTGGAAAGATTGAAACGAATTCTTGAAGGTAAAGAAGAAGTGGTTCCAACCAATCCCGATGAACCAAAGCCATAAAAATTTAAAGCCTTGCCGAACAGCAAGGCTTTTTTTATTACTGGACGATATATAATTTAGAAAACAAATGTGCTTGTACTTTTGCCAATTTGTCTTTATCTTATGCCGAAATAACAGCCCGGCAGCTATTGTAAAAGTAAATTATGTTGACCCTGAAATCAATTTTACGCGGTTTGAATTATCAATGTGTACAGGGGAATACCAATGTCCCGGTGCGGGCTGTCAGTTATCATTCCGACCAGGTAAGTAGCGGCGATGTTTATATTGCTGTAAAAGGGTATACAGTCGACGGGCATGACTTTATCGGCAAAGCCTTGTCCAAAGGGGCCGGCAGCATTATCTTGCAGGATAGCACATTTATCATTAATAACGACCCGCGACCCTTTATATTGGTTAATGATAGCCGCGCCGCCCTGGCAATTATCGCGGCAAATTATTTCGATAATCCTGTAAATAAATTACAACTAACCGGCATCACCGGTACTAACGGCAAAACGACTACAGCCTGTTTGATAAAAGCTGTTCTGGAAAACAATGGCATAAAGACCGGACTGATCGGCACGATTGCTTATTTAATTGGTAATGAACAAGCCGGAAGCGGTTTGTCCACCCCCGATGCGCTGACCTTACATTCGCTATTTTCTGCTATGGTTGCCCAAAATGTTAGCGCTTGTGTTATGGAAGTGACCAGCCATGCCCTGAAACAAAAACGGGTCGAAGGTTTGTGCTTCCGGGAGGCGGTCTATACCAATATCTCTTATGAACACATGGATTATCATCAAACTCTGACGGACTATGTTGCCGCCAAAGTCAGGTTATTCACCGGCCTTGGTCACGACAGTATGGCAATTTTAAATCGAGATGATGAACATTATAAAGAATTTAGAGCTGCGTCAACCGCCGGCATTACCCTAGATTATTCCCTGCATGATCCCCGTGCGGATATTTTTGCAACCGGGATTCACATCGAACATGGACTAACCCGGCTGGTTATCGATTCTCCCAACGGCAGGCTAGAGTTACAGACAGTTCTGCCCGGTCTTTATAATTGCGCCAACATCCTGGCGGCCGTATCTACCGCAATAGCTAAAAATATACCTATCGCCTGTATAATCAGCGGTATTGAAAGTGTGAAAAATGTCAAAGGCCGCTTTGAACGAATTGATTATGGCCAAAGTTACGGTATAATAATCGATTATGCTCATACTCCCGATGCGCTGGATAAAGTAATAACCACTATTTTATCACACTTGCAGGGTAAAATGATAACTGTGTTCGGCAGCGACGGTGAACGCGACAAAGTCAAGCGCATTATGATGGGTGAGGTGGCGTCGCGATTATCGGATATAACGGTTCTGACAACGGATAATCCCCGCCATGAAAATCCCGAGGCGATCATTACCGATATTGCCATGGGATTGCTGCCCGGCAGCGACTGGGCTCGTTTCCCGGATCGCAAACAAGCTATTCATTTCGCACTATCCCAGGCCGGGCCGGGCGATGTGGTACTGATCGCCGGCAAGGGGCATGAAAATTTTCAACAAGTTAAAGATAACCGGAACTATTATGATGACCGCGACAGTATAAGAGAATATTTTAAAAAGGAAAGCATATAAATTGCCGTCAGGTGAAATATTGTTAAATGGCAAAAAGTATTGTATTTAATGGAGGCTATCAGCTAGCAGTTTTCAGCTTGTAGAGTGAATAGCGCTATAATGATTAAGGCAGTGCCTTTTTTAATTAGTAAAAAACCGGTGAGAACCTTAAATTATACAAGGAACACAATTGTATCGCTATGAATAATAAACCAATCGTTGTACAAAAGTATGGGGGCAGTTCTTTGGCTACGCCGGAATTGATCAAACGGGTGGCGCAAAATGTTGTTGCCCGCAAAGATGAAGGCGTCGACCTGGTGGTGGTGGTTTCGGCTATGGGTAAAACCACCGATGAATTTATTAAACTGGCGCATACCGTAAATGCTAATCCGGACAAACGGGAAATGGATATGCTGCTGTCTGTCGGAGAACGCATTTCCATATCGGTGCTGGCCCTGGCAATTAACGCTATTGGCAAATACCAGGCGGTTAGTTACACCGGCAGCCAGATCGGTCTGATCACCGATAATAACCATACCAATGCGCGAGTGCTGGAGGTAAAAGGGCTGCGGTTACGCGAAGCATTGCAGGAAGACAAGATCGTTGTCATTGCCGGGTTCCAGGGCGTATCGATAAACAAAGAAATAACCACATTAGGACGCGGCGGGTCGGATACAACGGCTGTGGCCGTGGCGGCCGCATTACAAGCGGACAGTTGTGAGATCATGTCCGATATTGACGGCATTTATACAGCCGATCCGAAAAGAATTCCGGTAGCCCGACGCATCGACCGTATTCACTATGATGAAGCGTTGGAAATGGCGGCCGCCGGTGCCAAAATGCTGCACAAAACCTCGGTCGAGTTTGCCAAACGGCATCATGTGCCGCTGTCGTTGGGTTCGACCTTTACCGGACAGATCGGCACAATTGTAACGGATGAAAATCTCAGCCGCGGCGCGGCCAGCGGAGTGGTCATCGACCGGGATGTGGCGGTTATACGCTTTTCGACCAGGCAGGAAGACGGCCTGAAACTGCCGCTGCTGTTTTCCCGGGAAAAGTTATTTTTAAAGATCTGGCAATGCGTACAGGGCCTGGCTATTATCGGCGTTTCGCACAGCGATATTTCGACAGCGCAGAGAATACTGGAACAAACTGCCCAATACCTGAATGTGGATGAGCGGCAAGCTGTGCTTTCGCTGGTCGGAACCGGTGTTAGTATCGGCAGTGAAGCGGCCCGAAAATTTTTTACAGCCCTGGATGAATTGCAAGTGACATACAGCGCGGTGATGAACGGCGAATTGTTTGTTCGGGTTCTTATTCCCCTGGAAGGTAGCGATGAAATATATGCAGCTATACATAAACAATTTTTTGAAAATTAACATGAAAGAAACCGGCCACTATGGAAAAATTTTTAATTAACGGCAAAAAAACCTTATCGGGCAGTGTGAAAATTTCCGGCAACAAGAATGAAGCGCTGCCGGTAATTGCCGCCTGTTTATTGACCACCGAACCGGTGATCTTGCGGAATGTGCCGCGCATTGGCGATGTGGAAACCATGCTGGATATCATGAAAAGCCAGGGAGCGATTGTGCGGGAACTGGAAAGGAACACCCTGGAAATACAGTGTAAGAACATTAATCATGCGGAACTGGATCAGCGCAAATGCGCGTCGCTGCGGGCGGCCTTGTTACTGGCCGGGCCTCTTATAACCCGTTTCAACCGCGTGGTGCTGCCGCCGCCGGGCGGCGATGTGATTGGCCGCAGGCGACTGGATACCCATTTTCTGGCCTTTACAAGCCTTGGCGCCAATGTGAGCGTTGTCAATCGTAATTATGTGTTTACCCGTAAGGAATTGTGCGGACAGGATATTTTTCTGGATGAGCAATCGGTAACCGCGACTGAAAATGCGCTGATGGCAGCGGTGATGGCTAAAGGAAGAACAATTATCCGCAATGCCGCCTGTGAACCGCATGTCAGCGGCCTGGCGCGAATGCTCAATAGTATGGGCGCAAAAATAAGCGGCGTTGGTACAAATATATTGGAGATCGAAGGAGTAAAACAGTTGTCCGGCGTCGACCACACCATTGGGTCGGATTACCTTGAAGCCGGGGGCTATATTGTGCTGGCGGCGATCACCGGTTCGGAAATTACAATTAAAGATGTCAACCCGGAGGATTTGCAGGTTACTCATTCCACCTTTAAAAAACTGGGTATCACTTATGAAATAAAGGGCAGAAACATTCTTGTTCCGGCCCGGCAAAAGCTAAAAATTGAACCGGATTTTGCCGGGGAAATACCCAAAATAGATGACGGCACCTGGCCGGCGTTCCCGTCCGACCTGATGAGTATTGTGATCGTGGCGGCGACCCAGGCTAAAGGAACAGTGCTGATTTTTGAAAAGATGTATAATGGACGCATGTTTTTTGTGGATTATCTGATCGCCATGGGCGCGCAGATCGTGTTATGCGACCCGCACCGGGCGGTTATTGTCGGCAAGTCCAACCTCTATGGCGCCAACATGCAAAGTCCGGATATCCGCGCCGGAATGGCGTTGATCATTGCCGCGCTGTGCGCCAAAGGTAAAAGCTCCATTTATAATATCCGGCAAATCGACCGGGGTTATGAAAACCTGGAAGCAAAATTGCAGGGTCTGGGAGCGGATATAAAGCGGGTAACGGAGTGAATATAAAAAATACACAGCTTGAACGGATCATACCAAAAAATCATGTTCTGTATAATGAACCTTTAAACCGGCATAGTAATATTAAAATTGGCGGTCCGGCTGATTCCCTGGTGACAATAGCCGACAAGGATACCTTTGTTCAGGTAGTAAAATACTGCCGAGTGCAACATATTCGGTTTTTAACGCTGGGAAGCGCCACCAATGTACTGTTTGCGGATGCGGGTTTTCGCGGTTTGGTGCTGATCGCCAACTTTACCGGGATTCAACTCGTGCACGAGAATACGATTGATGTTCAGGCCGGCACATCGCTTGCCGATATAAAGCGCTTTTGTATTGCCCATTCGTTAACCGGGTTCGAGTTCGCTTCCGGTATTCCCGGAACGATTGGTGGGGCTATATATGGCAATGCCGGCGCTTATGGCAAAAGTATCAGCGACTGTTTACGCCGGGCTACTGTGCTTACCCCAAATGGACAAGTAAGGGAGGTTAATAAAGAGTTTTTTAATTTTGCCTATCGTGATTCGGAATTGAAAAGAAATAACTGCATCTTGATATCGGCAGAGCTGGAATTTACCAGGGGCGACTATGCGCAAATTTTAAGCAAGGTGCGCGAAATCCACGCCATCCGCGCCAACAAGCTGCCACACTGGAGCGTGCCTACCGCCGGTTCATATTTCAAAAACATCAAGGATGCGCAGGGCAACGCCACTGCTGCCGCCGTTTACCTGGAAGCGGTCGGCAGCAAGCAAACCAGTGTCGGCGATGCGGCGGTTCACCCCAAACATGCCAATATCATATATAACCGGGGCAATGCCCGGGCCGCGGATGTTTTGGAACTGGAAGCGATCTTGAAGAAGCGGGTTTTCGAGCAGTTCGGCATTGAACTACAGCGTGAAGTGATGTATATTGAATAAACTATAAGTGTTGCGTTAAAAATGGTTGTGGACGATATTGAAAAAGTGGACGATGTCTAGAGTTTACCCCATTATTTTTAGAACAAGGGGTTGCAACCCCTTGTTTTGATAACTTTGCTACTTTTTAGCCCCGGCCATTCTTACCTGCAATGCCTGGTAAAAATCTTCTGGCCCGGTGCAAGACATGGCCAGTTTTTCCATGGGGCACGTATCGGTATTATCCCTGTTCATAATCAGAGGGATGATCTTGCCGGGAGTTATTTTGATATTATGTTCTTTTAATACAGAAATTGCCGATTCGCTGGCCAACGGTGTATAAATTTCTTTTACCTGTCCAATAATACACAGGTAGGCAGCCGCCCGACCGACGATTTTATCGTATACGGTTGCGCCTTTTAATTGCGCCCGTTTCTCTGCCAGGCAGGTGTATAGAGGTTTTAACATGGGATCGATTGATTGAAAGATGATGTTACCGTCTTTTTCTATCACTATGGAAAGTCCGTCTTGTTCCAGCTTTTGCAGCTTTTGTTGCCAGTCTGTTATTGTCATAAAATATTCCGAAATCCTGATCCTAAAGTGAGCGTTTTTTAGTCGAGTTAAAATATAGGGTAAAATAATGACCATGACAATAAAAATTTTTTTCAGGGTTTTCTAAATGTACTGGCTTTTTTGTGTAGAATTGATTATAGTACATTTGAATTACCGGAATAAAAAATGAGGAGAAAGGGATGAATATGAATCGTCGCGAATTTGTAAAATCGGCGGCTGTCGTATCGGCGGCTTCGATGATTGGCACAAAAGGCTGGGCCGGGGCAAATGACACGATCCGGGTGGCGTGCGTTGGCGTCCGCTCGCGGGGTAAAGATCATATCGATGGCTTTCAGGGCATACCCGGCGTGCAAGTTGTTGCATTATGTGATATTGATGAAAGCGTACTGGCGGAAGGAGTGAAAAACTTTGCCGAAAAGGGCTGGAAAGAGCCGAAGACCTATTATGACATCCGCGAACTGCTTGACAATAAAGATATTGATGTAATCAGTATTGCCACACCCAATCACTGGCATGCGCTGGCGACAATATGGGCGTGCCAGGCCGGCAAGGACGTCTATGTGGAAAAACCGGTCAGTCATAATGTCCGTGAAGGCCGTAAAATGGTGGAAGCGGCGCGCAAATACAATCGTATTGTACAAACCGGCATGCAGATCCGCAGTTCCATTGCCGTGCAGGCGGCGGTGGACTTTATGAAAAGCGGTCAGCTTGGCGAAGTGTATATGGCCAAAGGCTTGTGTTATAAATGGCGGAATACCATCGGTAAAACCCCGGACGAAGCCGTTCCTGAGGGTGTCCATTATGATCTGTGGCTTGGCCCGGCGCCCAAGCGTTCATTCTCGAAAAACCGCTTTCACTATAACTGGCACTGGCATTGGGATTACGGCAACGGCGACATCGGCAACCAGGGCGTTCACCAGTTGGATATTGCCCGCTGGGGCCTGGGACTCGATACTCACCCGGTCAAGGTCTCTTCGCTGGGCGGCCATTTTATGTTCGATGACGACCAGGAAACCCCTAATGTACAGCACGCTATTTTTGAATACCCGGCAAAAAGCGGCGGCGGCGATAAAAAGAAATTACTGCAATTTGAAGTCCGCCACTGGATGAGCAACCATGATGGCAATATTGGCGTTGGGCCGGATAATACGATCGGCGTCATATTCTATGGTTCCGAAGGCTACCTGGTAGTGGATAGTTATAATAGCTGGCATACCCTGATGGGCAAAGACCAGGTACCCGGCGCCAATGCCAACGCCGGCGGTAACCACTGGCGGAATTTTATCGATGCAGTACGGGCGCGCGACCTTAAAGTACTGAATTGTGATATTGAAGAAGGCCATAAAAGCGCGGTGTTGAATCATTTGGCAATGGCGTCGTACCGCCTGGGCCGGTCTTTGAATTTTAATCCGGCGGCGGAGAAATTTGTGAATGATGAAGAGGCCAATGCCATGCTGACCAGGAATTATCGTGCGCCGTTTGTGGTACCCGAAGTGGTTTGATTTCTATTTTCGATAATTAGTAGATACAGTCTCTCATGACCGGTTAGGAAGCTTGACTAGCTCGCCCTGAGGATATGTTCCCCAGGGCGTATGTGCATTCAAAATACGTATCGATACGTCCGGTTCGTGTCCGCTTCGCCCGCTATGTCATTCCGAGGAGCTTGCGACGAGTAATTTATTTATTACTTGTTGGGCGAAGCATCTTTGCCGGGACCTGATGACTTGTAAGTTAGTCTGGAACAGATGCTTCGCCTTTACAAAAAAATCTAAATCATCCGGTCTCAGAGTAGTTCCGCTGTTTTTGCGAGACGTATCGAGGGGTCATTTCTCAGCTACCCGAAAGCATTTAAAATACGTCTCGATACGTCCGGGATTTTTCTGCAAATCCTGTAATTGCCACGACCTTCAGGTCGTGGAATAAATAAAGCAAAAACAGGGCTTTAGCCTAAATGGGAATTTGACTAAAGTCAATTTTGTCTTGTTTTAGTAATCCACGTCATAAATGACGTGGCAAGAAGTACAAAAAGTCCTCCTCGCTGCACTCGTCGGCATGACAAAAACATACCGGTCCCCGAGTAGTCCCGCTGTTTTTGCGGGACGGGTAAGAGAACATGACCTGATAACCAAAAGTCACTCTACCTTCCCAGTGCGTCACAATATGACATTTGCACAAAGAATACATTATTGTGTGTATTTTTAAATTTAGTCTTTTTCTTGAATTAGCCCTTATTCTACTCAACGACTCTTGTATTCCATGTCATTCTAAAGTTTAAAGAGAGAAGGGAGCCTGAATAATGAAATATTTTTCCTTACCCGGATTGAAATTTACACAAATGAATTGCATACAAACATATTATTCTATAATCATCGAAAAATTTTAAGAAATGATGGTTTGGTATTAATAGTACCAACATTAAAAAGACCAAAAACTTTATAATTGACAAAATATAAAAATAGTATATATTGTTTTAAGTATTGGACATCATATTATTACTGGGCGATTCATGAGGAGAGGGAATTGAATCTAAAAGTGATTCAATGTAAAAATATTCGAGTTTTATTTATCTGATTTTATAAAAAATCATTAATTGATGAGGATATATTATCGAGACAAAGAAAGGTGAATTATGTTAAGACAATACACTTTTTTTGGCATTTTTGTAATATTCTTTATTTTTCAAGTGTCGGTTATAAAATCGCAGACCGAGTCATTTACAGAATTAGTACCGGGAACACGCTCAATTGCAATGGGACAGACTGCCAGTTCTTCGTTTTCCGATGCTACTTCGGGATATTTGAATCCCGCAAATATTATAAATGCCCGGAAATCAACCATATCTCTGTTTTACTCATCCCCCGGAGAACGTTTTGAATATAAAGGCTGTGGGCTTGCGATTCCCTTGAAAACTTTAGGTTCATTGGGTTTTGGTTATTATAAATTGAGTTCAAAAGTATTTTCATTGACAAGTGATAATGCAATTTCTGAAAAAGCATTTGAACATCAACATTACATTCTTGGTTATGCAAAAACTGTTTTCAACTCAATTGCTGTTGGCATGAATACCAAATATATTATAACAGATATTCTTCAAGGTGAAGGGACGCATGAATATTCAGCAATAGATTTAGGTATTCAATATCAACCTGAAATTGCCAACTCAATATTGAGTAACATTACTTTTGGCTTTTCAATGGATAACCTGGTGCAATTAATGAAACCGGCAGAAAATAATAATGATCTTCTCCGTTATTACAGATTCATAATTGAAAAGCGGGTAGCATTTGGGGCAAATGCAATTCAAATCATTACTAACCTGGCTTTGAACGAAGAATATTCCTATAAAAATAAAACCAGCATCGATTTGACTAAAGAAACGAGTCGGCCCAAAATTTTTTGGGGAATTGAATATGAAAGGGAGAATTTTTGCCTCAGGTTAGGTCAGGCTGCAAATTCGATTACCGGGGGAGTGGGAATCAAATTAAAATCCTTTAACCTGGGCTATGCGCATGGCCGGTTGATTCCTGAAGGTTCGCTAGCGAACAGTATCTCGATTAGTTTTGAATATTAATGAGTACAAAATGGGGCTGTATAAAAGGTCTAAAAAATTGAGTATTACTTGAAATATTACTATTTTAGAGTAAAATTTCAAATTCACAGGTTTTGTATGAAAAAGCAAAGTACGTTCTTGTCATTTCGAGCGAAGCGAGAAAGCTTGTTTTTATGGTTTTAACAAAGAAAGATTCCTCATCGCTTCGCTCCTCGGAATGACAATGTTTGTATTCTTTTTATATGACGAATAAGACATTCTACAAAAATACTATTGATACAGTCCCGTATATGCATTCAAAATACGTCTCGATCTCGATGCTCTCTACAGGACTACCCGACGACCGGATTTGCTTTAAGATGTGGTCGACTCGGGATTGAGCACTGGTTTGGTTTTACAAGAATAACCGACTTTCTTCCTTATATCTCACCCTGGCCGGGTTTCCCTCTGCCCGGTATATTATAGCTCCGGTGATGTCGTATACCGAAGACCAGACCGTCTCAAAATTCAATGCTTTTTCATACTGGCACATAAAGCCCTTCTTGCCGCTCAGTATTCCTTTAATATATTCCACAGCATCACCTGGAACGTTATCGGCAGCCCTGACCGCCGTCTCATATCGACTGTAGGAATGATATAAATCTTTGGGTTCTTCGTAGCGCTGCATTTCTTTTGAAATGAAATGATTGGTTGCGGCCAGAAAATTACCCCGGTTAATTTTAATTTTTTGCGGACTGCATTCGGCGTGGGCAATTTCATGATTGTCCGCCAGTAACAGATGAAATGCCCCGCCGATGGGGATCGTTTGTATTGCCTCCAGCCCTTGCTGGACCGAGGCGCACTTTTCCAATATATAACGGACCAGGAACATGGAATTCATGCCGGGTTTCAGTTCTTTGGCCCATATATATGTCATCCCTGCCGCTAACCCTTTTTCATTGATGCCGTCTTCCGCCCCGACAAATGCCGATGAATTGGCAATGAACGAATACCCGTCCGCCGGGGCATACAGGGCGCTGCAACTCATTTTCCGAAAAATCGGCGACAGATCATTATTCCTGCCCAGAATGATCTGCCCGTTATGATGACACGCCAGCATGGAACAATGCGGCATTTTCAGGCACACGCTGATGCACAGCAGCCAGGCGGAAAATCGGGCATAAGAAATATCCATCGCTTCCGCCATGCCCCGCATTTCAGCGCCGGCTTGCGGAAAATATTTGCTTATGACCGGTTCCGATTGCGAGCCGTAACGATATTGAAAATCATCCAACGCATTAAAGCCGTAGAGTTGAATATTATTCTTTTTTAATAAACTACCTAACTTGTACCCAATATCATAATGGTTACCCTTAAAGCGGGGATGATACATGAAGACACCTCCGATTTTAAAATTGTAACCAGGATATTTTATTTAGCTAATTTTTCCCTGGCAAGCTGAGTAACGGAATTAATATTTAAAAGTTCCATAGGATTAGAATCTTTACGGGAATAATCCGTACCCGGGGGAGGAGTAAGCACCGAATTTTGCCGATTGTATGGGCCCCAGCGATCGGGACCGCATGCCACGCGCATAGAGTACAAGCCGATCACTTCTGCGCCCACGGTTACCGCCAGATGCAACGGGCCGGTGCTGTTGGCAATAACCAACGCGCTGTTTTTAAGTAACGCGGCCAGTTCTTTTATCGACAATTGACCGTCAAAGCGGGTAACAGGGGTATATTTTTCTATGGTATCTGCAAGAGGCGCTTCGGTTTTAGAGCCGGTGATGCATATCGGCAAGCCGGGATCTTTGGCGAGTTCGGCGGCCAGTTTGCCAAAATTTTCTACCGGCCAATTTTGTCCCGAACCGCCGCTGCCCGGATGCAGCACAATATATTTACCCCTGATGTCGTTTTCCTGTAACAGTCGGTTAATTCTATCTTTAGCTTCCTGAGGTATGTGAAATTTAAACTCGACTTTATCTGCTTGTACGCCAATAGCAGCGGCAATTTCCATATTATAATCCAGTTCATGGCGGTCGCCGAATTTACGGCGCTGTTTGACTTTTCTGTTGAACAGGAAAGAATATAAACGGAAAGCCGTGCCGGCGCGCACCGGAATACCCGCCAGCCAACATACCAAGGCTAAACGAAAAGAAGGATGCAATACCAGGGCGGCGTCGAAGCGGAGTCTTTTCAAGTCCCCGGTCAGTTTTAAAAGTCCGACAATACCTTTATGCTGACCTTTAAAATCATCGATCAACAGGTCATCGGCGTCGGGATGGCCGGACATGAGTTCATGCGTATAGGCGGCCACCAGCATGGCGGTGCGGCACTGCGGGAATGATTTCTTTATAGCAGTGAGAACCGGGGCGGAGAGCAATACGTCGCCCATGCGGTCGGTGCGGATGACGAGGATATGTTGCAGGATATGATCTTTCAAAGCTGATTATATATTAATGTCGATAACTGTGCTGATTTCCAGTGGTGTAATTGCGCCTTCCCTGAGTATACGCGGGGGCGTTTTGGTAATATCAATAACTGTGGACGGCTGACTGGTTAGCGCTTCGCCGCCGTCAATGATCAGATCGAGCTCGCTGCCAAACTGATCGAAAACCTGCTGCGCTTTTGTTGCCGATGGCTGGCCGGAAATATTGGCGCTGGTGGATACAATTGGAAAGCCGGAGATTTTCAACAAAGAGAGGCAGATGGGGTTGTCCGGAATGCGAATGGCGATGGTTTTGGATTTACCAAAGGGGAACTCTTTCAGAGTGCTGGAGGTTTCAAAAACAATCGTTAACGGTCCGGGCCAAAAATTTTCGATCAGTTTTTCCGCCTCTTCCGGGATCGATTCCACAATGTCGCTGATCTGGATAATATCCGCAGCGATGACTATGAGAGCTTTGCCTTTATCACGCTGCTTGATTGTATATATCCGGTTAACGGCTTTATCATCAAAAATGTTGCAGCCAATGCCATAAACCGTTTCGGTTGGATAGGCGATAACGCCGCCTTTTTGCAATATCTTGGCCGCCCGGAAAATAAGCTCCGGTTCAGGGGACTTTTTATTAATGGTAATTATATTATTCATTATGCTTCCGGTTTTATATATTGAAGAACGGATTGCAATACCTGTGACGGATGTATAGCTTGCATACATTCGTGCGTACCAATCGGACATTTATTTCCACCATGAATGCCGCATGGCCGGCATGTTAACTGGTGTTCGAGTACGGTATTCCTTTCACCAAAAGGAGCAAAGCCAAAAGCCGGTATAGTTGGCCCAAACAGGGCAATGACCGGGGTTTTGACGGCAACGGCCAGGTGCATGGCGCCGCTATCGTTACACACCAGTACGGCGCATTTCTTATATAAGGCTGCGGATTGCCGCAGAGTTAGCCGTCCGGCAAGACTGACCACCGGGCCATCTAAACCGTCGACAATTCGCTCGCAGCATTCTTTATCGGCCATGCCGCCGGTTAGAATAACTTCTCTACCCTGAGCCAACAGCATTTTGACCAGGTCCCGGTAATATTTCTCCGGCCACTTTTTAGTGAACCAAACCGAGCCCGGCGCTACAGCAACCGGAGCGGGAGTGGTTTTGATATTGAACTCGCTGAATACATCTGTAATTGCATTTTCATCGTCATGATCCGGAAAAACAAACGGATGACGATCGGTAATTTCTACATGGGCAAATTTCAGCAGCGACAAATTCCGGTCAATTTCGTATATATGCGGATCATAATAAATTTTATCAGTATATAAAAAAGCTCCGCTGCTGGTGTTAAAACCAATACGTTTTTTAGCTCCGGTAAGCCGGGCAATCAGGGCGCTGCGTAAAGACCGGTGTGGTGAAATGACCGCAGAATAGTGTTCTTTATTTAATTGCCGTACAAGTTTTATTATTCCGGTTAATCCCTTGTCTTTGCCTCTTTTATCATAAATAATTATTTTATCGACAAAGGGATTGGTTTCAACCACATTCCTGGTTGATGGAATGACCACAACATGAATTTGCGGATAATTCAAACCGGATTTTGCCCAGCGAATTAACGGCGTGGTCAGAATAACGTCGCCAATGAATGCTGTCTGTATTATAAGGATTTTTTTTATTTGCATAAAGGAAAAAATAAAAAATTTTTTCTCTAATTGTTGTCGCTAAAAAACGGGTTTTACAAAATTGTATTTCTTGCACAATAAAAAATTATCCGGATCCGGAAAACCGCTGTAATTATTTCGAATGATCAATTTTAAAAACCGTTTCCTAAACAAATTTGCGGTTATTGTAGAACCAGATCTTCCGGTTTGGTTTTCCAGCGTTTGTGCATCCAGAACCAGTGATCCGGCCATTTTTTAATGCATTCTTCCAGAACAGAGGCATGCCGCTGGGTTAATATTTTGATGTTTTCTTCCGTTACTCCGCCCTGTAAATCATCATATTTAATCTCTTGCAGGTACACGGTATGATGGCCGTTTTTATTGCGAACGCAAACTCCAAATAACAACGGCGCCCCGGTTTTTAGAGCAAAAATAGCCGGACCCGGTGCGGTAGAGGAGGGACGGCCAAGAAAATTGACAAACACTCCTTCACGATGTGCATCCTGATCGGCAACTATTGCTACCAGTTTATTTTTTTTAAGAGATTTGATAACCCCTCGTACCGCCATGCCCAGAGGCAAGGTTTCAACCCCGACCAGTTTACGATACTCTACAACCATGTTGCCGACACTCTTGTTGCGCTGTTCTTTTACAAGGCCAATTATCGGGTAACCTTTGGCCCGTATAGCCGCACCCATAATTTCCCAGTTACCAAAGTGTCCGGACATGCAAAGCACACCCTTTCCCACAAGCCGGCCTTGTTTCATAAGATCAGCATTGACAAATTTTATTTGTTTTGTTAAAAATTCCGGAGTCATGCCGGGAAAACGCATAAATTCAATCAGGGTCATCCCCAAATTGATGTAGGTATCTCGGGCGATGGTATGGATTTCTTTATTGGATTTTTCCGGGTATGCCCGTTTGAGATTTTCAAGAGTAACATTTTTACGGATAGGTATGATATAATATATCAATCGCCCGATCATTCTGCCGGTAAGCAGAGCCCATTTTAGCGGCAGATATAAAACAAATCTGCCAAGCGCTTGTGCTAAATAATATTCAAGTTCATTTTGAAATTTTTTCATGGATGGAATATAAGCATTTACAGGGATTTATCAAAAAGTTTTATTGTAATTCCGTATTCTTCTCCGCTTCAGAATCGGTTTCCTCTTTCGTATCCGTATTTTGCTCCACATTTGAATCCGTTTCTGTTTTCATATCTGTATCCGCTCCGGAATCTGTTTCCGTTCCCGTATCTGTATCCTTCTCCGCTTCGGCTTCTAATTGCCATTCCTGCATTTTTTTCCGGTTCCGCAGGCGTACAAGTAGTCCAACCAGGATGAAAAGGACAATAATCAAAATCCACAGGTAATTATCCAGATCGGCGAGCCAGAACCATTTGTAGTGCTTTTTGGCGCTGTTTAACCATTCTTTTTCAAAGGCGTTAAACGGGCTGCCGGTAGCATTCATAAAGCAGGAATCCAATTGCTGACCGGCGGCCAGACCGTCGAGGATAATGCGAACTGCATCGATATCGTAGGTAGCCAGGAGATATTGAATTGCGGAGTAGCTTTCCTGGTAGGCGAGTTCGGCTTTGGCGCGATGAAATTTCAACACCCGGTCAATCTGCGCGAGAGGAATGACCGAATTGGTGGCCAGGGCTTTGGAAAGGGCTCCACTGGTGATCCAGCGTTGTTCCCCGGAATAAAAAATTGCCAAGCCCTCGTCCATCCAGCGGGGGATAGCGGTGTTTTTCATTTTGTGATGGATCAAAAGGTGGAATAGCTCATGGATAATTGTGGCTTTGAAATCATTATCCTTGTCCCAACGGGGTGAGCGTATAGTCATACTGCTATTAGCGGGAGTAGCGAAGGCGCCGGTCCAATGGGGGAGGCGGCCGCGCAGGACATTTCTGAAATCTCTGCGGCTCGGGGCAATATATACATACAGCGATTCACAGGAATCAATTTGCAGATCGACGGTCATCTCTTCGCAGGAGCGGTGGATTATTGCTGCAGCCTGCCGGGCATAAGCCGAGTCGGCTTGATCGAAAAAAATGTGTACCTTTCCGTCCCGCAGTTTACCCGCACTGTTTTCCGCCCCGGCCTGAAAGGATAAAAGGATAAAAATGATGAGTATTGATACGCACCGTCCAGTTATTTTTGCCATGTTCGTATTGCCGGATGAGTTTAAGACAATTATTCAGGCAAGCCTGCACCAGGTTTCTATTGATTAAGAAATTAGTGAACAGGCATTAATTTAATGCATACTCCCTGATGATTTGACACAAAGAATCGATCTGTTTTTTGGTTTTTTCAATTGCGAGCGACAGGTTTTTATTGGTAGTATCAATTTGCACATTTTCATATCTGTTAATATCAGGCGGATTCAGGTATTGAGCAATATCCTGTTGGGTTAATTCATTACCTTTTACCGCTTTACCGAATTCCAGCGCTTTTTCCAGGATGAATTGATGCACCAGCATGATCTCGTGTGGTTTCAGATCATCGATCAACGGACTGACAAGCTTGCCATCAAATATACGTTTGATGATTTCCAGTTTCACTGAAGTGTTGAGTCCGGCTTTAACCGCAACGATCATAATGCTCCCCGGTAGTGGTTAATTAGCATAATTAATTGCTACATCAATTAGCGATGCAAAAACGGATTTTATGCTTGCAACAGATTTGCTGTTGCAAAAAGTAAATTTTTCCTTGCCGGAAAATGAAATATAGGGATCGACAATTGTTTTTTTTATTGGCAAAGGCTTTTCTTTAATATCGGCGGCAATGATGAGGGGCGCTTCGAAACGGTGGCCGAGGAAATCGATATTTTTTTGGGCAATATCACATGAAGCTTCATCAAACCAGTCAAAAACAATAATATACCCCAGCATTTTCCGGGCGATAATATCCCAGGCGATTTTATTATATGCGCCATTGGAACTGACGCCATATAAAAACAGTGATAATTCCGGTTCAATTTTCAATTCACCAAAAATAATATCCTGATCCGATTTCATTACCCTGGGACAGGTGGAATACAGAAATGAATCATGTGATGAATTGGAGGAACCAATGACCAGAATTTCCCCAATTTTTTTTTCAGTATTTTGCATTAATTCAAACATGAAGCCTGATTTTTTTTATTTTTTGCTAAAGAATTCTCTAACCCGTTTCAACTCCTGTTTTGACAAGAATACCCTGTAGGGTATCTTTTGCACGTGCGGCGACGGGTTGTTGTGAGGATCGCCTGCCTGATTATTTCGTTCTGCGACCGGCTGCGGGAGCCCGCCGGGGTCCTGATCTCTTTTAAAATATGAAGTGATCTGATTATAGGTAGATTCGCCGGATTCTTTTTTTTGTGCATGGTCAAAAACGATCTGCGCAAAGGGGTCTTTAACCTGGTGCGGAGCAGCGCCTTTGATCAGCAAGCCTTTTTGCAACAGGGAGCGTACCAGTTCCAGGGCATGTAAATTATCCATCTTGCTTTCTTCAATGCCCTGCATTATGGTTTTCGGCTCGTAATAGCGATCCAGCATCTGTTTTTCCGGATGGCTGATCTGCTCGTCTTTAGCCGGGGTAATTGCTTTAAGCGATGTGTTAAGGGGCGGTAATAGCCGGGCCAAATCTTTCCATTGTTGTATCAGCCTGGTGCCTTTGGAAAGAATTTTACTGTTATTTTCATTGATCATCCTGGTGCGTTCGATCTGTTGAATGGATACCCAAAATGTGCCTTTGAGCCAGGTGAGCATGTGGGTTAAAGCCTGTTCCGGTTCAAAACCATCGATAAAGGCATCGATGATGCTACCGTTGTTTACAAATATCTGGCCTTCCATATAGCCGCGGGTCAGGTAAATTATGCCGGAGGTGCGGCTTAATTCCATGGTTTTGATCAGGTCGAGAACATTCATTTCTTCCAGATCGCCCTTGAAGCCATGATTTATGATCCAGCGGCTTTTTTCGGTATTCCTGGTTTCATTCAACAGCGAATGTACCCGTACCACTACTTCTTCAGGGAAATAAGGTTTTTCAATATAATCATCGATACCCATTTCCATGCTTTTGATCCTGTCTTCCAGTTTTGGTTCTTTGGTAGTAACAATAATGGGAATCTGGCTGGTAATGAAATTATTCTTTAAAAAGCGGAATAATTGAACGCCGCTGATTACCGGCAGGTCCAGTTCGGTGATGATAACATGAGGCCGGTTAGCCTCGCAAAATTCGCAGGCTTTTTGTCCGTCTTCGATGTGCACGACTTCAAGATTGGTCTCGGCCAGGTTTTTAACCAACTGGTTCACTTCCGGGCCGGGGCTGTCGATCACCAAAACAACGTATTTATTTTTATTATTTGGACCTGGCATAATACACCTGCTTAAAGCTAGGCTTGTTTTTTATAATAATCCTTGAATAAAGAAAAGATCAACCGTCGTGAAGCGTTCTTGTCGAATTGGGAACACATCATAATCTTTTCGTTTTTTTTCAAAGCCAGTTTGGCGCGGATTTCATCGATACCGGGGACATCCGGTCCGGTGGTTTTATTAATAATTACAATCAACGCGGGAACGTTCAGTTTTGAACGCAAGACATTCAACAGATATTGATAATAGCTCCAGTTAGCAGCTTTACATTCAACCAGCAGGATATAGCCCAGGGTTGTGGGAACAAAATAATCCAGCAACGGTGTAAATTCCTTTTCCATAGAAAAGGTGGTGATGTTTAAATAATGTTCACCTGTAAACCGGGCCGTACCAAAGTAGACCTCCGAAACATTGGCAACCGCTACCTGCGATTCAACCGGCTTGTTTGAGATCAGACAATCTACTATCTTTTTACGGGGAGATTGATCAGTGCCTAAAACCAGGATATTGCCTTTTGCTTTGTAAAAAATGTCCGTTTGAAATTTTTCCCCGGCAGCGGACTGCTTTTGCGGCGCACCCTGTGGTTGGGTTTTGGTTACGGCATTGGGAAAAACTGTAGCCGCCGGCGGTGTTGGTTTGGGAGGCAGGGTTTGTATTTTTACTACCGGTGGTTTAACAACTATTGTTGAAGACTCTTTGGGTTGCGGTCTGGGTATGACTGGTTTGGGTTTATTAACCGGCGGGGGTTGGTAAAAATCAGTAACTTTGGCTTGCAGGGATTCAACATCCTGCTCTTTAATTATATCTTCGAAAAACGATTGCGTATTATTTTCACCGGTTACAGGCTCTGCATTACCGGTATCGGTAACCGGTATTTTAGGTTCTGCAACAGACGGTTTTTCTTTGACAATGTTCAAAAAGCCCAGTTGGTTAAGTTGCAATATTTTTTTCAAAGTCTTTATTTCATCATCCTTGCTAGCCTGGATGATTTCTCCCAAAGTACGCTTACCGTCGAATAATTCCAAAAAATATTGTAAATCACTATTCAGATCGTGCTTGGATATGATTTTATTAAAATTTGGGGTTGTAGTAATAACAACTTCGAGAGAAGGGAGTTTTTTTAACAAGTTTTCGCGTTGTTCCATTCTCATAGCTCCTTGCAATAGAATTGCCAGATTGCTGACCCGGGTTTCGTCAATTACATCGATATCACAAAAGTGCATGGAAAATCTGCCTTTATTCCAGGTCATCATTTTAAAAACAGCCTCTTCCCCTTTGAGCGATAATGTATTGGCGCTGATAATGTTACCATCTTCAAAAAAAATCTGCCCTGTAAAGCCATTTTCATTTAATAGCGTTAATATACCGGTCTTTTTTTCAATTCCAAAAACCTTGACAAGATCAAATAAATTAATATCCTGTAATTTGCCGGAGAACTTTTTTTTGAGAATACTCGCTTCTGCCGATTTTCTCTCAATACGTGATAATAGCATATTAACACGCGCAACCAGTTCTCTTATATGGATGGGTTTAACAATATAATCTTTGGCGCCGTTTTTTAAACATTTTACCCTGTTCCAGATATCGTTTTTTTGCGATATGACCACAACAGGTATTTCTTTATTCAGTTTCAGCTTGTGGATAGCTTCCAGCAAACTATAACCATCAATACCGGTGGTTGATAGTTCGGTCAATACTACGTCAAAAGGTTTGGTTTGTATTAATTGCATAGCAACCGTATTGGTGCCGGCCAATTCTACCTTGTAACCGGAATCGGCAAAGTTGTTTTCCAAAACCTTTTGGTTTTTGGGGTCTTTGTCTATTATTAGTATTGAGCTGTTTTTCATTAATTTACGAATTTGTAATTGATTTCAAATTAAACAAAAATTTATTCAAAAAAACAGTGTATGTCAAGGTATTTTTCAACGTATTTCAAGAAAAAAGCCAGATTTGATTCTGGCTTGAGGTATTTGTGTGACTGGATTATATTAACAGACAGTTTCATGTTTGCCCGGCAGGCATTTCTGAAATTGCCTGATAAATTTTTGTTTTTTATAGCTCTTTTCTTTCCTGATAAAATGCAAAAATTTGTTATTCAATTCATCAATTCTAAAAAAGGGCAATTCAGCCGTGCCGTTACCTGATAATCCGGCGTTCTCAATTATACCGGGGATCGACAGTGTGTAATTGTCGAAATCCACCGGTTGTTTAGCATTAAAATACAGGCATACAGATTGTGAAGCCGGGTCGGCAATTACCCGTATACTAAAATCCGCTCCCGGTAAGATGTCGTCTCCCGCACCGGAAAAAGTGTTGGTAGCGGCGCTGTTTTCTGTAAGCAACATTTTCATTTGATACGCTTTAACATGAGCAATGATTTTTTCCTGCGCCGGAATGCAATGGAAATATCCCTTTTGTACCGGTAAGCAGGTTAGCCGACATGCTAGATCGAGTACTTTGCCGGAAACGGCAACCGGCAATTCCTTGACGGTAAACTCATAGATACCGTCCAGTGTATGTAATTTTTTGCGGCAATAAGGACATTGGTTTATATGCCCCGCCCTTTTTGCCCTGGAGTTATGGTCATTTGTATTGCTCAGGAAGTGTTGTTCCAGTTCCAGAGCGCCGGGGCATTGTTTGATAACAGTGTTTGTGTATGTCATGTTTTAACTGGTTTGTTATTTGAAAAATTATACCATAACATACAAACAAACCAGTAATTTTACGGAAAATTATAATAGTTCCTGTAAATGACCACGAAAATTTTTCTTGGCAATTTTTGCCAGGTACTCAAAAACGGTTCTTTCTTCCTTTCGGTATTGCATTTGCGTTAATTGCGGCAAATAGTATTTCAAATTACGGTAATACGATGACGAATCTTTTTTCTGCAGCAGATCATAGAGTACATCATGCAGAGCCAGGTGATATATTTGCGCCTTGTGGGCGGAAATTTTACCGGGTTTTAAATAGAGCTTATTTATTTTAGTGTTGACCTGCTGCATAACAACCTGAACGTAACTTTCAATTTCCTGGTTTTCCAGGTGATCGAGCGGGGTGGGGACATTATCTTCGGCGTCCAGTTTCTCGCGCAACACTTCAAATTTTACCCGGCGAATGAGTTTAACTATCGCATCAAGCGGTAAAAAGTTTTGATAATCTTCCAGGCTGTAAATAGCTTTTAAAAGTTTATTTATAGAACTGGATATGGAATCGCCTGGGTTGTAAATATCAATAAAACGGGTGTGCAAAATGTCTTCAGGAATGGGGGACGATTCCTTGCGCAGAAAACCGGCAATTTCTTTAGGGTCGATGGGTTGTTCCTTGTCGATTGTAAAATCGTTAGTATAGAATACATATTCTTTTCCCATTTCACGGAAGGTTTGCAGCTTTTCCGAACTGCGAATGGCAACTTTGATATTGCGGACAATCTTGGCGCCTTCCGGATCGCGTTCACGGAATATACGCGATAATTCCTGTTTGGTTTTACGAACAACCAGGCGCCGTGTCAATGCCAGCAATTCTTCATCGGTTATCCCAGGATTGGCCAGGAACGGCTGGTAATATTTTACAAGCTGGGGAAAATTACCGCAGCCGTCGCTGCTAAACAGTTCCGCAACGCAATCCAGTGCCAGGTCGCCCAGTTCTTCGCGGTTTTCATTCCGCTCGCCGGATATACGTTTGCCGATCACTTCCTGATAACGCAGATAGCCCAGAGATATTTTTTTAGTCAAATCAATAAATTGAACGAGTTGATTCTGACTATAAGTTCTGTTACAGATGCTTGCCACGGTAAAAATAAGAGTATTGTTTTCCATAGGAGTAGTCTAGATTAATTCATGCGATTATGTTATTTACCAGTGTACCGGCAAATGGTATACCATTTTTATTACAAAAATGTTATATCTAACCTGTTGTTTTTATTGAGCGAGTTTTGGCAGGTTGCCGCAACGACGGCATTTGGAGTGTGATAGACTGGAACAGTGTTCTAGACTGGAACACATAAAAAAAGCGAACCTGGGGTTCGCTTTTTTTAAGAAATATTTAAATCTATTATGATTAATTATTAACCATAGTCAGGCCGTATTTTTTTGCTTTGCGATAAATAGTAGCCCGGCCGATCCCCAGTTTTTTGGCGGTTTTGGAAATATTGCCTTCACATTCCAGCAGCGCCTGGCGCAGGGCATCTTCTTCCAGCTTTTCGATCCAACTGGCCAGGGTGTTATCGGCCTCATAGATCTGTTTTTCGCCGATAGAACGCACCGCCGGCGGCAGATCGCGGCTGGTTATTTCATCATCCGCAGCCAGCACCACTGCTCTTTCGACGGCGTTTTCCAGTTCGCGCACATTGCCAGGCCAGTTGTAATTCTGCAGCAGTTCCATGGCATCCGGATTAATATCTTTAACGCTTTTATTTTCCTGTTCATTGTATTTTTTAATAAAATGGGCGGTGAGCAGGGGAATATCTTCTTTTCTCTCGCGCAGCGGCGGCAGTTTAATGGGAAAAACCGACAAGCGGTAGTAGAGATCTTCACGGAAGCCGCCGTGTTTCATTTCCTCCTCCAGGTCTTTATTGGTAGCGGAAATGACGCGGACATTGACTTTGATCAATTCATTGCCGCCAACCCGTTCAAATTCACGTTCCTGCAGAATACGCAGGATTTTCGCCTGGGTAGCGGGCGACATGAGGCCGATTTCATCGAGAAAAATGGTGCCGCCATCGGCTTGTTCGAACTTGCCGATCCTTTTGCCGGCGGCGCCGGTAAAGGAGCCCTTTTCGTGGCCGAACAGTTCGCTTTCCAGCAGTGATTCCGGCAGGGCTGAACAGTTGACGGCGACAAACGGTTTATCGGCGCGGGTTTTGGAATGAAAATGCGTAGCGCGCGCAATCAATTCCTTACCGGTGCCGCTTTCTCCCTGAATCAGTACGGTGACGTTACTGTCCACCACTTTGCTGAGTGATTTAAAAACATCCTGCATAACGCCGCTTTGGCCGATTATATTGCCAAAGGAGTATTTGCCTTTCAGCTCGGTGCGCAGTTCATCGACTTCACGGCGCAGCGAACTGTTGAGCAGGGCGTTATTCACCGTAACCAGCATGCGGTCGCGGGCAAACGGCTTGGTGAGAAAATCATAAGCGCCGAGTTTCATGGAATTTACGGCGCGTTCAATAGTGCCGTGCGCGGTCATCATCACAACCTGGATGCGCGGATCTTCTTCTTTGATCTGCTGCAGCGTCTCCAGGCCGTCCATGCCGGGCATCTGAATATCCAGCAGCACCATGTCCGGCTTGTCTTCCCTGATCATTTTCATACAGGATTCGCCGTTCTGGGCGGTCTGTATTTCATATTTTTTTTCTTTGTGAAGACTGGCTTCGATCATTTTACAAATATTTTTGTCATCGTCAACGATGAGGATGACCGGTTTGTAGACAATATCTTCCACTCTGTTTGCTCCATGAAAGAGTTTATAATTTTCTTCTGTTCTATTCTATCAAAAATTTTTTAAATATTCAAGTACTTTGTTCGATTTTGAGACAGTTTATTTTACCGGCAATTACGTCCAAATCGTATGGGTTGACCGGTTTTATGTGCATGGCCAGGTAAAACCAGTTTGGGTTATGGGTAATTTCCTCAGGCAATTTTACCCAGTCTTTTTCTGTAGTTACAAAACGGGTATTATTATTACTAGAGAGCGTTGTCAGTTTTTGAATATCATTATCTGTGTAGAAATGATGATCTTGAAAAGTAATAAAATGTTTTATTTCCGCACCCAGGCTCGTCAGGGTGTTTTTAAAACCGACGGGATTTCCCAAACCTGAAAAAGCGATCACCGGGTTGTGCCGGAGTACATTTAAATCTAATTTACCAAGCGCATTACCCAGCGTTGTCGGCATGTAGAGGGCGTGAACGACCGGTTTATTGCGAACTATTCGAGGCAATTCCGGTTGGGGATCGTCTTCATTGTTGCTATTGATCCAGACAATATCTGCTCTTTTCAGGTTGAACAGCGGTTCCCGTAACGGCCCGGCCGGCAATACAAAACCGTTGCCGAACAGTTTGGTGCTGTTGATAGCGACAATGTCCACATCCCGGCGGAGACGGCGATGCTGATAGCCGTCATCGAGCAGGATCAGGTGCGGCTGGAAATGGGTTAATGCATGCCTGGCTGCCTGCACCCGGTCTTTATTGACAATGACCGGCACACCCGGCAGGGCTTTGGCTAAAAGTAATGCTTCATCGCCGGACTCGTTTACATGAGCAAGAATCTTTTGCCCGTCCGCAACCACCACATTGCCGGTAGATTTACGTCCGTATCCCCTGCTGATGATGCAAATCCTGATCTGTTTTGCTGTGAACCATTGCGCCAGGGTGATGACGGTTGGGGTTTTGCCGGTGCCGCCCACCACGATATTACCCACGCTGATAACCGGGCAATCAACTTTAAATGACGGCAAAACGCCTGCATCATAGCCAAGGTTACGAATGATCATAACCAGGCTATAGAGCAGGGAGAGCGGCCATAACAGGAGCGCCGGCCATTTATTTTCGAAAAAGGTCATCAGCTTCCTTTTGCAAATCCATCATGCGTTGTTGAATGTCCAGGCGGCATAATTCCAAGGTGTCGGCATCGGCTGTATCCGGTAGAAATAGGGGCGGACCATAGGCCAGACAAACTTTGCCAAACGGTTTCCACAAGGTAAAGGCATCCCAGCTTTTTAGAACAACCGGATTTTTAGCCGAAAAGGTCAGCGGCAGTAATACTGCGCCTGCGCGTTGCGCCAACTGTAGTGCGCCTATTTTAAATACATAACGAGGGCCGGTCGGACCATCGGGGGTCATCGTGCAATGATTACCACTTTTTAGTACTTTTAACATGTTACGATAGGCTTTTGTTCCACCGCGGGTGCTGGAACCGCGGACAGTACGGTAGCCAAACCGTTCCATAGCGCGGGCAATGATTTCGCCATCATTGTGTTCGCTGACCATGGCCGCAACGCCTTCATTGCGATGTGCATACATGGGCAGCAGCATTTTACCGTGCCATATTACAAACATAATGGGCTTTCCAGTTGCGTATGCCTGGTGCAGGTATTTCCGGTTGTGTGCGGATTTAATAGCGGATTTCCCCAACGCCATAATAAAGAGCCAGGCAAGTTTCATAGCCAGCAGGTTTAAAAATTGTTTTTTATTCATACCGGACAGGGGTTATATTATACTAATTGTTGTAAAATCAACCGGGCGGTTTTCTCCGATGAGCCCGGTTCGCCAAGTTTGGCTTTGACTTTATTTAACCTTGTTATTTTGTCGGTGCGGTAGGCGTTGTCGAACAGTAAATTTTCCAGTTCCGGAATGACTTTATCCGGGGTCAGATCATGTTGAATAAATTCACGGGCGACCTGTTCACCAGCAACGATGTTGGCCAGGCCGATATGGGGTATTTTTACCACTCTTTTACCTATGGCATAAGAAAGCGGCGAAACGTGGTAAGCAATGGCAAACGGGGTGGCAAAACAGGCGGTTTCCAGGGTGGCGGTACCCGATGCCACCAAAGCGGCGGTGGCGTGTTTCATCAGATCATAAGTCCGGTTTTCGACAATATGAATCCCCGGCGTTTCCAGCACAATGGCTTTTATGAGTTCCGCCTGAATGGAAGCCGCTTTACTTACTACAATCTCCAGTTCCGGGTGGTTACGTTTTACTCCCAGCGCCGCAGCCAGCATGGTTGGTAAAAGCGAGTTGATCTCCTGGATACGACTGCCGGGCAGCAGCGCCAGCAGGGGGACGTCCGGCTTGATGTGCAGCTCGCTGCAGAATTCCTGCCTGGTATAGCGGGTTTGCAGGCCGTCCAGCAAGGGGTGGCCGACAAATGTGGTTGGCAGGCCGTGCTCGGCAAAAAAGGATACTTCAAAATCGAACAATACGGCCAGGTGATCGATGAATTTTGCCATTTTTTTTGCGCGGCCCCGACCCCAGGCCCACACTTGCGGGGCGATATAGTAGAAAACCCGTCCGCCTCTTTTCTTGATCTCTTGAGCAAATTTGAGGTTAAAGCCGGGATAGTCGATCAACACCAGAATATCCGGTCGACGTTGTTCATATTCCTCAACCAGGCGGTGAAAAACAGAGCGAAAAAAGCCATAATGTTTGGCAACTTCCCAAAAACCGATATAGGCCAGTTGTTTTATATGATAAAACTGTTCCATACCGGCGTTTTTCATAGAATCGCCGCCAACCCCGAATATTTCCAGGGTAGGTTCAAGCCGGCGCAGGGCTTTGACCAGTTCGCCGCCGTGTAAATCGCCGGAGGCTTCCCCGGCTATCATCATGATCTTGATCGGCATAAAATGCTCAGAATAATAACCAACGCAGCAGCAGCAGTAAAGTAACGGCGGTAAAGCTTTGCAGGGTGTTCCTTTCGGTGCGCAGGGCGCGTTTCAATTCGGTCGGTTTCCGAACGCCATGTCCCCAGTTGCTGAAGCGGGGGACAAAGCGGGGCACGTTTTGCATATATTCGGTAAATTGAGCGCCGAATTTGGACTGTAAGAAAGTTTCTTCCTGTTTGATAATGGTGCCGTATTGAATATAGAACAATGCCAGGTATATGAGAATAAACCAGGGCATCCAGGGCCAGGCAATGACCAGCATGCCCAGGCTGAGCAAAAAATTACCGACATACAGGGGATTACGCACATGCCCGTATGGGCCGGTGGTTACCAGTTCATCGGCGCCGACCTCGGTGGTGGTGCGGGTTGCCTTGCCGGCATAACGAACCGACCAGATGCGGATGAGTTCGCCGCAGAGGGCAATTAAAAAACCCGCTATAAATGAAAACAGCGTGGTTTTTGCCAGGATCAGGGCGGCAATAATGAGCGGTATTGGGGTGTAGCTTCTGTATTTGAAAAAGAATTGTGAATTCGACACGTTATTTTCCTGCGTTTTGTGCTTTGATGATATCAGTTATTTGTGTGGCGATTTTTAACGCCGCATAACCGTCCTCGCCGCTGACGACTGGGCGGCTATTAGTAGTGATAGCATGGAAAAAGCTTTTCCATTCCGCCTGCATGGCATCGTCTTCCGGCGGTTTGGGTTGATTGTAGATAATATGTTTTTTATTTTTTCCTTTATCGATCATGCCCAGGCTCATGGTGCTTTCCGCTTTTTCATTTTCATCGACGATCTGGAACAACTCGGTGAGCCGTTGTAAAAAATCTATTGATATGTATGAATCCCGCTGGAACAGGCGCATTTTACGCATTTTTCGCTGCGAGATACGGCTGGCGGTAACATTGGCAACACAGCCGTTCCCGAACTGGATTCGGGCGTTGGCAATATCTACTTCATCGGAAACCACGGCCACACCATTAGCGTGAATGTCGGTTACCGGGCTTTTGACGAGGCTGAGGATTATATCAATATCATGGATCATCAGGTCGAGAATGACGGCGACATCGGTGCCGCGTGGATCGAACGGCGCCAGCCGGTGCGATTCGATAAAGCGCGGGTTGAGTTCATAGCCGTTTAATGCTCTTATGGCCGGGTTAAAGCGCTCAATATGGCCGGTCTGCAGCGGCACATTTTTTTGTCGCGCCAGGGTAACCATTTCTTCAGCTTCGGCCAGGGTGACGGCGATTGGTTTTTCAACAAATACCGGGCGGCCGGCTTGTATGGCCAGCAGGGCGGTTTCCAAATGTTGAGTGGTCGGCACGATAACGCCAACGACATCCACCGCCTCTATCAACTCGCCGGCTGATGTAAAGGCAGTGCAATTATATTTTTCCGCAACCAGTTTCTTTCTTTCGGAATCAATATCGTAAACTCCTACCAATTCTGCTTCGGGCAAACGCGACAGGGCATTGCAATGATATTCTCCCAGTTTACCAATGCCGATAATACCAACTTTATAAGCGGACATCCATTACCCTTTCCATTTTGATCTGAATTATGATTAATTGTGAAAATTATTCACAAATGATAATGTAATTATAAAAAGCCAGAATAACAAATTTTTCTTGGTAACAGCAGGGTTACCAGAGCGGCGCCAGCAAAGCGGCAATTTCCTGCAGGCTGTCGGCATCGCTTTGAGCAAAAGCATTCAATTTATCGCTGTCGATATCCAGAACCGCCTGTACCTGCCGGGTAGCGTCAAAAACCGGCACCACAATTTCCGACCTGGAACGTTTGTCGCAGGCGACATGACCGGGGAATTGATGAACATCCGGGACGAGGATGGTTTGCTTTTCCCTGGCGCAGGCGGCGCATACGCCTTTATCGAGGGTCAGCTTGACGCAGGCTGGGGGCCCCTGGAACGGCCCCAGCAGCAGGTGATCTTTTTTAACAAAATAAAAACCCACCCAGAAAAAGTCGGGACGGTATTCTTTGAGAATAGCCGCCGTGTTGGCCAGGGCGGCATAAGTATCTGTTTTACGCAGCACCTGGGCGCGGATGCGCTTGGCGGCCCATTTACAGGCTTCCTGTTTATCCACTTGATCTTGTGTCCTCTATAATGATTTTCAGGGTTTTAAATTCATCTGCTAATAATATTCTATATGCCGGCCGGTAAGCGCTACGATAACGGGCAGAATGGTGGATGGGCGGATAATTGTCCCGCTGCGCCCCGGCATCCAACTCGGTAAATTGCTCGATAGTGAAGGGCAGGAGATTGTTTACGATCAAGGTTCGCAGGTGTTGCCATTGCTCAAGGAACAGCGCTTTATTTTCAATAAAAAGATGGGCGGAATTATACATCGCCTGCCACAACGGTTTGGGATTCGCCAGCAGCGCTTTTAACGGCCGCAAATGCACCCGGATTACCTGCCCGTTGGTTGCTACGGTTTCCGTGAGTTGCGCCTGCGGTTCTGCAGTCAGCGACTGCCATTCTTGTTGCAGATAATTACAGGCGGCTTCCGGATTGTGCATAATGTGGCCGGGACCCATAGCGCCCTGGTATAAAAGTTTGTATATATCCTGTACCGCCGCATCGGGATAATCGAGCATGTGGTTTTGCACCAGGGTGAGCAGAGATTTCTCATTATCTTTATACATCCGGATTCCATCCTTCATTTAAAATAAACTCCATCCAGTAGGCCAGGTATTTCCAGCGTCCGAATTCAGCATAAAAATCTTCAATCTGTTTCACATCCGGACGCACACCATTGAAATGAGTTTTGGTCATGTAAGAGATGACCAGGCTGTCCACCGCCAGTTCATCAAAGCGGCCGTACAGGGCGCATAAATAACGGGCGGTTACTTTGCCTATGCCTTTAAAGCCCAGAAAATACTTGTTGAGTTCGGGATAAGACAACTCGCCATTTTCAACCGGCGTTTGCAGTGGATCGGGTTTGGTAAAGTGTTCGCACAAGGCAATGAGATAGCTGCTGCGGTAGCCAACCCGGCCGGTATCTTTGAGGAACTGTTCACCGGCCTGCAAAACCTGCTGCGGTTTGGGAAAAATGCGCAAGTCTGTGCCCGACGCCGGACTGCCGAGCCGGGCGATGTTGTTGATCATGGTTACCGCCTGCTTCCATTGCACATTGGTACCGCAAATGCTTTTAAACACATCTTCATAAACCGACTCGGTGCGCATAAGGCGGCCCATACCTTTGCCCAGCACCCGGTTGAGGATCGGATAATGTTCGCTGATGCGGTAAAATTCGCGCAGATCGAGGTTGAGATTGAAAACATGTTTTACCTTGTTGGTAATGTCTTTTTGAATTTGAGCGCCGGAACGTTCGGTTTGCAGTTCAAGCCGGGCGCCAACCGGTTGGAGTTGTTTGCCTTCCCGGATAGTTACCACGAACGGCGGTTGTTCATCGGTTTGCATGGCCCAATGCAGGGTTTGGGTGGCATTGTCCCAGCGAAACGGCGCCAGTTGAAACCAGCCGTGAGTTTTTACGGTTGCCGCCAGGGAAAAGGGGGTATCGGTAACATCCAGGGTAAAATTCATAGTTACATCCGCTGTAAATAAATATTGAATGAATCTTTTTCTGCTGCCGGTCATCAAAAGAATAAAATTAAGTGATTGAAATGTAATAAACAAGGAGATTCCTGTGGAGATCAAGGTCACTTTTCCGGGCGCGGCGCGGGTTGATGCGCAGTATGGGGATATGAAAATAGTAACCAACCAGGACGGCACTGCTCCGGCGCCGTTTGCATTGTTCCTGGCGTCCATCGGCACCTGCGCCGGTATATATGTAAAACATTTTTGCGACCAGCGTAATATTCCTGCTGATGACATTGAAATAATTCAGCACATGGAAACCGATCCGTTAACGCGCCTGGTGGGCCGCATTAACCTGGAGATCAAATTACCGGCCGGTTTCCCGGATAAATATAGAGAAGCGGTGATCCGCGCTGCCGACCAATGCGCAGTTAAAAAGCATCTGGCGCAGCCGCCGGTCATTCATGTTACCGCTGATATTGCTGCAAATGCGATTGTTGCGGTAAATTAGTAATTCAGGTCATGGTCATTTATATGGATTTGGGGACGCAACACTGTTGTTGAGGTTGCGTCCTTTTGCATTATAGCATTATGGGTGCTCATTAATCGGTAGTTAATCTTTGCCAGACCCGCGTGTTGATGTTTATGGTTTTCCCTTCCCATACCACCAGATGGTCATTTTTTAACCGTAAAAGCAAGCGTGACAAAGATTCCGGGGTGGTGCCGATAGCCGCCGCCAGATCTTTTTTAGACAAAGCCGGAACGATCTTTTCTTTTTCGCCATATTGCTCGCGCAAGAAGAGCAGAAATCTTTCTTCCACATCATGGATGACCAGGTGTTTGATCTGGTTTGCCAGGTAGCGCTGTTTTTTCATAAGCATACTGATAAAATCGTAACGAAAATCTTCATTTTCCAGCAGACAGTGGAATTGCCGGCGGGGCAGCACGTAAACCTGCCCGGCCGATAACGCCCGGGCCGAAACCGGGTAATGGTTTTCCTCGAACAAGATCACTTCGGCAAAAATTTCACCGGGTTTTATGGTTTTTATAACGATTTCACGGCCGTCGGCGGAGGTTTTATAAAGTTGAATATTGCCCTTGATGCAATGGTATAGCGAGTGCCCTTTTTCCCCTTCTGTAAACAGGATTTGTTTGTTTTTAAGGTTTTTTAAAATGCAAATTTCCGCCAGGGCGCGGCGGCTTTTGGTTGTAATGTCTTTAAAAAAGGTCGATTTGGTCAGATTTAACTCGATAGCGCTAATAATATCATCAGACATAAGCTTACCTGTGTTGAGCCTGGGATTGTGATTTTTGCAATATAATTATTATCTGGAAAATTTAAAACTAAAAAAATGTCTTGACGCATATCAAGGATATTTTTGTGGAACATATCTATATTATTTTACAAGCATCAGCATTATCGGCCGCAAGGTCGATGTATAAAAACACAAGAGGTTAATATGAAAAGAAACATAATTAATATAGATCAAAAAAAATGTACCGGCTGCGGGTTGTGCATTCCCGGCTGCCCGGAAGGCGCAATACAACTCATCGACGGCAAAGCCCGGCTGGTGAGCGATTTGATTTGCGACGGCCTTGGCGCATGCCTGGGTCACTGTCCCGAAGGCGCCATTACAATTGAAGAACGCGAGGCCGAACCGTACGATGAGAAAAAGGTGATGCAAAACATAGCGCCGCAGGGGTTGAATACCATTAAAGCGCATTTAAAACATTTGCAGGATCACGGACAAACCGACTATTATAACCAAGCGCTGGATTATTTACGTGAGCATGATATTCAAGTTAGCAGTGAACCACAGGGACATGTTACATCACACCATGCCGGCTGCCCCGGTTCCCGCTCCATCAGCTTTGCGGAGGACAAAGGGAACGTAGCTGAAGCGACTGGGCATAGAGCTTCGCAATTGACAAGCTGGCCGGTGCAAATGCACTTGATTTCGCCGAATGCGCCCCATTTCCGCAACGCCGATCTGCTGTTGGCCGCTGATTGCGTGGCGTTCAGCGCCGGTGATTTTCACAAAGATTATTTGCAGGGCAAAGTTTTGGCCATCGCTTGTCCCAAGCTGGACGACGGTCAGCAGGTTTACCTGGAAAAGCTGGTAGCCCTGATCGAACAGGCGGAGATCAATTCAATAACAGTCATATTTATGCAAGTGCCCTGTTGCAGCGGTTTATTGCGGCTGGCGCAGCAGGCGGTAGAATTGTCCGCCCGCAAAGTTCCGGTTAAAGCGATTGTGATTGGTATTCGTGGCGAAAAATTGCGCGAAGAGTGGGTCAAGATGTGAAAAATGAAACGTGAGACGTCAGACGTGAAACGTGAGACGTAGTAAAGAGAGGTCAGTAACGGTTATCAGTTTTCAACACATAGCTATCAGCAAAGCGCAGTATGTCATGATGAAATATAACCGGTTCCTGGATTCTTTGAACATCACACTGTCCGGGAACCCAGGCTTCTCCGCTCCAAACTCTGGTTTGAAACAACCTAAAAAATTTTACACTTATAGCCTGTTTCAGAAATAAAAATGAAAATTTGTTGTTACACAGGATAGAAATATTTTGAAACAATACAGTTTGAAAAAATTTTGTATGAAGGAGTGTGACAATGATTTCAAAAGCAATGGAAAAAGCCTTAAACGGTCAGATCAATAAAGAGACCTATTCCGCCTACTTGTATTTCGCTATGGCCGCTTATTTTGATAGCGAAAACCTTGAAGGAATGGCCGGTTTTATGAAAGTTCAAGCCCAGGAAGAAATGGGACATGCCATGAAATTTTATAATTATATTAACGAGCAGGGCGGCCGTGTTACCCTGGATGCAATTGATAAACCCCAGGCCTCCTATAAAAATCCTTTGGAAATTTTTCAGCTCTCACTCAAGCATGAAAAATTCATAACCGACAGCATCAATAAGCTGATGGATCAGGCGATCAAGGAAAATGATCATGCCACCAAAGAGTTTCTGCACTGGTTTGTTAAAGAGCAGGTTGAAGAAGAAGACCACATGGCCAAAATTGTCAGCAAGCTGGAACGGGTCGGCGAGTCCGGTCAGGGCCTGTTGATCATGGACGCCCAGCTTGGCAGCAGAAAATAATAATTAATATTTCTCCCATTCGTTACAACAAAAGCTCCTTTGCAGATGGTTGCTGCCAGGGAGTTTTTGTTTTTATAAAAGCGCAGGTGGGCTGTATCGAAAGCCATTCTAGTTAAATATATAACTCTGTTTATTTAAAAACTGACTGCATTGTCATTCCGAGGAGCGAAGCGACGAGGAATCTTTATTGTTAAAAAGCATAAAAAAAAGATTTCTCGCTTCGCTCGAAATGACAAGACGTACTTTTACATATAAAACCTGTGAATTTGAAATTTAACTCTGTAATAGTTATATTTCAGGCAATACCCAATTTTTTAGACCTTTTGATACAACCCCTACCTTACTTGTTTGGGGAGTGTGGTTTTTCTAGAATCATTTAACCCCAATCGGGGTTGTTGTTTCAAATGATGATTTGATATGACGCCGTAGATTGGGCTTGTTTCCGGATTGTCGAAAATTTTCAGGGTGAAAAAAAAGGTGGGTCAAGACCACACTACAAAAAATTTATATAATTTATGGATTTAAAATAGAAATGCTGGTTTTACGATTTATGGAATTGTTTGCGCCAGCGAAGCGAAGATTTGCTGCATCTTTTCTGCCTGAATATGTCCCGCCACACCGGTAATGAACTGGTTTTTTTGTATAAAACATACCGAGCCGTAGTAACTGTCCTTATAGAGAAAAGCAGCATCTCCAATATTTTTTAGTACTTCAGGAACAGTTTCGACAGGAGACTTGGCATTTTGCAAGCTGGCATACTTTTCTCCGGCATCCTGTCCATTTGTAAAAGGGATGATGAAAATGGTGTATTGATCTTCCCCGGCGGCATATTCGGCGCTGTAACCGTTGTTGAGAAAAGCCTGACCGAGAACATCCTGTGGATAGTATCTTTCGCTGCCGGGGACTCTTTCTTGCAGTGGGAAAAGAGTAAATATCTGCGGCAGGGAACCCCTGTCCGGCAGCCTGGCGGAAATCAGACCTCCCAAGCGGGTAAGAAAAGACGCAATTGCGGGGGATGAGGAATAGGCAATGAGCTTGATATAATAACGATCCTGCCAAAAATACAGCGAGTTGCTATAGATAACCGCGCCGCTTCCCAGGGTAACCGGTTTGCCTTTGGCCGATTTTTCCTGCGCATACATGCCGAACGCGTTCAGTGAATCCCCCATATCATAAATATCCACAACCGCTTCGTCGCTGTCGGGATTCATAACGACAAACGTGACCACCTGTTGAAAGCCAAAATGCAGATAAGCGGGGGCGGCGCCATTGATGTACTCCCAAAGATTGTCCCGGTTATAAACCTGGTGAGCAGCAGAAATGATTATTGGCGACAATTCCGCGGCGGCGGGAACAAGGCCGGTTATATCCTGACTTGTACCCATTGATAAGTTACAAGTTAAAAATATAAATAATAGTAAAGATAATCCAAATTTCATAATGAACACCTAAAACAGAATCCTGCTATTTTCTTTTAATTCATCCATATTAGCCATAGCGACCGCAGCCGAGGCAATATAGCTGTGCTGTAATACCCATTGAATGGCATCGAACCAGGAAGGTGTCTTATCCGGCGACAGCGACAATGGTCCGCCGGAACAGGTTTTCATAGCGACAATGCCGATATTGTTTTGTGCGGCAGTTTGCAGTTCCGTTTCCAGGGCTTGCTGATCCCATTCACTGAATCGTCCGGTTTGTGTATGAGTATATGAGCCCCTGTGATTATAAGCTACCATCACGACATCGTAAAAATGATCGCTGTTATTGGTGCGCAGCAGTTCTGCCTGGTTTTCATGACTGGAAAACCCGCAGGCCCTGATTTTACCGGATTTTTTAGCCTCGGTAAAAAAGCTTCGCACGGTTTCATGCTGCAGCAGGGGCAAGGAAGTGAGATTATGCAAGAGCAGCACATCCAGGTAATCGGTTTGCAGCGCTTCCAGGCTTTCCTGCAGGGAGGTTTCCAGCATGGCTTGAATTTTTTTGGCGACAGGCCGGGTTTTTAATTGTTCGCCATTTTCCCGCAGTTCCAGGGTTACTTTGGTTTGAATAATGATTTTTTTACGAAATTCTTTAATAACATTGCCGATGACCACTTCGTTTTGTCCATTGGCGTAAATGCGACCGGTATCGAGAAAATTGATGCCGCTATCCAGCGCGGTACGAATAAAGGATGGATCATTCGTCCGGGTTGCGCCAAAGCCGAGCGTCGTTACTTGCAGGCCGGTTCTACCCAGGACGCGGTATTGTGGTGTAGCCTGGGCCAGGGCGCCGGGGAAAATGCTCAGGGCCGCCAGTCCGGCGCCGGTTTGTAAAAACTCTTTTCGGGTTATTTTTTTTATCATATTATTGCAATTTTCGTATACGGATTTCTGGTTGTTTTTCATTCTTAAAAAGTTTCAACAATTTTCAGGTATCGGTTGACCCGAAATGATAGGGATAGAGAATTGCCGGTTTAATGACTTTAGCTGCTGCAGCAACCATCTCCGGCGACATGGTATACGGCAGGTTCATGGGCAAAAAGGCGCAATAGATGTCATGCAGCGCCGCCATTTCCGGGATATTTTCAGTATCGCCGGCCACATATACTTTTTTATCGCCAAAAGTTAACACATAACCGTTGCCGACGCCTTGGGGATGAAAGGGCTGGCCGTTATCTCTTTTACCAACGATATTATAGGCCGGTACTGCCAGAATTTCGATGCCGTTTACGGTTTGTTTATCGCCGTTGTGCATAACAATTCCCTCGCCCAGGCTTTCTGCTACTTTAGCGGTAACCACCAGTTTGGTGTTTAGCTGTTTTATTTTTTCCAATGCGCTAGTATCCAGGTGATCGCCATGTTCGTGAGTGATTAGAATGATGTCCGCTTTGGGCAGTAGGCTGTAATCCGCAAACATGGTTACGGGATCGACATGAATGATCTGGTCATTAAATGTAAACATTAACGTGCCGTGGCCGATGCAGGTTATGACCAGGTTCCCGCCGGAGGTTTTAATGGTATCCGCCTCGAAATCGGCGGCGGTACCTACTGTGGAGAATAGAAATATTAAAGCCAGAATGAAGAATATTTTATAACGCATGGTATAGCTCCGGAAAATGTGAATTTAGTGTTTATCATATTTAATAGATTTTTTTGTCAAGCGCAACAAAAAAATAAGGGGGCGATGACTAGTATTTTAAGGCTGTAACAAAAGCCCTGGAAAACCGGTTGTGGATAAAGTGGATGATATTTTATAGTCCTACCGGGGCTGTATCAAAAGCCCCAATTTGCATAAAGTCATTTATAATATAAAGCGTTCAAAACAAACTTGTCATTTCGAGTGAAGTGAGGAATCTTGTTTTTACAATAAGTTAAGTAAGATAGATTCCTCGTCGCTTTGCTCCTCGGAATGACATACCGGGCCGCATATCAGTCATCTCGATACGTCCCGAAAGGTGAAGCAAGGGGACTACTCGATGACCGTTACAGATTCAGAAAAGTACGGTCGTCGAGTAGTCCGTCCCGCCAAGCGGGACGGACGTATCGAGACGACATTCTCCTGTCAATAGTAACAAACTGGAGTTTGGGAATGAGGAGGCGTTCTCCCATCCAAACTCCTGTTTGGATGGGAAATTGTCCTTGAAATTCTATTTCAAATATATGTTCCTCATCGGCAGGGTAGTACTAACTGTTGATACAATCACGAAAAATGTCAAGTAAATGAGCAACTTTTTAAACTCTGCACAAACAAAATATTCAGGCGGGCAATCTTTTAACTGCCCCCTTGCCGATGTTATATTCTCCAGGCATAACCGAGCTTGGCAAAAAAGGTGTGGTCGGTTTGGGTGATGGAATAGACCTGGTTGCCCCAGTAATTGTCCGAGTAACCGAGGAACAACACTGTTTGCGGGTTGATCTTGTAAGAAAAGAGCGCCTGAGTAAACAGTTTTTTCTCTTTTGCTTCAAAACCATCATCGATATCGGTATACATATCAATGTTTCGATTGTAAACACGATATTGAAAAATAGTCCTCACGAAGGTGCGCTTATTGAACTGGTAAACAAAACGCAGGCGGCTGATATTGGCTGTATATAAACGAGCGTGGTCTACATTCAGGCGCTCCCAGGATTGATCTATTTTGATCTTGAAATGCAGGCCGCATTTTAATTCAATACCCGGATCAAGTTGTAAAATTTTACCAGGACGGCAATTATCATAGTCTACCTGGTCGCCAATACGGCCTTCAAATGATAAATATAAAAAACCGGCGGGTTGCATTTCACTCCAACAGTTGAAGAAATTTGCCCGGAATTCCTTACCTTCATAGTGATCTTTACCATGTTCAACATATAATGTGAGGTAGGACTGTAACGGGCCCTGGTATTGAAAATTTGATGTCAAAGCCTGGTGCAGCGGCCGGTAAAAATAATCGCGGCGGAAATCGTAACTGCCATACAGGCTGAGCCAGGTAAACCAGCTGCCCGGATCACGCTGTTTTTTGATGGTTCCGCCAATTTCACTATAGCGATACCCGGCCTGGGACATGAAACCCAGATCGCCGCGAAATCCCGGAGAGACCTGGCGATACAACGCATACACATTATAGTCACGGGTATTGTGGTTAATATAGGTATGTGTAGCTGTTCCTTCAAAAGCATCATTGGGCTGCTCATATTCCTCGCTGATGCTTTGCGGATAAATGGTATTGGACTTTAATACCTGGAAACGCACCTGGTCTTTTTGAGTAAATTTAAACAAGCCGTCAACTCCCCCCAGCCGGTTATGATAATCATCACCTTCCCGGTCGGTAACAATGACGCCAATGTTGGAAGAAGAAAACAGGTCTCTTTTATAACGAAAAACTGAACTCATATTCCGTTGCTCCAGAGTGCCGCTGTTAGAGCCTTCGCTGCCCGGGAACAGGAGATTGGTCATTTCATCCTGGGCTGTGTAAAAACCAATAGTATTTTTCCCTTCCTTGCCGGTAAGTTTGACGCCGGCGCGCGGATCGGCGAGGGTACGGGTGTATACCACCGGCAATTCCGATTCAAAAAAATCCGCGCCTTCCAAAAAGAACGGACGTTTTTCCGGGTAATAAATGGCAAAACGGCGGTTAATATCCAGTTGCTGGACGTCGGCTTCAACTTGTGAAAAATCCGGATTAATGGTAGAACCGAGGGTAATATTTGGCGTAACGCTCCAGCGCGCCGTTATGCCGGGATCGAGTTTGGTTTTATCCTGGTGCATTGGGGTATGAATATCATCCTCCCGTTGTGCGGATGATAGAGCGGACAAGGTAGGGTCGAATTCAAGGTCCCGGCCCGGAGTTGCTCCGGCAAAGCCGATGAGTTTGAGCGCCTGGCACATATAGCAGTTATTGTTGCGGTCGCGTGGAAAGGCGCCGATATGATGGCGGATGTTGCGGGGATAGCTGCGCACCACATCAAAGCCCCACATCTGGTCTCCTTCAGTGCGCTGGAAATTAAGAGCGCTGAAGGGGATGGCCATTTCGACAACCCAGCCTTCATCAGTGATGCGGCCGTGCGAATCCCAGATTGCATCCCAGGAGCCGCCGTCGCCGCCATCGCTTTCAATCATATCGGCTTGAATGCCAAAAGGATTACAGGCAAAATCATAGGTGCGACGGTTGTCGTTAAATGTGTCGAAGAGGATTAAAATCCAGTCGTCGCTCCACAAATCGTCGCGGTCGGTAAAATGCGCGCGAATTTTATCCGGCTCCGGATCGAAGCAACGAAAACCCACATAGATATAATTATCATTATATACCAGCAGCGCTTCGGCTCTGACCGGCGCCGGAATGTTTTCGCCGGGGCGCACTTCGATATTGGCGTCAACAACCACGGCATCTTGCCAGAAGGGTTCATCAAAAATCGCATCGATTTTTGCTGTGGCATTGATTTTCGGTACCCGGTAGGGGATTCTTTGCAGGGAATCACTGTTATTAAAGAGAGCGAAGGCAGGTGTTATGGCCAGAAACAAGAAAAAGAGACTAGTAATGGTTGTCCATATTTTACATTTTTGCATAAAGGTCCCTCTATTCCGGGTTATTTTTAATACTCGGTGAATTATGAGCGGTTATTTATAGTCATTGCCCGGGTGTAAACCCAAACAAGCCATTCCAACAACAGGGTTTTACAAACAAGTTATTAAATCATGTAAAAGATATAAAGATCTCTTTTTATTGGAATGGATTAGATATTTTAACCTGTGCAAAATGGTTTAAATATTAGACACAATATTTTAAAAAAAGGTTGCAAAAAAATTGATTTTATAAACAACAGCTAATCTTTATTGCCTGTTTGTATACGAAAAGAGTTTTTTGTTGTTTCATTAGGTGGAGACGTTAGGTTGGCAGACGTCTCGTCACAGTCCGGGATTGCATCTGGCGAGATTTCTAATTCTGTTAAAATACCTGTACATGTAAATTGAAACATCATGGTTTGAACAGGGTTAGAAACCCTGCTAAATTACCTACGCCGGGATGGGAATCCCGGTGCGATCAGAGTTTTAAAATAGTGTATTGCCTTAACTATAACTGTTTTAGAGTAAGGTTACAAATTCACAGGTTATATATGTAAATCCAAAGCACGTTCTTGTCATTTCGAGCGAAGCGAGAAATCTTGTTTTTATGGTTTTAAAAAAAAAGATTCCTCGTCGTTTCACTCCTCGGAATGACACAATAGAGAGTTTTATATATGCAGAATAAGACATTCTACAAACTTGTTTTGATACAGTCCTGCGATCAAAATTGAAATTCCGGTACAGATATTTTACCCCAACCAGGGTTATCTCGATATAGTTCGATAGAATAATAAATAAGCCCTCAAAAGCTTGCGGTAAATGAGGGCTTGATGATATGCTTGTATAATTGATTTTACTTGAGATACAGCAGTTTTTGCATGGTTTTATGGCCCGAAGCGGATAAAATACAGAAATACACGCCACTGCTCAGGCCGCGGGCGTTCCAGTTCAGGGTATAGGTTCCGGCCGGCTGCTGTCCGTTGATCAAAGTAGCCTGCAGAGCGCCGCGGGCATCGATAATATCCAGGCGCACATGGCCGGTCACCGGGATATCGTATTTTATACAAGTACCTTCGTTGAATGGATTGGGATAGTTGGGGTAAAGGGCGCAGGTTTGGGGGATGGCCGAAACGGCCGATCCGGATGCGGCCGTAACCGTAATGGGTGAGTGGGTTTCCGCCCGGCCGTCCAGGTCGACGCTTTGCAACCAGTACCGGCAGGTTTGTCCTGCCTTTATTTCCACCTCATCCTGATAGTTATAATCACGCTGTTGCATGCAAGTACCGGCGCCGGGGAGCAGCCGGGTGTTGATTTTTACAGCATTGGAAAAATCCTCCGTCAGGCCGCGATATATATTCCAGCCCAGGTTTCGGTCCTCAGACATGGTCGTCCACGTTAGGCGGATGCCGCTTTCGTTTTGCGCCGCCTGAAAAGATACCAGGTTTACCGGCAGAGAGGCATCTTGAAATTCCTCCCACCAGTCGTCCAGGACATTCTCCGCACCGGAAGCAAAGATGACCGTCGAAGCTGCGTTGGCGGTAGAATTGGGGTGCGAATCGCCGCCCGTACCGCCATATTCTTCTTTCAGGCGGTTGGGATCGGTGGCATGATCGGTGGCATTGGCAAGCACATCGAACCAGTCGAATACCCGGACATTTTTATAAGTGGGGTGGTTACCGTTATAATCATCCAGCCAGTTGTTTTTCAGCCAGTTGTTGAATGTGCGCGCCCGCAGCGCATTATCGTCATCTGTGCAGCCGTAGCACAGGGGCGGGGCGGTAACAATAATGAACAGGGTGCCGGGATTTGTGGCAAAGATATCTTCCAGGGGATGATAGGTGTAACCGCCATTTGTATAGGTACTTCCAGATCCACTTGGGTGCCGGTAAACAGACTTGTAATTAACCATACTTTGTGTACCGCTGAACGGACTCCCCGGTTCTGTGCCGTCGCTGCCTATATCGCTGATGGGGTAGCAGCTTTTAAACATGATAATCTTGTTTTCACCATCGGCGCAGCCAAAGGTTTTGACGGTTTCCAGGTAATCGTTAAACCATAAAATCCAGTGGTTCATGTTGGTATTGTCGCCCGGGGTGCCGCCCAGCGAAGCCGGACGTCCGGCGTCCGGGTCCATCGTGGTGCCATAATAAATATCATTGCGTTCATCTATATAAGATTTATTAATTAATGCAGTGTTCAGGCTGTTGGACAGCCAGTTAGCGCCGCAGGAGTGATGGATAAAAACACAATCGTCGCCCGCGGCATAGGTTATTGTTGCAAATAAAGCCATAAACAAGACGATGATAACAAGTAAAACTGATTTACAATAACTCATAATGCCTCCTCTGTCGGACAAGGTCACCTGTTATAATAGTACCTGAATTTTAAAATTGAGGTTAAAGAAATTGAAATTTTACTATTACTAAATGATGGGCAGTGTCCCACCATTTTTTTCATATGTTTATTAATGATTAACACTATATTATTCAGTAAGTTATCGCTGTAGTGGGACGCTGCCCATCCTACAGTTTATTATTAAACAAGTCCATTATTAAAAGACAAAAGTTCATTTTAGAAATTTAGGTAGTATAATAGAACAACCGAGAATTAGTTTGCTAAATATTATCAAGTTTAAATGGTGAAATGATTAGGTCTCTATTCTGCCTGTTAACATCATTAAAACAGTTGCGAGCGTGATATTGTTTCAATAATAGGGATAAAAATCAATTTTTGCAGACAAAAAACAAAAAATCCCCCATATATAGGGAAAAAATAAATTTTTTGAAATTATAGAACCGCGACAGTTATTTATTTTAATCCTGCTTGTTGATCGACAATACCGCCAGTTGGGTAACGATTTGCGGCAGAATGGGCACCAGTTCCTGCTGGGTCAGCTTCATCACCCGGTCGCCGGTGGTTTTAAGTCCGTCATTGGTCATATTTTTAAGATACAGTTCCAGTTCCGTTAAAATTTCCAGTTTGCTTCTGTTCACAAACCGGTCAAAAGGATGTTTTTCAACGGTATTTTTAATTTCATTAATGGCATTGGTACAGATATTAATATTTTTGTTATGCACGCTGCGTAGTTTTTCATATTCCTCGCGCACCAGTTTACTCTCTGTGGGTGGTTTGTTGGCTTGCAGAATGAACTGGAACATGCAGTCCATACGGTTTTCAATCATGCGGGACTTGGCTTCGTAACGGGTTTGAATTTCCCTGGCGGCGTCTTTTTCCATGACCGAGGAAGTAATGGCAAAAACAGCGCGGGACTGGCCGCCTCTGCCGTCATAGCTGATCAGTTTCAAACCCAGACCGGGTTTTTCTTTTTCCAGTTCATTAACAATAAGTTCAATGATCAGCGAATCGACCCAGGAGATGCCATGATCGAAAACAAACTCCATGGTCGGTTTTGACTTGTAAATTTCTTCAAATTCACCCGGCAGCAGTGAGCCTTCCTTGGGGTTGCGATATTTACGGGCAACATCGGTATAAATATATTCGCATACCACATTTTTAATCTTCCAGCCAAATGTGCTGCAACGATAAAAAGTAATACCGTTGAGGATGGTCCCTTCCAGGTTACAGTCGTTCATATTGGTTTCAATGAGGGTGCAATTCTCCATATCGGCAAAGCTTAAATTGGCGGCCATCAGGTTGGCGCGGCCCAGGTTAACGTTTTTCAGAATGGCATTGCTCATATCGGAATCACCGATTTCCGCCATCCGCATATCTGCGCCGTTTAAATTGGCTTTACATAGTTTAACTCCCCACATTTCCGCAACCATCAGCCGGGTTTCTTCCAGGTTGGCTTCGCTCAGATCGGCTTCAATCAAATTGGACTTTAATAGCGTTGCCCCCTTGAAATTGGCCCCGGTCAGATCCGCGCTGTGCAAATTTATGCCCCAGAGTTTTGCGCCTTTTAGTTTTACTTCACGCAGATCGGGCTTTAAAAGCGGATTATCCTTGCGCCATTCATTCCAATCTTTAACGCCCTGTTTCAGTATTTTAAGATGATCCGGATTGGCCATTCTTTTACCTCATGTTAGTGCTGCCGGCGGACAGATACGTTTATTCCGATATGACAATGATATAAAGATAAGATTAATTTCGATATTGGTCAAATCATTTATGCGTTTTGGAGCATGAAAACAGCAAAAATAACGATACCAATATAAATTTTTTATTTAAATTGTGACCCAGCGATACCCGCAGCCCTGGTTAAAGTGAATTACCGGAACGTGCGGACAGACGCTGTGCAAATGTTCGCTTAACAAACGCACGCCGTTTTCTTCACTCGTCCCATGATTCAACACCACCAGCGGTATACCGGTGTCTTCAGCATATACTGTTTGTATCCAGGTGCGGATGCTGTCATCGATAGCAACATAAAAATTGGCGCCCATATTCATAAAATCTATGGGATTGCAACCGCAACCGGTGCCGATACCAACCCTGGAAACCTGAAAATCCGGGTCGCCGTAAAATTGCACCCCGGTCTGGTTAAACGATTTTAATCGGGCAACAATATATTCCGCCATTTTAATTGCAGGCGTTGGTTCAACGTTGTAAACCCGGTAATAGGTATTGCTGTTGTGGAGTTTGTCTTCCGCAAAACCCAGTGCGCGGGCAAAGGCCAGGGGAACGCCGAATCCGGCAACCGAATCAAGCACATCGTGGCAGCGAATTATGACCAGATCATTCGCCATGATCCACTGCTTTTTTTGTTCAATGGCCTGCAAATAGGCGGTTTTAGCTTCCGGGCATCCCTGGGCGTATTCCGCATTCACTGCATCAATTTCACGATGATAATAAAAAGTCGGTTCGTGCACGACCATTACGTTCACTCCCCCGGCAACCGCCTGGCGCAGCGTTTGCCAATACGGCATCCAGCAGGTACCGATCTTTTTGATCACCGTATCCGGGTTGCCGATAATGATCTGGTCTACCGAAGGCTCCGGTATGGGGCGTAGTGAGCGCAGATATTTATGGAGATCTGCGGCGGTTCTTATTTCACCGCCGGCAGCTGGCAGGGAAGAAGCAAATGCGGCAAGCGCAGCGGCGCCGGTAAGCTGAATAAAGTGTCTTCTTTTCATAGGTTCCTCTTTATAATAGGATAAGAGAGATTATTTTTTCTTCATCCAGGGACAATCTTCTTTTTGCGGGCAATGCGCACAACCATAGATGCGCGATACCAAAGGTAATATAATAAAAGAATTGATAATAAATGCACAATATAATATCAGCATAGTTGCATTGTAATTGTTAAACAGAAAGAGCGCCCCGGTAATTAACGGCGCAAACCAGAGCGGGAAAATGACCGGAATGTGTTTTTTGAATTTACGCATAAATTGTGTGCCGTCTTTAGCCGGAACGAGTTTGGCGGATATTTGTCCATAACCGCATGGACAGGTACGAGTACCGTAAAAATGGCAAAAAGGACATATAAAGACAATGAACCACAAAGCTCCGGCTAGTCCGTAGATTACAAAGGTGATTGCAGCAAGCCAGCCCCAAAAGGTAAAACCGAGTCCGACCAAATGGATCAAGGCCCCCAAAAGTGTCATAATGATATAAGGCAGATTGTCGATAATTTCCTGTACATGGGAGTATTCCTGCACGGGATGGTAATTTTTACAATTTTCCGGTCCATTGTTTTTTTCTTCAATCATGGTTGATTTTTTCCTTTTTCATAAAGTTGCTCTGATTGTAGCTCGTGTTAACTCGATTCTGTATGCGGAGAGTAATTCTACCAGAGAATTTACAGTTTTACTCTGTTTGGAACCGGATTGTTCGAATTTTTTTTGCCGGGTAACTAGATCAATATTTATAAGACGGTTTGAAGAGGATACCGGAAATATTATACCATTTTACCCGGAGCTGTATTGAAAACGCTGATATGAACTGGCGCATATAAATGTAGTAAAGAATATTTTCCTGACTTGTCTTCCCGGGTGATGCGGGTAGTTTTGTTTTGCAGCTATAAATGATTATTCTGCGCATCACTTCCCGGAATAACCAGCAGAAGTTATTCTCTATCTCAAAAAGAGAAGCAAATTTTGGGCAGCTTTAATACAGCTCCGGAAATATGAATGTTTACATCGCCAGATATTTATTCATATTTGTTATTGCTTCGTCGATTTCAGCAGGCGTTTTAAAGCCGATCACCACCGCATCGACGCAAGCGAGACCCATGACAAATTTTATGGCCTGTTCCCGGACGGCCGCGTCGGTAAAGGTGCCGTCGCCCACCAGTTTCATACCGATGATGCCTTTGCCGGATTGATGCATCAAGCTGATCTTTTGAACAACCGCATCCACATCGGCCGGCTGTTCCCAGGATGCCCCGTCAGGATTATCCATAACGCTGCCTTTATGATTGATGCGCACCAGCCGGACATCGCCCCAGTTAAAGGTAGAAGCCGCCGTTAACGGTTCAAAACCGTGAATGGAGACGCCGCAGGCCCGGATAATCTGTTTTTCTTTGGCCTCATCAAAAATATCCATCAATTTTTTCTGCTTTTCCACCCAGTCGCCACTGGTAACGCAGTGGATGAGCATGGAATCGAAATAATCGGTGCCCACTTCTTTGCGGCAGCGGTCAATTTCGCGCATCGGGTCGTCGAACTTACCCCATGATAATTTGGACTGGATCTGGATCTTTTCACGATCGACATTTTTTATGGCTTTACCGAGCATTTCGTGCATTTCGCCATAGTTATCGGCCGTATCAAAAAAGGTAATGCCCTGCTCGAGGGCGTATTTTACCAGGTTATTAAAGCCTTCCTGTCCCAATTCGCGCTGCACTCTGCCGGAGTGACTACCGGTACCCATACCCAGTCGCGATACAGAAATACCGGACTGACCTAGAAGTACCTTGTCCGTGGCGGTTCTTTTTGGTTTATCAGCGCCGGCATGCAACAGACCGGGGATAACAGTTACGGTTGCGGCAGCACCGGCGGTAATTTTTAAAAAATTCCGCCTGCTCAATTTATCCTTTTGTGGTGTCATATAGTCCTTTCTTAATATAAAATCAGTATATATGCCTTAAGCGGCATTGCGTTCTTTCATGATTTTTTCAAAAGCTTCCTGAATTTCCTGGAATTTTTCAGTGGCTATTTTAATAAATTCTTCAGGCAATCCTTTGGAAATGACCCGGTCCGGATGGTGTTCCAGAACCAGTTGACGGTATTTCTTTTTAATTACCTCATTGCTGTCGGTACGGCTAACGCCAAGTATAGCATAATATTTGTCGTTATTTTGAATATAAATAGATTTTATTCGTTCATACTCTTTCAGATCGATAGTAAAAATAAGCGCCGCCCTTTTGAGCATTTTTTCTTCATTTTCATGCAGATTGCCGTCCGCTGCGGCAATGCGGATCAACAATTCCAGCATTGAATTTAATAAATGGACATCGTTGTGAAACAGTTCATAGAATTGTTCGGCGAACATGTCAAAGGAATCGTTGGAGAGCTTGGCGGTATTGAAAATTTTAATAGCCATTTCCCTGGCATCATTGTCCAGGTGTAATGATTGCCGCATAAAGTTTTCAACCACCTGAATTTCCTCTTTGGAGACCCGGCCGTCGGCGCGGGCGAGTTTGGCAAGCAGGGAAAAAGTGGCTACAAAAAAAACTGCCTGGCTTTGTTCATGAGGGGTATAACCATAGCTTTTCCTGCCGGTGGTTTCTCCCGGTTTGTCGAACTGGTGCCCGATGACAGCGCCAAACACTGCGCCCAGCGGCCCTCCCAATGCAAAGCCGATTGTGCCGCCAATCGCTTTTCCTAACCAACTCATCCGTTCTCCTGTTTCAGGTTGATTATTCTATTATATCCTGAAAATATAGGAATTAAGGCACAAATTCAAGTATTTTTTTCCGGGGAGTTGAACAGGGAATCATTGTTATGTATTGTTCTAGTCTTTGCAATAAAAATCGTGAACGACAGGGGTGGAGATGACGATTTTTAATTTTTATTTTTGAATTATAATTGTAATTTTTATGTTGAACTGTTTAAACCGGGAATAAACCCGGATTTGGATTGTCTAATTTTTAAAGGAAAAAACCGTATAAACAAGACCGATGAACAATTATTAAATCTTGCCCGGAAAGGAGATGCAGAGTCCTTCTCTGCGCTTGTAAAGCGCTATGAAACCCAGGTAGCTGCCACAGTTATTGGCATGCTGGGTCATTGTGCAGAGGCGGATGATGTCGGTCAGGAAACATTTATTCGTTTTTACAAAGCGCTGCATGATTTTCGTGGAGAAGCGGCTTTGGGTACTTATTTAACGCGCATTGCGATCAACCTGTCGTTGAACGAAATAAAGCGTCGCCGCCGGCGGACCTGGTTTTTCCCTGAATCTACCGATGCTGTTCATCATCTACCGGATGAAAACAAGCCTGAAGATATTGAAATGATAAAGCTGGTACACAAGGCAATCGGGCAACTGGATTCTGATTTTCGCGCTGTAGTAGTATTGCGCCTGATTGACGGTTATTCCACCAGGGAAACCGCGGAAATATTAAAAATACCGGAAGGCACTGTGTTGTCGCGGCTGGCGCGCGCTCAGAAAAAAATGCAAACAATTCTTTCACCTTTTATGGGAGAGAAAAGTGATGACTAGAAAAAAAATTGATAAAAAAATAACCGATATACTATATCGTTCATTTGATGATGAATTAACAGCCAAAGAACAGGAGTTTTTGGCTAATGCTCTTGAACATTCGGAAGAATTACGCCGGGAGCATCAACAAATTGTCGCCATGCGCCGGATGATCTCCGAAAAAGGCGGGGGCCGGTTCGAACCATTTTTCAGCGCCCGGGTGATGCAGCGGGTTAATGCCATTCGCAAAAGCCCGGACCGGGCGGCCGAGTTTTTCGAATCTTTGGCATATATGTTCAAGCGGGTCGCACTGGTGGGCGGCATTGCGGTTATTATACTCTTTTCTATTCATTTTATACAAAAAGAGGATAATACTCACCTGGCCAGTGAAACTGTATCGGAAATGACGCTCGATGATGTATTGGGATCGGCGTTTGCGTCTTCATTGGAGGAAATTTTATGAATGTACAATTGAAATCAGCCATTATTATTCTGGCAACGCTGTTTATCGGTATGGCTATAGGCGCGCTGGGAATGAAACAGCTCTATAAACCGGGCAGACCCCGGTTTGCCGATTTTCGCGAACGCGATGCTTTTATGCATCTTCATGAAGACATTATCCAACCCAACAGCGAGGCGCAACGCGATTCGATTCACCATGTCCTGACGGAATTTTTACCCAAATTTCAAAAGTTAACGGAACAACATCGCAGCGATATCCGGGCATTAGTCGATTCCATGCAAACGCAACTGGAGCCAATCTTAACCAAAGAACAAATCCGGCGTTTGAAGGAAAGAAGGAATAATATGCCTCCCGGTCCCGGCGCTCCGCCACTGGGCGTTCGTGGGCCCTGGCCGCCGCAAAGAATGCCCCCCGGCGCTCCACCGGACAGCCTGCGGCCGCGTTGGCCGGACAGAGACCGAAAACCGGAATGAACTTTGATCTCCGGTTGTCTAACTGCCAAGATAGTGAGCAGTGGATAAACCAGAATGGAGATCAATATGAAAACAAAGTTTTTTGATGTATTATTGGCAGTATTAATTACCCTTGTTCTGACGATATTTATTAAAAGTAGCTACAGTCAATGGGAAGAACCGAGTCCGGGGGATATGCAATTCATGCCCAAACCCCCGGGCAAGGGATTCTTGCACGAAATGTTGAGCGGGGAACAACAAGCCATACTTGATAGTACGATTGCACAGTTTGAAAAGAGCGGCAAGTCTCATGCGCAGATCAAAGTCGTAGTTGATTCCCTGTTTGCAGACTGGGGTATTGAACGCCCCGAACCGCCGCATGGCCCGTTAGGCGGCGGTTTGATGGAACAGTTAAGCGCTGAACAACGCGTCGAGTTGGAAACTACTATCGAACAATTACGCAAGACCGGTGCGAGCCGTGACGAGATACACCAGGCTGTTGAGGCGCTGCTTTCCAAATGGGGTGTAGAACGCCCCGAACCCCCGCAAGGGCCTTTGGGCGGCGGTATGATGGAACAGTTAAGCGCTGAACAACGCGCCGAGTTTGAAACTACCATCGAACAGTTACGCAAGACCGATACGAGTCGTGACGAGATACACCTGGCTGTTGAGTCGCTGTTTTCCAAATGGGGGATAGAACGCCCCGAGCCCCCGCATGGCCCGTTTGGCGGCGGATTGATGGAACAATTAAGCGAGCGACAACGCGCCGAGTTGGAAAATACCATCGAACAGTTACGCAAGACCGGCACAAGCCGCGACGAGATTCACCAGGCGGTTGAGGCGCTGCTTTCCAAATGGGGTGTTGAACGCCCTGAACCCCCGCATGGCCCGTTTGGCGGCGGCCTGATGGCGCAATTAAGCGAGCAACAACGCGCCGAATTGGAAAATACCATTAAACAATTACGCGACGCCGGTAAAATGCGGGAAGAAGTACGGGCTGCAGTTGATGCCCTGCTGGACAAATGGGGTATTGAACGCCCCGAACCTCCGCTTAGGCAGCTTTCACGCGAGATAATGGAACAATTAACGACTGAACAAAAACAAAAGATTCACACAAAGGTTCAGGACTTGAAAGAGAAGGGGACGTCCCCGGAAGAAATCCGTCAAGCTGTAAATGTCCTGTTGCTGGAATTTGGCATTACCCCGCCAAAAACGGAGAATGAAAGTAATAATGAATCCGATGATACTAGTTCGAACAGTACCGGTGTAAACAATACTATAATAGCCGGCAGTGTTAATTTCCCCAATCCTTTCAATCCGCATACCCGCATCAGTTATGCCCTGGCCAAGCCGGAAAATGTCAAAATTCAAGTTTTTAATATCAACGGGCAACTGGTGCGAACCTTGATCGATTCTTACCAGAGCGGTGGTAATTATGCCTGTATGTGGAACGGCGTTTTGGAAAATGGCGAACCGGCGCCAAGCGGATTGTATTTTTATCGCATCGATGCCGGTGGGGAACAACTGGTACGACGCATGACTCTGACCAAGTAGAAAATATACCGGGTTCGCTGGAATTAAAGAAACACCGGTCATACCGGTTCAATAAAAAGGAGGTAGCAAGTGATAAAAAGAAATTTTGTTGTATTATTAGCCCTGTTTATGTGCGGAGCCGTAATGATTTATAACACAGCTGCTAGTGAAAAGCCGGTCGGCGCTATTATTATCGATGGCAAGGATAATGACTGGAGCGATTTGATGACCACATATATTGAAGACCTGGACGGGATGATGGGAGTAGCACATGATGATTCATCGCTGATCCTGATGTTTCGTTTTCCGGAACAGGACCTGACCCGCAAGGTGATGATGGGCGGAGCAACCCTGTGGTGGCATCATGAAGGCAAAAAGAAAAAGGAATATGGCATTAAATTCCCGATGCAGCGCCCGCAGCCCGGTTCAAGGCCGGACAGGATGGAACGAACCAATGACCGGGATACTGGCCGGGAAAGAACTAAGGAGTCGCCCTCTTTTCCGATGGAATTGATATCGCCGGTACTTTGTATTGAAAAAACCGGAGAAAAACTGCCCTGGAGCGATGTAAATGGCATCGCCGCTTCAGCTGGTATGAAAAAAGGCGAATTGTGTTTCGAGTTCAGGATACCTATCCGGCCCGATAACCCTTATTCCCTGGTGAGCAAGCCCGGAAAAAATTTTAAAGTATGCCTGGAATTGGGTGAAAAAGTGGATATGTCGTCCATGCGTCCGCCAATGGATGAAGGCGGCGCACCGGGCGGTGGAATGGGCGGCGGTCGCAGCGGCAGAGGCGGCGGCGATGGGATGGGGCCTGGCGGTATGGGTGGGCCCGGTGGCCCGGGAGGAGGACCAGCAGATATGCAAGATATGTTTAAACCGGAAGAAGTGTGGGTTACTGTGCAATTACCATAACCCTGAAAGAATGATGGGGGTGTGTTTTAAGCCGGCAGTGAAAAAGTTTTAACCGAACAGATAGCTGATTAGACTGAATATAAAAAAAGGACGATTGCTAATTACAATCGTCCTTTTTTGTGTTGAATATGAAATTAAAGCAAAGTTATATCCGGCGTAACAAATCCGGGTAAATTTGCCAGAATATATTCTACTGCGCCACTGCGGTGGTGGTATCGGCGGCTACGCTGTCAACTGCTGCGACAGCTGCTTCAACAATACCGGCGGCATATTGAACAACGACAGTATAATTGCGTTGTTCGGGAGCCAAATTTTCCTGCAGCAGGGGTTGATCTTGCGGCACGACAACGCTGTCTGCCGGAGCCCATTCGGAGCTGACCAGACACAGATCTTTGCCCTGGTGAAAGCCGGTAAAAGAGCCTTGCGGGCCATCGGCCTGGTACAAGCTATCTGCAACCCAGCCCTTTGCAACCAGTAATTTTTTTAACGAATCGGCTTTAACAAAAGCATCTGCTAAAGTTACGCCATTGCCGGTAACTTTGGCTTCAAAGCCATTCAGGCTGTCGCCTTTAACCGGGTCAATAACCAGCAGTTTTTGAGTAGCCGGCTGAATTGTAAACAATGCCTGCATATCCTGAACAATTGCAGTAAAAGCCGCCGGTTCTTCAACCGGAGCCGGCTGTTGTTTACAGCCATTCATCAATACCAGTACAAGTGTGAATAAACCCATCACCACCACGCCAAAACGGGCAGTTCTTAACATGTAACATCTCCTTATAAAATAATGAAATACGGGAAAGGATTAGTTTAATCATTTCCATAAATGTGCAAGTATATTCGGGCATTAATTTATATAAAAAAAACTTATTTCAAAGAGAAAAGTGTAAAAAATTGTAAAAATTTTTAAATACAAGGGAAAACAGGCCAATATTGTATGTGGTGGATAATAATCAAATTCTATATGAAAAATACAAGTAATGAAAAGAGTTTTTTATTACATTCCATACTATTTGCGGAGTGATGGTATTAAAAGGAAAAAATCGGTAAATAGTAGCACACTTGCAGAAAGATATCGGTCAAATACTATCTTCTTTTGCCGGATTATTATTATCTTTGGGATTTTATGGAAAGAGGTTATACTTTCCGCAGCGCTCAAATAAGAAAAAAATCTTTAAATGATATTTGATACAGTTTATAAAATACAACCTGAATTTCTAAAATGAACAATTACTTTTTTTAACACTGATTTTTTTGATAATAAACATGTAGGATGGGCAATGTCTGATACTATACATAAAATATTGATTAATTTGGTATTAATGGCTAAGAAATGCCGGAAAAGTAATAGTTGGACATTGCCCATCGTTTTTTAAAAATCATACTCGCAACTTTTTTACTCTCAATTTAGATGTTCAGGTACAATATTATATCAGAATTATATTTGAGCGCTGCTGGGGGGTAACTAGACAACGATCATACATTAGTAAAGAGCGGCTCCAGACCTGCGGCAGTTTGCCGAAGCAGTTCAATTTCAGCTTTAGTTACAGGAGCGGCGTTGGCGGCTATTTCCAGCGCCAGCGGGAAAAACATTTGCTCACCTGGAGGAATTGCCGCGGTTACGCCCTGCGCCAGGGTAAAGCGCAATGCCAGGTCCGCCAGTTTTTTATCATCAACCGGAATGGGATTGTACCAGCATTTCTTAAAAGGCTTGTGTGCATCTTGAGCAATGCTGCTGTGCGCCAGCCCTTTGAGCGCTAAAATTCCCATGCCTTTTTCCCGTGCTTGGGCAATTACTGTCGGGCCGAAATTGCCTTTTAACCAGGCGGCAAAGTTGATCGGGAACAGGATCGTGTCGAAAGCAAACTTTTCCATAGCCAACAGGGCGGCTTGTTCCGAATGCGCCGAAAAGCCGAGAAAGCGTACCTTACCATCCTGTTTAGCTTTAACAAACACTTCCATAGCGCCGTTGGGTCCAAAGGCGGTTTCCACATCCTGAATAGTTGTCAGGGCGTGCAGTTGGTATAGGTCGAAATGGTCGGTTTGCATCATGGCGAGGGATTCGTGCAGTTCTTTTTCAGCGCCTTCTTTGCTGCGTTCCCCGGTTTTACAGGCCAGAAATGAACGGTTACGCCAGGGCTTTAGCGCCGGGCCAAGTTTTTCCTGGGCGTTGCCGTAAGACGGCGCCACATCATAGTAATTGATACCGCGGGCAAAGGCCTGGGCTACAGCATTGTTGGCGGAGGTCTGTTCCTCATTCATGACCAGGATGCCGCCAAAGCCGATCACTGACAGGCTTTCACCGGTTGCGCCCAGCGTTCTTTTGGGAAGAGGCTGTAATGACGAGCTAGATGAACAATTCAGTAAAGCGGACAAGGTTAACATGCTGCCTCCGGCTACGGTTGATTTAATAAAAGTGCGTCTGTTCATATTATTCTCCATTTTAATAGCTTTGTGCAAGTGAATCCCGGGCCGGTTTTATGCGTAAAATATACAGCTCAGGTTTGATGACAAAGCATTATGAAAAATCAATTGCATAAAAGCTCCATTCATTTTATATTAACAATCAAAACGGATTTTTTATTTTAGTTACAGCAGAAAAGGATGTTTGTTTTGTTCAGAAAAATAAAACGTGCATACCAGATATTAACCAGCGACCTCAGTTTTGCCGAGATGGAGCATCTTTTTCGAACCGATGTACCGGGCATATTCGAGTTCTATACCCAGGAGATGCGAAAATACCCCCAAAGCCGTAGGGGTTTGCGGCGGATGCTGAGTTTTATAAAGAACCTGTTCATTGCCTTTATTCTAAAGTTACGGCCGGCGCGGCGGGTGGTTTACTTTTTTGCCCTGTATTTTTTTATTTCCGGCATTTGGACCCGCAATTTTTTTCATTGTTTTATCGGCTTTGCCATAGTCAATATTTTATTGGCGGCGGAACTTGCCGATAAAATTACCGCCAAAGACGAATTGGATGTGGCGCGCAGAATTCAAACCCGCCTATTGCCCGAAAAAGCGCCGCTGAATGCTTTTTATGATATTGTCTTTTTTACCGAGCCGGCCCGCGAGGTCGGCGGCGATTTTTGTGATTTTATTGAGGGGAAACCGGTTAACGATAAGCTCAAAGTACTCATTGCGGATATATCGGGCAAGGGCATGGAAGCGGCTTTATATATGGTGCAGGTGCATACGATAATGACCAGCCTGAAAACTGAAACCGGCATTAAACAATACCTGGTAGATTTGAATGACAAACTCGCACCGGTGCTGCCTCCGCAGGTGTTTATGACCTCTTCAATTATCGAATTGATCAATAACAATGAAATAAACCTTTGCCGCGCCGGACATTTACCGGTTCTGCATTATTCTGCGGTTAACCACACCTGCACACAACTGGTGCCGCGCGGACTGGGAATCGGTTTAACGCCCAATTCGTTATTTGCCAATAACCTTGAAGCGCTTAATCTGAAAACGGTAAAAGGTGATATTATTGTTTTGTATACGGATGGACTGATCGAAGCCATGAATCAGTATAAAAAAGAGTTTGGCGAAGAACGGCTGGAAAAGATAGTTTGCGCCAATGCCGATCTTGACGCTGCTGATATTCAAAATATGATTTTAAAGGGAATTGCCGGTTTTCGCGGCGCTGCCGTACCCCATGACGATATGACCCTGATTGTAATGAAACACAAATAAAAAAATACCTGCCACACCGGGTATTGGTATGGCAGGCAACTTTTCTGAATTATTTTACGATTTGCAAATTATATTTTGACCCACACAGTGAGCCGAACAGGCCGATACCGCCCTGTATACCGCCGGATATCTCCGGGTGCTCTTTGGTCATATAATGGTGCATATTGTCGTCAATCGCCAGTACGCTGAGCGTATTGGAGCCATAGAATACGATCATGGATGCATACCAATAGATGGTGTTTTTATTCTCAAAATCGGGAGCCGTCAGGTCGGACATTTTGACCAGCGCAAAAATTCGGCGTGGTTCACCGTTGCCGCCGCTGTCGTATTCATCCTGACTTTGCGGATATTTGTCGTTACCAAACGGGTAGATATATTCCGCATTGTTCCAGGCCTCGTTGCAGTACATTTCCACCATAATCAACTGGTCGGGGTTTTCGTTTTGTACAAAAATCGGCTTTCTATACCCCAGGTTGGTATCGTTTTCAACATTGGGTGAATCGGTTTTCAGGTCGCTTTCGATCTCCAACTCTGCCGGCACTGTAGTTACGGCGGTCACGGTTTCCGAGCCGGTTTTTACTGTTAGCGTATAGGTGGACCTGGGTTTGATCAAGAGGGCGCTGTTATAATAGTAGCCCGGTTTAGTAGTAGATTCCACCAATTGGGTTACAACTCCACTGGCCGATTCGGTCAGGGTTACATTGGCGCCCTTGATAGCCGCATTCGCCGGATCATAATATTCGGTAACCGGACGGGTATAGGAGATCATAATAGCATGATTCTCTGTCAGATTCTCGTTTCCCCAGAGATAGCCGAATACGGTAACTTCTTTCTGATATTCGGGTGCGGCGGGATTCTTTTCACAGCCGCTCAGCAACAATGTAATACTCAGTAAGGCAAAGATCAGTTTATATATTAATTTCATAGTTTAGCTCCTGTTAAAAGTGTATGGTATAGCCAAAGGTTGGCAAAAACGGGATCTGGCTGAAATCTTCAACCTCGGCGGGGTTTTTCGCCAGGTCATAATCCCGGAACCAGACATTTTTATGGTTATATACGTTAATGATCTGGATATAGGCTTCCATCGGCAGCTTTGTAAACATCAGGTGGGTGTTATAAAACAACCCAATATCCAGCCTGTGATAATCCGGCAGGCGGTAAAAATTCATTTTACCATCCAGGGTTTTGTTGTAAATCCGGCCTTCCTGGTCCGCAACGGCATAACGGGCGGTGGCTTCGGTATAGGGTTGGCCGGAGCCGTATTTAAAAGCGATATTCAGGCGCCATTTTTTACTGAGGCGGTAATCCTCGATGAGCGTAAAGGTATGGCGACGATCATAGGTAGGATAATATTCCAGCCCGTAGTTGAAATTATCGACTTGTTTTTTGGTCCAGGCCAGCGAATAACCCAGCCAGCCTTCAAATTTCCACAAGTTGTTGCGCAGGTAAACATCCATACCATAGGCATTGCCGGTGCCGCTCAAAAAGTTTTGCGCTGCGGTCTGATTTTCAATATCTTCATCGGCTGCGCGATAGGTGCGGTATTCGGCGATGTTCAGGTACTTTTTATAATAGCCTTCAAGGCTGATGGCAAAGGTTCTCTTGTTGTCATAATTAAAGCCCAATATATAATGATCGGCTTTGCCCGGTTTAAAGGTTTTGTCGACCGGAAACCACATGTCCGCAAAACTCATCCCGCCTTGCTGCACCAGGTTCAGGAATTGGTGATAGCGGCCGGTACTGGCGGTGACGTTGATTTCATCTGTGATGATACGTTTTAGCGAAACGCGGGGATCGAAACGAACGTAATTGCCGTCGGTGTAGTGATCGACCCTGATACCGGTTTGCAAAATGGTGAGCGGGGTAATGCGGTAATTATCCTGCAGGAACAGGCAGTTATAATTGCCTTCGAATGAATTCAGATAATCAGTATCGACAACTCGGTATTTCAGATCAAAATCCACAAATTTGGTTTCAAAGCCAAAATCCATGGAATGATTGCTGGTGGGTGTATAGGTCAGCATGCCTTTAAGAGCCACATCCGACACCTGGTTTTTGATGCCGAATTCAACTTCATCAAATTTTACCTTGGTATCGCTGTCGAAGCGGCTGCCGGCAAACACAAAGTGAGAAAAGAGTCGGCTGCTAAACAGGTGTGTCCACTGGCTGGAAAAGGTTTTATTACCCCAGTCCAGTTTAATATCCGTGCCGCCGCTGGAGAGGTCGAGAACGTCGTTGCCGGCATAAAAGCTGATGCTGGCCTGGTTGTTTGGGTCAATATCCCAGTTGAACTTGGCGTGACCGTCGTAAAAATAGTAGGGCAGGTCAAAGTTCGCCAGTTTTTCCGCCAGTTCCAGGTAGGTCCTTCTGCCGGAAACCATCCATGAACCATGTTTCCACGGCCCTTCCAGGGTGGTGCTGGCGCTGAGCAGGCTGAGACGGGCTACACCCTGAAACTCTTCGCGGTTACCTTCTTTATTCACCACATTCAACACCGAGGAGAGACGACCACCATATTGCGAGGGGTAGCCTCCCTTGAGCAGTTCAACGGATTTGACCGCATCGGTATTAAAGGTGCTGAAAAAACCGAACATGTGATTGGGGTTGTAAACATCGATATGATCGAGCAGGATCAGGTTCTGATCCGGGCTGCCGCCACGCACATATAAACCGGCGGAGAAATCGGACAAGGTAGCAACGCCGGGCAGCATTTGTAATGAACGGAAGAGGTCGGCTTCGACCACGGCCGGAATTTTCATAAGCTGTGGCACCTGCATGGCGATCTGGCTCGGTTTAATATCCAGTTCGCGTTTATCGCGCTCCGCTTCCACAACTACATCCTGCATCTGGATCGCTTCCACTTCCAATTCGGCGTCCAGGGTCAGGTCGTCGCCGTTGATAATAGTTACATTCTTGATTTCGGTTTTAAAGCCGATGTACCGGAAGCAGACTTGATACGTTCCCGGCGACAGCGTGGGAAGGACGTAATAGCCCTTCATGTTGGTAGTGGTGCCGATGTTGGTGTCTTTGATCCAGACATTGCCCATTATTACCGGTTCTTTGTTGGCCTTTTCACGGACAAACCCATGGATGGTGCCGGCCAGGAGGGAACCGCTTTGCAATACAATTAAAAGGATCAAAAGGATCAGTTTTTTCATGAACATATTACTCCCATAATTTGATAAATTGCTACCTTAATTAATGTTACTCTTACGCAGTAAATACGATCAAGTTACAGTTTACACTTGATGAAGATCACAAAATTTTTTTTCTTTTGGAGTTTAACCGGAGTTTTATGGAAATCGTGCTTATTCCGCCAGAGATTTTTTCAAATGTTGAATTTTTAATTGCAATTCGAATTGAAATCGCTCATTGTCCGATGGACTTATAAAGACTTTATCCTTGCCAATGTGCAGACACAAGCCATTGGTAAACCGGTTGCAAAAGCCTTTTTGCCTGTAACTTGCGCCCAACGTCCGGCTATTGAACCGCACCGGGGTGACCGCCTCTATATCTTTATAAAGATATCTGCCTTTTATGAGCCAGCCGCATCGCAAATCCAGGGTGTTTTCGTTTAATTGATATTCCGTGTGATAACCGGCATGAATGATCAACACAAAAATAACCAACGGCGTTAAAAAGAAAGGAATAGCTATCGGCTGCATAACCGATGGATCTGTAAAAAAGCCCATGGTGTATAACGGCAGTATGGTTACCAGGAATATAAAGAACAACATAACGGCAACAAAAAAACTACTGGGCGACGGATTGTCAACCTGCATATAATCCTCCCGGATAATAACAGGTAAAATATACAAATAAAAAACCACAGACCAAAGCGATAACAATTTTTTAGCAATGTTGGAAAAATTTAATTATATTCTGTTATTCTGAACGGAACGGCAAACTGACGACGGGTTAATTACTACCCTCCTGTGGATTGGTTATTAATACAAAGAATTAAGGGCTGCAACCGGCATTAAGATGCTTTTAACAGGCCAAGTGTTTACATGGATAGATCAAATATTTTCACAATCAGGAGTTTTCTTTGTCTTTAAAATACAAACATGTTTTATGGGACTGGAACGGCACGCTGCTGGACGATATGTGGCTGTGTGTGGATGTGATCAACGAACTGCTGGGAAAATACGGTAAACCAAAACTTTCTTACGGGGACTATCAGCAGCATTTCGATTTTCCGGTGCGCGATTATTATGAACGCATCGGCTTTGAGTTTGATAAGGTACCGTTCGAAGTGGTGGGCACCGAGTATATCAACAATTATTACCGGCGCTGGCACGAATGTACCCTGCATAAAGATGTGAAATATGTGCTGGGCGCAATTCAAAAAGCGGGGTTCACCCAGTCCATTCTCTCCGCGGCGGATGTGAAAATGCTGTACGCCGGGGTGGAACTGTTTGGCCTGCAGGGCTATTTTAATGAACTGACCGGGTTGAATCATCATTATGCGGACGGCAAGATTGGCATTGCCCGCGAATACATGCAGCGCCAGAGTCTAAAGCCGCAGCAGTTTTTGTACATTGGCGATACCACCCACGATTGCCAGGTGGCGCGGGAGATTGGCGTGGATGTGGTATTGTTTACCAACGGGCATCATACCCCGGAGCGTTTGCAGGATTGCGGCGCGCCGCTGATCCACTCGCTGCGCCAGACGCTGCCGATGCTGGGGATTGAGTAAAGAGGGTGTATATAAGCTGTCAGCTGTCAGCTTTCAGTGGGCAGGGTGGGGCGTGACCTACTATTTATGCCACAGACAACTATGTGCTACGCACCTCGGCGCTGCTCGATACCCAAAATATGCTGAATAGCTAAATATACGCCGTTTTTTGAAAGTAGCAAGTTCAAGGTGCGTAGCACATTTCTAACACTGATCGCACCGGAAAACATTTTTTTGTAGGGGCGAAGCATCTGTTCCGGACTAACTTTTCAAGTCAACCGGTCCCGGTAAAGATGCTTCGCCCGGATAGCAATAAAAAGATTCCTTGTCACAAGCTCCTCGGAATAACATGCCTGACGAAGCGAACACAACCGTCATCTCGATACGTCCCGAAAGATAAAGCAACGGGACTACTCGAAGACCGTAATATATTAAAAAAACCGGTCGTTGAGTAGTCCGCCTCGGCGCAGCTCGATACCTAAAATATGCTGAATAGCCAAGTACACTGTTTTTTGAAAATAGCAAGTCCAAGGTGCGTAGCACATCTCCGCAACAAAGTGTAGCCCACCTCTCCGCACATACAGCACAAGCCCATACCGGTTCGGAGTCATAGTCTTGTCTTTATAGCAGTCCCGTGCCCCAGGTGGACCACACTAAAAACCTACTCGATGACCGGGCCTGCTGGTAATAAATACCCCGTTCATGATACCAATATAGCCAAACTATATGTGCACTATTTACTGTAATTGAAAAAATTGTTACCTTGAGTATAACACCGGAATTTTGCATATACACAAGGTGTTAATCAAAACAACACACAGTGTAATTCACAAGGATTCGGCATGAACACAATCATTAACGATAATCCGCTGCGCCAGGGAATGCGGCTGAAACGACTGCCGCAACCCTGTACCCTGATCATCCTGGGCGCCACCGGCGACCTGACCAAACGCAAATTAATACCCGCCCTGTTCAGCCTGTTCAAACAGGAACTGCTGCCGCAGCAGTTCAGGATCATCGCTTTTGCCCGCCGGCCCAAAACCACTGCCGATTTTGTCGCCGATATGCGCCAGGGTTTGCAGGAATTTGCCGGAATTGCTGTCAATGACCGCCAGGCGGAACAATTCCTGGCCCTGCTTCATTACCACCAGGGTGATTTTACCGAAATTGAACCGCACCGGCAACTGGCAGGGGTATTACAACGCTATGAAGCCGAGAACGGGGTCCCGGCCAATCGTTTATTTTACCTGGCTACCCCGCCTTCGCAGTATGAAGCGATCGTCCAAAACCTGGGCGCGGCCGGCCTGGCCAATAGTAATAACGGCTGGACACGCATCATCATCGAAAAGCCATTCGGTCATGATCTGGCCAGCGCCATGCAGCTGAGCGGCGTGGTCGGCGGGGTGTTTCGTGAAGAACAGATATACCGTATCGACCATTATCTCGGCAAGGAAACCGTACAGAATATTTTGGTATTCCGTTTTGCCAACGGTATATTTGAACCGGTCTGGAACCGGCGTTATATCGACCATGTGCAGATCACCGTTGCGGAGACCCTGGGCGTGGAAGGACGCGGCCGCTTTTATGAAGAAACCGGCATTATCCGCGATATCATGCAGAACCATATCTTGCAACTATTCAGCCTGTTTGCCATGGAGCCGCCCGCCGCCTTTGACGCTACCGCCGTGCGTGATGAAAAAGTCAAGGTACTCAAAGCGGTAAAACCGCTCTCCCCGGAAGATATCGATAGAAAAATTGTCTACGGACAATACGCCGCCGGTTCGCTGCTGGGCAAAGACTTGTCCGGTTATTTGCAGGAAGAGGGCGTTGCGCCCGACTCGATAACCGCCACCTATATTGCCATGAAATTATATATCGATAACTGGCGCTGGGCCGGGGTGCCGTTTTATTTGCGCGCCGGCAAACGGCTGCCCAAGCGGGTAACCGAAATCGCCATCCAGTTCAGGGAAGCGCCGTTGCAAATATTCGGCGTGGCGGCGCGGGATGAAATTGCCGCCAATGTGCTGACCTTGAAAATCCAGCCGGACGAGGGGATTTCATTAAAATTCGATTCCAAAGTACCGGGTCCCGGCGGCAATATCCGTCCGGTGACTATGGATTTCCGCTACGGCACCAGTTTTGGCGAAACCCCGCCCGATGCCTATGAGCGCCTGCTACTCGACGCCATGATCGGCGATTCCACCCTGTTCACCCGCGCCGATGAAAACGAGCGCGCCTGGGAAATCATTACCCCGGCGCTCGAACATGGGCAAAAACTTTCTGTTCTCCCCCAATATTCGGCCGGCTCATGGGGCCCGGCCGAAGCGGAAGAACTGCTGAAACGGGATCGCCGCGCCTGGAGGCGGCTATGACCGGCCGCGCAGAACTGCAATTCCCCGGGATCAGCGTGGAATTATCCCGTATTGAGCAGGAATTCCGGGAAATCTGGAAACAAACCACCGATAGCAGTAACCCGGATGCGGTGCTCAAAGCGAGTACCCTGAACCTGGTCATAACCTGTAATACGCCCGACCGGCTGCCGGTGATTTTTCAGCATGTGCCGGAATTAACCTTGCATCATCCCGGCCGGATCATTATTGTTTATATTGACCGTAACAATCCGTCGGCGCAGATCACTGCAACTATAACCGCTTTTTGTCAGCCGCCCCGCTACGACGGCAAGCAGATTTGCTGTGAACTGGTTAGTCTGGAAACCGGCCCGGCTGGGAAAAGGTATTTACCCGGCGCCCTGCTGCCATTGCTGCTGCCGGATTTGCCGGTTTTTTTGTGGACTCCAAATAATCTGGTGCTGCACAGTCCGGCGTTCAGTAATTTTCATAAAAATATTGAACGGGTTATATTGCACAGCCCGGCATCGCTGCCAACAGTAAAGGCACTTTACGAAATGGCCGGGGCCATCCTTAAAACTGCCGAAATGAGCAAGGTCAGCGATATGACCTGGGCGGCCCTTACCGGCTGGCGGGAAGCGATTGCCGGCTTTTTTGATGGGCAGAACGGCCCTGAACTTTTAAGAAATACTAGTTCGATTGATATTCGCTACAGCGGCGCCGGGGTGTCGCTGCCGGCACACCTGTTAACCGGTTGGCTGGCGTTCCTGCTCAAATGGCGACATTTGTCGGGCAGAGAGGGAGAGTATACATTTATCACCCCGCAAGGCCGGCCTGTTGTTGTCTGTTGTAAACCGGACGGGAAGGCAATCCATGGTAAAGAACTGGTTGCGGTTACCATTAATTTAGAACCGGTAAACGGCGACAGTCTGGTTTTTACAGCGGAACAGGGCGCAGAAAATGAAATTACCACAATAGCAAAAAAGGATGATCAACTGATATTTGTCAATAAAATCCGCAACCCGGCGCCGGATGAAGCGCATTTGCTGTGCGCCGAACTCGATAATTTATATGAAGATAAAGTTTATCTGGGCGCTGTGCAGCAGGTGTATAAACTATTGACCGCAGGAACTGATGGAAAAGCAGAAATTTACTAATTGTCATATTTATAATGACGTGAACGAACTGAGCTGCGCTGTTGCGGAACAGTTTGTTAAACTGGGGAATGATTCCATACAGCGGCATGGTCGGTTTACCGTGGCATTGTCCGGCGGGTCAACGCCAAAAATTTTATACAATGCCCTGGTTCAGCATTATAATGCGGCAATTGACTGGAGCAAGGTGTGGTTCTTTTGGAGCGACGAACGCTATGTACAGGAGGATCATCCGGACAGTAATGCCGGGATGGCCCGGCAACACCTGTTACAGCCACTGCACATTCCTGAAAAAAACATATACCCGGCGCCGACAATCCATACCGACCCCGTGCAAGCAGCGACCGAATATGAAAACACAATTCACCGTGAACTGCCGGGATCGGGCATCCCCCGTTTCGAACTGATCCTGCTGGGGCTCGGCGACGACGGCCACACCGCCTCGCTGTTCCCCGAAACAGCCGCCCTGCATGAACAGCAGCGCCTGGTCGCGGCAAACCTGGTAACAAAAATGTCCAAATGGCGGATTACCTTTACGTTTCCGTTGCTAAATTCCGCAAAAAACATTATTTTCCTTGTGGCGGGCGAAAACAAAGCCCGGGTCATTCACGATATATTGGTCAACAAGAAAAACTATCCGGCGACGCAGATCTGTCCGTTTAACGGACAATTACTCTGGTATCTGGATAAATCAGCTGCCGGGATGATCCTTCATTAATAGTTTTAAAAAAACTTTAGGAATTTTAGTATGTCTACTACCAGTCAGGAATTGGAAAAAATTTCCGATGAAATCGTCGCCACGTATGACAAGTATGGCGGTATTAACCGTATCGACGGCGCCAATCTGCCTACTTTGCAGCACATTGTGGAAATACTGGACGATTTTATGCAAATTCTGTTTCCGGGTTATTTCGGTAACCGTATGCCGGCCCGTTCCAACATTTCTTTTTTTGTGCAAAGCTCTATCGATTCATTGTTCCTGCGCTGCACGGATGAATTTTGTCGGGCGTGCGAGTTTGCCAAAAAGAAATACAAAGTTACCAAAACTTGTAAAAATTGTCATGAACAAAGCGCCCTGGAGTTAATCCGAAAAATTCCGGATATCCGTTCGGCCCTGAAAATGGATATTAAGGCCGGCCTTGACGGCGATCCGGCGGCCAAATCTACCGAGGAAGTCATCCTGTGCTATCCCTATGTATATGCAATTGCCACTCATCGTGTAGCGCACGAAATTTATAAAATGGATATACCACTTGTCCCCCGCATGATGTCGGAATGGGCGCATCGTCGCACCGGTATTGATATTCATCCCGGCGCGGAAATTGGCAGCCATTTTTTTATCGATCACGGCAGCGGCGTGGTCATTGGCGAGACTTCGCAAATCGGCAATAATGTTAAAATATACCAGGGCGTTACCCTGGGCGCGCTCAGTTTCAAGAAAAAGCCGGACGGCACTATAGTTAAAGGCGGAAAAAGGCATCCTACTATTGAAGACCGGGCAACGATCTATTCCGGCGCTACGATCCTGGGCGGAGATACAATTATCGGTCACGATTCCGTTATCGGCGCCAATACCTGGATTACCGCTTCGGTGCCGCCCAAAACCCTGGTTACATTTCAGGAGCAGCAAAAATATCGTTCCCTGTCGTAACAATTACAACCTAATTGCGTAAACAAGTAAAACAGAGGGAATTATGACGTCGTTATTTGGTAAAAATTATAGCAAACAGGAATTGCTGTCGCGCATTGGCGACATGGGGCAGTTAGCCGGGGTGCGACCCGTTGAACTGGCTAACGGCAATGAGCGGGGTGTCCGCGCTCTGGAGTTTAACACCGGCAGTGGTTTATCATTTACAGTGCTGACCGACCGGGGTTTTGATATCTATGACGCCAAATTCAGAGGCGCATCGCTGTGCTGGCATTCACCGTCCGGCCCGGTGGCGCCCGCTTTTTATGATCCCTATAACACCGGCTGGCTGTGGTCGTTCCCCGGCGGACTGGTGACCACCTGCGGACTATCCAATGTCGGCACACCACAGGACAAACTGGAAGAGGCCTGGGGATTGCATGGCCGCATTTCCAATACCCCGGCAAAAAATGTCTCTTTTGGCGCGGACTGGCAAAATGACGACTTTATGCTGGGCGCATCAGGAGAAATCCGCGAAGCCCGGTTGTTTGGTCCCAATTTGGCGCTGCGACGCAATATCTACGCCCGCCTCGGCGAATCCAGAATCTGGATCAAAGATGAAATCCAAAACCAGGGTTTTGAAGAAGCGCCGCTGATGCTTTTATATCACTGTAATATTGGTTACCCGGTACTGGACAAGGATACGGAATTTGTTGCAGTCATTGAAGATATGGAACCGCGAGATAAAATTGCCGAAGCCGGCGTCGATAACTTTGATTCCTTTACCGAACCGGCTGCGGATTTTAAAGAGCAATGTTTTTACATTGATCATGATGTGGATCAGAATGGCATTGTTAATACGGCGGTTGTTAACCGTCATTTCAACGGCAACCAGGGGTTGGGCGTTTACCTGACATACCTGAAGAACGAATTACCCTATTTTACCCAATGGAAAATGACGGGGCAGGGCGCATATATTGTCGGGCTGGAGCCGGGGAACTGCTACCCGGAAGGTCAATTTAATGCCCAAAAACGCAACGCTTTGACCATGCTGCCGCCGGGCGGAAAAGCTGTATTTAATCTGGAAATTGGCGTGCTGGAAGACAATAATCAAATACGCGCTTTTGAAGCCCGGCTGCGGGAACTCGATTACGAATAAGAGGAATTATGCTCCAGGTAGAAAATTTAACCAAATCTTTTAACGGCAAGCTCGCGGTTGATCATATCTCTTTTGAGGTGAAACACGGGGAAGTGTTTGGTTTTTTAGGCCCGAACGGCGCCGGAAAATCCACTACGATCAATATGATCTGTTCGCTGCTCAAACCGGACAGCGGCTCGATCCGCATCAACGGCTTTGAACTGAATCCGGATGAGCCGGCAATGCGAAAAAATCTTGGCGTAGTGCCCCAGGATATTGCCCTGTACCAGGAGATCAGCGCTGTACAAAATCTTGTCTTTTGGGGACAGTTATATGGTTTAAAGGGCGCCCTGCTCAAAGACCGCATAGACGCCATGCTGACCCTGTTTGGATTAAAAGACCGTGCCAAAGAAAAGGTTAAAAATTACTCCGGAGGCATGAAACGCCGTCTGAATATGGCCGCCGGTATGCTGCACAACCCGGAATTGCTGCTGCTGGACGAGCCCACCGTCGGCATCGATCCGCAGGCGCGCCATAATATACTCGATGTGGTTAAACAGATCGCCCGCGAAGGGACTACTGTTCTGTATACCACCCATTATATGGAAGAAGCCGAAGAATTATGCGACCGGCTCGCCATCATCGATTATGGCCGTATTCTCGCCAGCGGCACCAGAGAAAGCATTACCAAAATCGTTGGCGAAAACCGGTTCCTGAAAATTAATGGAATTTTTACTGCCGAAGCGGCCGAACGTTTACCCAAAGAGATACCCAATCTTGCCCTCATATCACTGCGCGATAAGGAAGTGGTTTATAGTTTACCGGCGCATTTTGGCACCGGACAGTTCCTGGAACAACTAGGCAAATCCGGGTTTGTCATCGAAAACCTGTCCATCAAAGAGCCCAGCCTCGATTCCGTGTTTATCAAACTGACCGGAAGGGAATTACGCGATTGATAAGAGCCCTGTTAAAAAAAGATATAAACCGCAAACTGGCCAATCCTGCCGGATACCTGATCATGCTTGCCATGCCGCTGTTTTTTACGTTGCTCATGGGTGTGATCTTTTCACCGCGGGAAAAGCAGAATATATTGCCTCAAGTCAGGTTGTTGCTGGTGGACCAGGACAGCAGCTTTGTTTCCAACATGATGATCAATATGTTCAACCGCGGCGAACTGGCAGATATGTTTAGGGTAACTCAAGTTCCCCTCGATTCCGGGCGGACGCTGATCGAAAAAGACCAGGCCTCTGCTTTGCTGATCATTCCCACCGGCTTCCAGGATTCGCTGATCGCACAAAAATCCAGTACCGTAAAGCTGGTTAAAAATCCGGGACAGCAATTTGCCCCCAAAATGGCGGAAGAAACCGTTAAAATCTTTTGCCTGGGCGCCGACAGGTTATTCCGCGTCGCCGCCGGACCAGTTAAAATGGTGAATGAGATGTTCAAAGCCGGGGAATGGCCCGATGCAAAACAGGTTGCGCCCCTGATTATCGCTCTCAAAACCCTTTTTAACAAGCAGAGTAATTATTTAAATCCGCCGCTTGTTAAATTGACGGAAAAAACCGTTTCAATACAGGATAAAGCCCAACCCGATTTTAATATTTTCGCTTTTCTGCTGTCGGGTATGATCGTTATGTTTTTATTGTTCAACCTGGACACCCTGGCGCGTGATATATACCGGGAAAAAGAAAACCTTACTCTGTTCCGTATTGTCACCGGCCCGGTAAGTGTTCAGAATTTTGTGCTTTCCAAACAGATCTTTTTGTTTTTATCGGCTGCCACTGCTTTTTACCTGGTTTGGATAGTTGCCCTGTTGTTTTTTAGAATTTCGATAACACTCCCGCAGATCCTCATATTCATGATCTTTTCAGCAATTCTAATAGCCAGTATGACAGGGATAATCAGCCTGTTTTATTCCATGGTTAAAACCCGCGCGCAAGGTTCCGCCATTGCTTCGGCGCTCATTATATGTTTAAGCATAACCGGCGGCGCCATGATCCCCCTGCAAAGTCTGCCGCAGTTTATCAAACAGATTTCCTTTATATCCCCGGTCTTTTGGGGAGTGGATGGTATACAGAAGATTTTAATTTATAATTTTGGCCTCCGGCAGTTGGCGGAACATTTTATCATACTAGTAATCCTGGCCATCCTTTTGAATACCGGCGCCTGTATTCTCTATGAAAGGAAATTCCGGTCGTGAAAGCCATAGTAAATATCGCCCTGCATAGTTTGCGAATCCTGGTCAGCGACAAACTGGCAGCGATCTGGATGCTGCTGATGCCCTGCATTTATATTTTAATTTTCGGTAATGTATTCAAATATGAGAACGATCATTCCCGTGATACCGCCTACCTGGGCATTCTCAACCATGATAAAGGTTTTTTATCCGCTCAATTGATCGAAAAGTTGGCTTCGGAAAACCTGGAAATCGATACCCTGACCACTGAACCGGCAGAAAGTCCCACGCGAATGTTGATCATTCCGGAGCATTTTACAACGGCGTTAATGAATCAGGATACCGTTTCCCTGATTTTAAAAAAACGACCTGACGCCAATCTCGAAGCCGCCGCAACAGCCACCCTTGCCATCCGCCGGGCTTATTTTTTATTGTTGGCCGATCTGACGGAACTGGCTATTAACAGGGCAAAATTAACTCCTGATAATATTCAGGCGCTGACCGCCCGTAAACCGCTTGTGCGCCTGGAAACCTCGCACTCCGGTCTGTATAAAATTATGCCTACCGGTTATAACTTTCAGGTGCCTGCCAATATCATTATGTTCACAATGATGGTCGTTTTTATTTATGCAGGCACGGCGATGCAGGATGAAAAAAATGCCGGTTTACTCCGTCGTATTCGTATTGCGCCTGTTTCATTTGGACAATTATTTATTGGTAAACTTGCCGGGGTTTCCCTGGTAGGACTGGTACAAATTCTGTTGTTATTAGTTATCGGAAGATTTGTTTTTGGGGTGTATTATGGGCCGTCATTTGTAGCGCTCGGCGCGCTGGTTATTGCTTTTGCCACAACAGTTGGCGCTATCGGTTTATGTTTGGGTTTCCTGATAAATGAAGAAGAAAAACTGGTCGGCTTTGCGATTATGTTCGCTTTGGTCATGTCCGCCCTGAGCGGCTGTTGGTGGCCTATGGAAGTCATGCCGCAATGGATGCAGAAACTATCATTAATATTACCCTCCGGTCTGGCGCTGCGAGCGTTTCACCAGCTTGTAACTTATGGCAGGGGGCTGGAATCGATCCTGATCTATATTGCCGGACTTGTCGGTATCGCCCTGCTGTTTTCCCTGTTATTTGCCCGTATTTTAAAGAAATGGGCCGGCGTCTGACCTAAAAAAAGTAACCGAGTTTAATGCCAATACCGGGCATGGGGGCAAAAAACAACCGGGTATCGAGCTGGTAGTTTTTGGCAATCATGAACCCTGTTTTCATCGACAAGCCGGGAATCCAGGTAACCGTGGCTTCTTTTTCTTCGCCGGACACTTCCTGCACCAGTTCGGCGTTTATTGCGCTGGCATCGAGTTCGAATGAGCCGATAACCAGGGCCAGGTTCAGACCGAAATTCAGGTTGGCCATGTATTTTTCATCCAGAAAATCATAACCAAAAGCGTTAAAGTATTTGCGTATGCCCAGCGTCGTTTCAAAAAACGGGCTCTGGTAAGAGGCCTGCAAACCCAGCGATGAGGGGAACTGGAGTAATAAATGATCGCTGGTTTTGTTTTGCACCGGTTCGGTCAGGGTCAGTTTTGCCAGGTCCAGTTTAGTGGCGTCAAAAAGATCTTCTTCATCAGCTACGCCATTCTGCACATCATCTTCATCCCCGCCAAACAACATATCTTCATTTAATCCGGGAATTTTATATTGCATAGAAGTCATTTTGCCGGACAGATCGATATTTGATTGCCAGTCGAAATCGACCCCGAACACAAATGATTTATTGGCGGCGAACAGCGCGCCTACCTGACTATGCCAGCCGTCGCCGTTAAAGTCGATAACTGCTTTTTGTCCCAGCAGGTTGGTTTCACCGGCGCTGAAATCAATGCGGGGATCATAGGGATCATTAAAAGCATATTCCGTCCCGGCGGTTTCCATTATGCCGTCCATTTTCATTTCATCGACCATATCGGCTTTAACATGGGTGCGGCCCAGTTTTAGTCCCAACGCTACATTACGATTCATACGGCGGGCCCAGCCGGCTGAGTATTGCGTTGCTTTGATATTCATATCTAATTGCAGCAGCGCGTTCATGCGCAGGCGGATAATCTTGTTCTGGTCACCCACCTGTTTACGGGTTTCGAGCAAGGTTTCCAGGCCGTCATTATAAGTATTGATATTCATGTAAAACGGCTGACCGATCTCAAAACTGACTATGCTGACGCCTTTGTGATGGCGAATTGGTTTGACGAACTGAAAGCCATATAATCCGCCCTGGTGTAAAACTTTAGCCGATAGCGTCGGGTATACCAGTTCCGTTTCGGCGGTCTTGTAATCCTGTATCGCCTCGTCGATTTCATCTTCGATAGTGGAATTAAAATCGCTAAAATCGGATGTATCAATCCATAACGGGGGTTGAATATTGAGGCCGACAAATATCCGGTTAAACGTAACCATACTGGCGGGATTCATCCACACATCCCAGGGGGACTTGGATTTGTACCCCATTGAATTGCCAATCCCGGAAATTAACTGGGAATAATAAGAGAATTTGACCTCGGTGTTGCCGCCGCGCAGAAACAGCAGGGCATTTTCAGGATTTTCCTGGGCGTGCATTTGTGCACCCATCCCCAGCAAAATCATTATATAAAAAAGTTTTTTCATAATTAAAGTCCTGTAAACAAAAACAGTTTTTAATGCGTTAAAGATAAAGACACCCTTGGCGTATGCGCCAGGTCGTTGATTAAATAGGCAAAATCAAACTGAATACCGACCTTGCCGGCCAGCATATTCAAACCCATGCCAAAGCTGTAATTGCGGTTGACCTCGGCATTCATGTTTTGCCAGATGCCGCCGCGACACATGATCACTTTAAAAAAAGTAACTTCGGCGCCAAGGTGAATTTTATCGCTGACATCTTCATACAGGGCTTTTTCCCAATCCAGCACTACTGTGGATTGCATAGTGATCTTTTGTGACATGCCGAAAATCAACCCGGCCGGCACGCCTTCGGAATAACTGGTGCCCAGGGTTTCATTATCATAATTGATAGAATTGACCACATCGCGGGCAAATACTCCGGCGCGGGTGCGCGGCGTTATCTGCCACATCAAACCGAAATCCATACCGTATCCGGAGGCGCTGCCCTGAATGCGGTTTTCACCGCCGTCTTCATTATTGCCAAAGCTGGAATTGCGATAGCGCAGATTGACGCCGATCCCGGTCTTGCCCAGAGCCGGCAATTTAAAAACTCCGGCCCAACTGCCTATCAGGGTTGTTTCGCGCAACGCATCGTTGCCTGAACTAATAAATCCCACCGCCACGTAATGATAGCCAAGCCGCGTGGTATAAGCGCCCAGTCCATAGGGTATCAGACCCATTTGCCGGGTATACATGACAGTTAGCTGGCTCTCGCGCAGCAGAGTTAACCCGGCGGGATTCCAGAATACAGCGTTGACGTCATCACTCAAACCGGTATACGCGCCGCCCATGCCCATAGGCCGGGCGCCGTAACCAATATCGACAAAAGCCGCCGGAATATCGGCCAAAGCCGCAAAGCCGGGGAATAATACCAGCACTAGTACTGCCAGCGCCTTTTTATTAAAAAATAATTTCATTTTATCCAATTCTTCACCTGTATATCAATTATTTAATCAATACAAAAGTCTTTAATTCTTCTTTTTCACCGGAGCTGTCTTTAATTCGGAAATGAATGAGGTACCTGCCGTTCAGCGCCATGCGGCCGTAATTGGTTATACCATCCCAGGTTTCCGTAACCTCGCCCCGCCTTCTGAATTCCGAATCGACCAGGTTTTTGACCAGGTCGCCAACCATATTATATATAGTGATCGTTACCAGCGGATTTTCTGTTTTATCCGAAGTCAGGTAATACGTGATCTCCAGCGGCGCCGCCAGCGGCGAAAACGGATTGGGTAAAAATTTGATCTCACGGATACCCAAAGGTTCCGCTTTTTCCATAACGGCAAACCGACCCAGGGTTTGCACAGGAACGCTGAGTTGCTGCTCGTCCCGGCTGACATTTTCCATTGCTTCCCATTGCAGCCAGGTTGAATTCCATTTACCTATGGTCAATCCCTGCGCCGACTTGCCTTCCGGAACCGGCAAAGACAGTGTAACCGGTTTTAAAAAGGTATAGCCAACAGGCGTGAATTGAAAAATATCACTGACTAGTTGATAATTCCTGTTGCTCTTCATAACTTCCGCCAGCACCGGTCGTCGGAATTGAACAACCACATTCTGACCGACACAACTATCTTGTATTGCCAGATGCATACCCCGTTTATTAGAAACATTTATATCCGTATTACCGGGGATCAGTTCCTGGGTAATATAAATATTTTGCGTCGCTGTTAGTCCGGTAAATGTATCCTCAAGTTGCAATTGCACATAACCGAGAAAATCATCCTTAGGGTCAACCAGTCCATCCTGACCGAGTGCATCGACGGACGGCATAAAATCAATTTTCCATATAGGTTCAATACTTGCTTCACGGGCATCTTTTGTCAGTGCAGAAAAACTGTATTTTTGTGTTTTTTTATTGTTGATATTATCCGGGCCGATTATCTTAATCTGGGCAGCAATGGCTTCCAGCATGGTAAAGTCAAGCGTATTGACTGTGCCGCCCTGCCAGAGACTGACAAGATGCTGGATCGGGTCGCAGGCATAACCGACCTGTCGCGCCGTTACAGTATACTGGTCGCCGGGCAACCGGAGGAATGAAAACTTGCCGTCGGCCCCGGTGGTATCGGCCCGGCTGATGGTTGTTGAATAAGCAGTTACTATTACTCCGGCCATAGCAGCGCCGGTATTATTTTTTACAAGACCTGAAATGTTGCCGTAAATTTTATCCATTTTCGCCAGCATATAACTGGAATCGGTCGCCGCTTCCGGGCCTACTGTCAGCGTCGAATAACCGCTTTTTGAAAAACGGACTGTATAGTTGTTTAACTGCGGCAGGCCGGTAATGTCGAAATAACCGCGACTATCAGTTTTTGCCGTGCCGTTATTGCCTTGTTGATCGTCGGCGGTAACGGTTGCATCTGCAATTGCTTTGTTACTCTCGTTATCGCGCACATAACCGCAGAACCGGCCGCGATTACGGATCAAAACCAGATCATTGACAGTTCCTGTTATTATATTTACCGGGGCCGGACTGGTATACCCTATACAGGCTACCCGTAACTGATAATGCCCGCCCAGCAGGTTTTTAACCTGGAAGGAGCCATCCTCCTGGCTTATCGCATTAAAGATTGCGCCGGAGGCAATATATTGAACGGTGATCGTGGCGCCGCCGACCGGCTCTCCGGCGCAGGTTACTGTGCCGCTGATTACAGCATCAGTTTTTTGCAGTTTAACATCGACATCAACAACTTTTTCACTCTCTACTTTTACATTGTATAGAGTATCCGAAGTAAAACCGGTTTTGGAAATATAAACATTATACATGCCGGAATGCAGGATCGGTTTGTTATCTTGATCAACAAAGTTAAAATTACCGTCATTATCCGACTGGGTTTGCGCGGTAAAACCATTTTCTTTTTTAGCGGTAACCCGCGCCAGGGGAATGGGGTTGCTATTCAGCAAGCGTACAATTGTGCCGGTAATCGTTCCGCGATCGGGAGCTAATTTAACCTCCGGGACGGTAATTGTCTGGTTGGCATTGATCTTTTGTGCTGTATAGAGTGTTGCCGTTTTATATCCATCCAGATTAGCGCTAACCTGCCAGGTACCCGCTTTGGTGTACAATTGATAACTGCCATTTTGTCCGGTCGTTGTAAAGAACGAATCCACAGTTGACCTGGCTGCAATGGTAACGCCTGATAACAAGTTGTTATCGGTATCTTTAATAACACCGGTAAAACTGCTGGATAATTCTTCCAGTTTGATAACCAGGTTAGAGGTTTGATTAACCGCCAGGTTACCGGATTGCACAGTGATGGAACGAAAGCCTGGTTTTACCGCTATGACTGTATAATTGCCGGGGTTTACCGTCATGGAAAACGAACCGTCGGCGGTTGTCATGGTCGACAGATCGAGCGCCGGGACCTGGATTTGTACATTTTTTACTGCTTCACCGCCAGATAATTTGGTAACCTTACCGGCCAGGGTAGCAATGTTGGTTGTCATTTCCAGGTTAACATCGGCTACTGTTTGGCCAACCCCGACCAGTACTTGATTAATTTCCGCGGGAGCAAACCCGGTTTTGGATGCCCGGATTGTCCAACTGCCTGATTCAAGATTTAAAATATAATAACCCTGTTCATTGCTGGTGGTAACCACCGTATGTGAATTAATAGCTTCCACACGGGCATTATATACGCCATTGCCGTCGGCAATAATTCTACCTTTAATGACGCTGGCATTGGGGGACAGTATAAAGTTAACCAGCTCCAGCGTCTGTCCGGGAACCACTGCTATCGTCTCCGGGGGAGTGCTGGTAAAGCCTTCTTTAAATGCAAACAGAACATGCGTTCCGGTATCGATGCCAAGTGAATAATTGCCGCCGTCAGTTGTTTGCGCGCTGATACCGGAATTGGAAACGACCGCCCCGCTTAAGGGAGTGTAACCATCGATAGTCACTTTGCCGTTAATTGTACATTGGTTAGCCGCCAGAGCCAGATTAATCCCTGAAGCGGTTGCCCCGCTTTGTACCGTTACCTGAACTGTTCCCGCCAGGGTGTGTCCCGGCTTGGCTGCCGACAGCGTATAGGTTCCGGAGGCAACGTTGAATGTAAACTGACCATAGGTATCGGAAGTGGTTACCTGGGGAGCGCCGGACTGTGGAAAAGCTTTAACCTCGGCGCCCTGAATTTGCACAGCACCGTCGCTCACGACTCCGCGGATGATCGAGGCGTTGCCTTGCATGGTTATCGAGGGAGTAACAGTATAATCCTGGCCGCCTGTAACTGTAACAGTTCGTACCGGGGGAGATATAAAGCCCTGCTTTTCGGCGCTTAACTGAAATTCTCCATCCGGAGCAGAAAAGCTGAAATGACCGTTGGCGTTGGTAGATTTGGTATAGGTTACCGAATTTTGCAGGGTCACCTGCACACCAAACACCGGCTGCTGTAGTTCATTGACAACAACGCCGGAAATAGTGTTGGCATTTTTGGTGATCACCAGGTCGGCATCCAGCGCTTTATTTTCACCACTTACCAGGGAGATCGATTGTTCTTCCGATGGCTGGTAGCCGTTTTTTGAGGCGAATACTTCAAAAGGTCCGGGTAAAATCGATAAACTAAAATTTCCCTGGTTGTCGGTAGAGGTGGTTTTTACAATATCGGCAAGCAGGGAATGCCGGGCGGTGACCAGGGCATCGTTGACCGGGTTTGCCGAGTTATCGACAACCCTGCCGTAAATTTTACTTTGGCTCGGCGTCAGGCGGAATACCAGGTTATACGTTTGGTTTTCCAAAAACGACAATGTTTCGGTAATGGTGTTATAGCCTTCTTTCTTGACGGCAAATTTATAAGAACCGGGTGAAATATCATAGCCGCTGCGGGCGCCATGCAGATCGGTGGATAACGGCATGTTATTGTAAATCCCGGCTAACGCAGTATAGGTAATGGTTACCCGCGGCAGGATTTTATCATCATTTGTTACTTCCGGCGTTCCCTGGTCGTCATAGGTTGTGATAGAGACTACTGCCGACGGCGCTTCATAATAGAAATCGCGCGCTTCGCTCATCACTTCCAGGCCGCTTTCCGATACAGCGGCAACTTTCCAGCGATAACGCCCTTTCATTAAAAACTGCGCGGCCGGGTAATCATAACTCGTTTCGGTGGTGGCAATAATACTTTGCCATACGGCGCGGGCGCTTTCAATTCCCAGTTCATTTTCAATTTTAAACGGATAAAAATGATATGTTTTGGCATTATCTACCTTACTCCAGGTAAAGGTGATCGTTTCATCATCCAGAACCACATCTTTAGCGGGACTGAGCAACTGCGGGGCGGTTATGTTGGGAGCCGGCAGATCAATTTTAAACCGGGAAATACCGGATTGTACCGGGGAGGTCATTTCCGCGGCATTCCCGTAACAGTTCAACACCACCCACCAGTAACTTGCTCCCGGAATGAGCGGTGTAGGAGCGCTGGTATAGGTGCCGCTGGGATCGGGATCGCCATAATGGGCGCTGTTTTCCGAAGTCAAAACCGACCAGATGGGATTAGCGCCTTCGACGGTGAATTCGCGCGTTACCGGGTCTTCGTTAATAATGATCTCCTGGTCGGAGCAGATCACCATATAATAAGGTACGCCCGGCACCCGGTCCCAGGTAAAATCGGGAGACAGGTCGGTGATACTGCCAATCGGCGCCTGCATTTGCGGCGCGATGGGGCTTTCGATAATGATCGTGAACGGCTCGCTGGAAACCTGGCCGTCGGTGATGCGGCAATAGTGCACGCCTAAACCCATACCGACAGCAGCAGGTGTAAATGAGACCTGGTTATTGCCGTCTTCGGCAATCGACCCGGTATAGACACCCGGTTTAATGCCATATTCAAAGCGGGCGGTTATCGGTTTGGGTTCGTACCACGCCAGGGTCATCGGGATGTTTTGCAGATAAAAGGTAACTACCGAAGAGACCAGTTTGGGCTTGTCGGTATATTCTTCCACTTCAAGAGGCCAGACGATCTCGTCATAATATTCCGCATCCGATACCCGGACTTTGAGTTCAACCATGCCTTTAAAGGTCTTGTTCGGGGTGTAATTGTACTGCGCCCCGGTTGCGCCGGAGATCAAATTGTTGTTCAAATACCAGCGGTATTGGGGAACTGTGCCGTTTTGATCCTGCGCCTGTACGGAAAAGGATGTTGTTACTCCGGCAATGATCGACATATTGACCGGCATGATCGCCGCAGGATCGGGCCGGGGTGAGAACGAGGTGATTTCCGGCGGCATATTGCCCAGCGCGCTGTTGCATTGAATGGTAACTTCCTGCTGGCCTGAAGCGGCAATATTGACATTCACATAATAGACATTGTAATTACCGGCGTCGATAACCTGCGCTACCGCGCCGCCGGTTACGGTGTAACCGGAACTGGTTTCCCGGACCAGGAATTTGAGCAAGCCGTTTTCAAAGGTTACCGGGTTCAAATTCTGAATGAGCGCTTTAACCCGCAGGTTGGTTCCGTCGTTGGCGGGGGTGTAACGGACATTCAGCTTGTTAAAATCTATGACCGGGTGTGACTGTAGCTCGTTACCGGATATTTTGATTATACGATACTGTCCGGTATTGTTCATGGTGTACGAGGTGTTCAGGTTTAGCGTGGGACGGGTGCCCAGCCGGTTTTCAGAATTGATGTGGGTATGACCATAAAGGGTCAACGCCAGTTGATAATCATCGACAAAATCGTCATCGATCTGCCGGGATTCATCATAGTGATAGAACAAGATACGCATCAGGTCGTTACGGGTTAGCGAGGCCTGCAGATCTTTTTGCAGCCATTGCATTTGTTCGGCGGTAAAAGTAACCGTAGGAATGTCGTACATTTCCATGCCGGCGTAATGGTGGCTGCCGTAATTAAAACTGTAATTCATGGATGGATTAAAGTACTTTTTCCAGTTATTATGGCCGTCATACCACAGATCATGATTCCCGCCGGTAATGAACATGGGAATCTGCGCTTTATCCAGCAAATCCTGGCCCAGCTCGTAAGAGGATTCCTGGCGACCATTATCGACAAAATCACCGGTTTGCAGCACAAATTCGGGATTGATGATTTCCAGTTCGCGGATGACTTTGAGATACTCCGGGATTGTGTTGGCGTCATCATAATAGCCCACCCAGCTTACCGCCGGCAAGTGCAGGTCGGGCAGGTGAACAAAGTAATATGAATTTTTAAATCCGGTTACAACTTTGACGGCATGGGTAACCTGGTCTTCCAAACCCTGGGCGGTCACTTTTAAATGATAGAGTTCAAAAGGCGTATTGGCGGGAACGACCGCGGTTAGCTTCCATACTCCGGCGGTGTTGTCGTATTGCGGAGTTACCTGCAAGGCCACCTGGTTATAGGCGGTGCTGATGGTGGCCGCCCAGTTTTGCACACTGCTGGCGGCTTTACAGGTAATGCTGAAACTGCCGCCGGCCTGAACCAGCGCCGGTCGCGAGGTCAGTGGGCTTTGAATGACTGTTATACGATCGACCGGTAACACCACGGCTGCCGGTAATAACAGCAAAAGTATGGTTACAATTAACCGGGGGGGAATTTTTTTATATTTCATCTTTTATATCGTTCCATTAATATAGCAGGTTCATAATTTCCTGTATGGGACATTTATTTCCTCTTGAAATAAATACCCACGCCTGACATTAATTTTAATAAATCAACAAGTTAAGTTTAATTAAAAAACATACATGTGGCAACTTTTCAACAGCTGCTCGTTGTAATGTGCTAAATTCATGCCAAACTACTATTTAGGCAGGTGAAACAAGAACAAATGGAAGAGCCAACACCAGCGGCTTTTTTCAGAAGCGCGGCGGCGCGGAAATTTGCGGTTTTTTATTTTAACTTGAAATGTATACGGTTTTGTCTGTTTACAGTCAGTAAAAATATAATAAAATGGATTCAGCCGGTGAATTGCAGATTGAATTTTTATTAATATGAACATTTCTGGCAAACTGAAAAGCGGATAACAACACTGTACCCTTGTTGCCTTTTACCGATAGCTGAATAGTGATAGCTATCTACCGGTCATCCTCAGGCATCCAAAAACGAACGATTAATATTCAGCACCTCCAGGCTGTTTTCAAGGATTTTCAGGGCGCGATGGTATAACGCGGAGCAATCCGGCAGGGGCGCATCCGGATCGCCGTCCGCCGTCCAGGCGCGACAAAAGCCGCCGCAGATGTATTTGAGCATACAGGCCCGGCAGCCGCGGTTGCTGTCCACCGTGCAGGCCAGATAGCGGTCGTTCTTATTCAGGATACTATCCCAGTTATCGGTAAAGACATTGCCCAGGTAGTTCGTCTCCCCCATCACGGCGTAGCAGGGCCAGGTTGCGCCATCCGGGGCGATGTACAGGTTCATGCCCAGTCCGCAGGTGGAGGCGGGTTTGCGGATGTTGGCAATGGATTCGACGTCATCGTACAGCGAGGTGTCGAATTCCGGCGGCAGGGATAGCCCGGCAGCGCGTCCCAGCGGCAGCAACGGCTTGAAACGCACTGGCACTCCCAACTCTTCGCCGAGTTTGCGCACGGACTCGCCAGCGGCACCGTCATTCTGTTCCGGCGTCAACACCGCCGCCAGGGAGAGTTCCGCATCCTTTTTCAGGGCCAGCAGACTGCGGATATTGCCCAGCGCGGCCTCGTAACTGCCCCGGCCGCGGCGCGCGTCGTGCGTTTCTTTATCGCCGTCGATGCTGACTACGATCTGGTCCACACTCGCGGACAGCAGCGACAGTTCCTCAGCACTGAGCGGCATCGCCAGGTTAGTGCGCAACACCAGCAGCGCCGGTTTGATGTGCCGGCGCGCTTGCGCCAGGTCAGCTAAAAAATCTTTTCTTTTCGGAACCATGAGCGGTTCGCCGCCGGTGATGACCACCTTGCCGAAGCCCGCACCTGCCGCCCCGGCGATGAGCGGTTGCAGCTTGTCCAGGGGCAGGACGCTGTTATGTTGATCGGCATTGCCGGCGTAACAGTGCGCGCAGGCCAGGTTACACTTGTATGTGACGTGAATATAGGCGTTCACCAGGCGGCGGGAGGTGTCGTGCAAGTTATTCCACAGGTTTTGCAGACTGCCGCGCGCGGTTTGCGGATTGGTGACGAGTCCGAACTGCTGCAAACGCTGCAAAGCGCCCTCCACCGTGCCGGTCTGCGCCAGCGCGGCGCAGGATACGGTTTCGCGGGCGCGGGCGGCCAGTTGCTGCGGATGCGGGCCGCCGCGCATCACCTGCAACAGCGGGCCTTTTTTCAGTAAACCGTGACCGTTATTTTTGTCCTGTATTACAGCATTCATATTCTCGTCCGAGAACACCTGTTCCAGGGCGCGGTCGGTGATATGTTCAAAGATGCGTTTATAGCCTTCGCACAGCGGATCGCGACGGTCGCTGCCGCCGGACATGGCGTTGTAAACGCAGCCACCGTGACAATAGCCAAAATGGGGACAGTCGCCGCAGTCCTCTTTAACCAGTTCCTCGCGTTCCGCCAGTTTGCGCCATACCGGGGTGCGGGACAATTCTTCCAGCGACGGCAGCTCCTGCACAAAGCCCAGCCGCCAGGAGTTATCGTGGGCAAAGCGGTTGCAGGAAAAGATGCCGCCGTCCGGGGCAATGGTGAGGTAATGGCCGAGGCAGTTGTTAAAAGTACACAGTCCGCCCTCGCCGCAGGAGATGCTGCGCGCCATGGTATCGAACGTGGAAATTTTAATGCGCGACATGTTAGCCATGTAATGGTCGAACAGGGTGATGAACAGCTGGGCTTTTTCGGCGGCGGTAAGCGTCAGGTCGCTGGTGGGACAACCCAGGGAGGGCACGGCGCTGTGCACGGAAAAGGGCATGTTCTCATTGACGAAATAGTCAAACACCTCGCGCCAGCGCGGGGCGGATTTTTGCGTAAACGTACAGATCGCGCCGATGCCAAAGCCGTGCCGCCAGGCGGTCTCTACCCCGCGGCGATTGTTGGCGTAATAGCCGGGACCGCGCTGCGCGTCATTGATCGCCTCCGGGCCATCCAGGCTGGTGCTGATGGAGACGCGGTACTCTTTGAAGATCTGGCAAAACTCGTCGTTCAGCAGCCACAGGTTGCTTTGCACGCCCAGGTTAGCTTTGTCGTTAAAGCGGCTGCGGATGGCCGGCAGGGCGGCGCGATACCAGTCCACTCCCGCGGCCAGCGGTTCGCCGCCGTGAAAGCTGAGATGGACGTCCCTGTCCTTATCGCCAACCCCGGCAATCCACTCCAGCGCTTTTGCCAAAACGGACTGCTGCATGACCGGCCCCTTATTGGGCCCAAAACAGTACGCGCACCCCGCCGGGCAGGCCAGCGAGGGGAGGAGCATAAAGGTGGTGGGGTTGGGGATTTTCATATGTTTATTGAATTTAACGCCTATAATTTAAAGTATATAGTGGGGTAATCGCGATGATCCCCTCTGTTTATCATGCAGCCAGTCGAATCCGTCTCATCAATATGCTCCCCCCACTCCTTATTACCCTCATCTTGATGCGGTTTTATCAGAGTCCCTTTTAGTTTTAAAATTTTAGATTTATCTTGTGGTGATAAATATTTCTTTTGATATAATTGAATCAAGGTTTCATGATTTTGAGGAAATTTTTGGATTAGATCATTGACAATATCGTTTAATATTTTTGAATTGGTGATTGTTTCTACTGCAGCTCTAGAAGCATCTCCATATTGAGCATTTTTAACAACATCAACCAGGTTTTCCTGGTCGTCAAGTTTTTTCACTGCGGTCATGCGGATAACTTGTTCATTGTCATTTTTTGCTACTGTTGCCAGGCTTCCCTGGTCAGTGAGTTTCTGAACCGCAGTATAGCGCAACTCATAACAATAAGATTTATTTGTTGCTATCTCTGCCAGGACGGCCTGATTGTTGAGTTTTTCTATTGCAGCAAGACAAACATTAATATCTTTACTATTTTTCACCACATCGGCAAGGTTTGCCTGGTTGGTGATTTTTTCCACTGCAGCCAATCCTACTTCTTCACTATTATCATATTTTGCCACTTTTGCCAGGACTGCCTGGTCGGTGAGTTTTTCCACAGCGTTCTTGCGGACATCCATATCTTCATCATATATCGCCACATCAACTAACGCTGCCTGGCTGTTTTCCAAGCCAAGTTTTTTATAAGCACATTGGCGGATCATATAATATTCAGCATTTATTGCCACATCAGCCAGAATCGCCTGATCGGTGAGTTTTTTTACTGCGGCTTTGCGGACATCACTATCTTCATCATTTTTCGCCACCTCGGCCAGGGCAGCCTGGTCGATGAGTTTTTCCAGCGCGGCCTTGCGCACCCAATCATCTTTATCATTTTTCACCACCTCGGCTAGGACTGCCTGATCGGTGAGTTTTTCTACTGCGGTTATGCGAACCTTTTTTTCTTTGTCATTTTTCGCAACTTTTGCCAGATCTGCCTGGTCGTTGAGTTGTTGTGTTGCCAAAAAGCGGATATCCACATCTTTATCATTTTTCGCAACTTCGGCAAGTACCGCCTGATCGGTGAGTTTTTCTATAGCGGCCTTGTGGACGTCCTTGGCTTTAACATTTTTAACCACCCAAGTCAATATTGTTTGGTCAAAAATTTTTTCAACCGCAATCTTGCGGACATTACTATCTACTTCAATTTGTGCAACTTGAGCCAGTGCAAACTGGTTAGTGAGTTTTTCAACAGCGGCAGAGCGGACATTGCTATATTTACCTTTTTTCGCTACATCGGTCAAGACTGTCTGATCAGAGAGTTTGTTCACGGCGGCCTTACAGACATCACTGTCTTTATCATTTTTCGCCACATCGGCCAAGACTGTTTGATCAGTGAGTTTATTCACAGCGGCTATGCGAACATCGTAGTAGTTACCATTTTTCGCCACATCGGCTACTGCTTCCGAACTGTTTTCCAGTCCCAGTTTTTTATAAGCGCATTGGCGAATATCATAATTATTATCATATTTCGACAATTCGACAAATATCTCGTGGTTCTTCGGGTCATCCGGGTTAGCTTTGTCGATCCATTCTTTGCGTTTATCCGGGTTGGCGTTTTGCCATTTGGGGGTAAACAGGCCCATACTTCCCTCCATAAATTGTTGTAATTTGGTATGAAATTAATATATTAAAAATTTACAATTTCACAAGTGTTATTCATCTCATTTCAATTAATGTTGGCCCCCTAAAAGTTCATATTTAATGGGCCCAAAAGCAATACGCGCAACCCGCCGGGCGCGCCAGCGAGGGGAATAATTATATAACAAATATTTGAAAAAAACTTTTGTCTGGCTATATTAATATTATTAAACACAATCTGTATGACTTGCTAAACCACCCCACCCCGGCCCGGAAAAATCTTTATGATCATATGTCACATCATTATGAGGTTCGTTATCCACAAAAGTTTTTCTTTCCCGTGCTTGAGTAATTTTTAATTGGAGTTCGCGTTCCTTTTCCTCAATCTCTTTGATTTCCTCTCCTCTTTTCTGTAAAATCAAAAGTTTGTCATTTTGTGATAAAATCTTTATATCTTTAATTATCTTTAATATTTGTATGTCCTCATCATTTCCTCGATTAATTAAATGCTGAATTACATTACTTAATAACTTTGCATCATTAATTTTACGTAATGCCATAGCTCGAATGTCTAAATCTTTAGCATTTTTCGCCACCTCGGCCAGAGTTGCCTGATCTTTTAGTCTTTCCACTGCCGCCTCGCGGACTTGCCGATCATCATCTTTTTTCGCCACCTCAAACAGAACCGCCTGATCGTTGAGTTTTGCCACTGCGGACACGCGAACCTCATTATCTTTTTCATTTTTCACCACCTCGGCCAGGATAGCCTGATCGTTGAGTTTTGCCACTGCGGCTTTGCGGACTTCCCAATTTTCATCCTCTTTAGCTATCTCGGCCAGAACCGCCTGGTCGGTGAGTCTTTTAGCAGCGGCCTTGCGAACATTACTAACCTTATCATTTTTCGACACATCCGCCAAGGTTGCCTGGTCGGTGAGTTTTGCCACTATGGCTTTGCGCACTTCCCAATTTTCATCCTTTTTAGCCATCTCAGCCAGAACCGCCTGGTCGGATAGGTTTGCAACAGCGGCCTGGCGGACATTGTAATCTTTATCATTTTGCACCATCTCGACCAGGATAGCCTGGTCGGTGAGTTTTACCACAGCGGTATAGCGGACAAAGTCTTTATCATTTTTCGCCAAATCTATCAGGATAGCCTGATCGGTAAGTTTTGCCACTGCGGCCCTGCAAACATGAAAATCTTCAGCTTTTTTCGCGACCTCAGCCAAGGTAGTCTGGTTGGTGATTTTTTTAACTGCGTCCATGCGGGCCAAATCGTCTTTAGCGTTTTTCGCGACCTCAGCCAGGGCAGCCTGGTCGGTTAGTCTTTCCACAGCTGCCTTGCGGACTTCATAATGTTCATCATTATTCGCCACATCAGCCAGGTCTGATTGGTCGGTGAGTTTTGCTACTGCGGCCTTGCGAACTTCTCTGTTTGTATCATTTTTCGCCAGTTCAGCTAAAATCTCCTGGTTTTTCGGGTCATTGGGGTTTGCTTTTTCAGCCCAATCGTTGCGTTTAACCGGGTCATTGCTTTGCCATTTGGGGGTGAATAGCCACATACTTCCCTCCATAAATTGTTGTAATTTGGTATAGAATTATTGTATTAAAATTTTGCACTAATTTCAAGTGGAATTCATATTTTTTCAATAAATGTTAGCCCCCCAAAGCATATATTTAGTGGGCCCAAAGCACCACGCGCACCCCGCCGGGCACGCCAGCGAGGGGAGCCGCATAAAGGAGGTGGGGGATTGAGGTTTCATTGGGTTATTTAATTAAGCGCCTATAGTTTAAAATATTCTGCAGGGTAGTCTTTATGACAATAATAATTATAAATATTTCCAGTATCGCAATTAAAACCATCTATATGAACCTTTGAATCCCTGTGCTTGGCCACCTCAAATCCTTCTCGTTGTAATATTTTGTTTTTGTCTTTTTGTAGTAAAGTTACTTTTTTGAAAATTTGTTTCAAAAGTTGTACATTTTCATGGTTTAATTTTTCAATTAACTGATCAATTACAAGACCCAGCAATTCAGAATCATTAAGGTTGCTCACGGCAATTGTGCAGATATCAAAATCTTTACAATCAATAATAATCTCAGGCAATAATTCCTGTTTGGTAAGCAGCGCTATGGCTTTTTTGCGGTTATTTAGGTCTTTGTCTTTTTTAACGACTTTGACCAAGACTTCTTGATTTGTTAGCTTGGTTAACGCTGCATGGCGAACTATACTTTCCTGATCGTTAATTACCACATTAGCTAAAACGACCTGATCGGTAAGTTTTTCAACTGCTGCCATGCGAACATCTTTGTCAATATCTTTTTTTACAACAATATTTAGTACTCCTTGAATTATAATATTTTTCACAGCTGCTAACCGTATCTCTCTATCCTTACTGTTCAAGACAAAATCTGTTAATACTGCCTGATTGGTGAGTTTTTCCACTGCATTAACACGCTCTTTTAAATATGCGGCATTTTTCGCTCTATCTGTCAATGCTTCCTGGCAATTCTCGAGGTTGAGAATTTTATAAGCGCTCTGCCGTACACTAAAATCTTGATCGTTTTTTGCAATTGCCAAAAGTACATCATGTTCATCAAGTTTTTCAACAGCAGCTTTACGAACAGCAATATCGCTATCATTTTTTGCTACGTTTTCCAATACTATTTTATCGACGACTCTTTCAACTGCGGCTTTGCGTGCAGCAAAGTATTCACTATGTTCTGCCACATCAGCAAGCAGTTTTGGGTCTGTGAGCATTTTAACCGCAGTCATACAAATATCATGATCTTTATCCTTTTGTGCAATATTAGCAAGTAAAATTTGATCGGTAAGTTTTTCTACAGCTCTTTTACGGATTTCCCAGTTGTTTTCATTTTTTATAATTTCGGCTAAAACTTTATAGGTGTTTTCCAACTCAAGCTTTTGGTATGCGGCAAAGCGAACCGGCCAGGTAGCATCATTTTCTGCAAGGTCATATAATATTTCCTGGTTTTTAGGGTCATCCGGGTTGGCGGTTTCAATCCATTCTTTGCGTTTATCCGGGTTGTTGCTTTTCCATTTTGGGGTGAACAGGCCCATACATCCCTCCGTTACATAATATTATGAAAATAATCAATTTTATTCCTCAACCATTCCGCTATCAGCAGGTTTATACCTGAACCTTACAGTTTAAAATTCTCTGCTGGAAAATCTTTATGTTCGCCTTTATCAGTATGCGTGCTGCACAGGTTTGTGTAATCAAAATGATGATTTTTCTGGCGGTCAATATCAATATGCCCCCGTACTTGCTTCCCGACAAGTTGTAAAATAGTATGTTTGTCTTCCGGGCGCAGGGTTTCTTTACGATAGAGTATTTTTAAAATTTCAGCCGTATTGATGTCCAAATGATCGACCATATATTGAACCAGCATACCCAGCAGTTCAGGATTGGTGAGCTTTTCCAGGGCATCGACCCGTTGCTGCCAGTCCCGGTCATTTATTATCACATCGGCCAGCGCTTCCTGGCTTGTTTCCAATCCCAGCTTGCTAAAGGCGGCCATACGGACCAGGTAATCCCGGTCATTTTTTGCCACTTCAGCCAGGAGCGCGGGATCGGTCAGTCTGCTTACCGCCGTTTTGCGCAGCTTGCTGTCCTGTTCACTTTTTATTACCTCCGCTAACAGAAGCTGATCGGAGAGTTTATTGATTGCCGCCTTGCGCACGGCGCTTTCCGGGCTGTTTTTTATAAGAGTTGCCAGGAGTGAGTTGTCTGTAATCCTTTTTATTGCTGCTTTGCGAATATCCAGCATAGTATCGTTATTTGCAATCCAGGCCAGCAGGGACTGATCGGCAAGCTTTTCTGTAACCGCCAGACGGACAGCCGCTTCCTGATCTTGTTTTGCCAATTCATAAAGGATTTCCCGGTTTTTGGGGTCTTCCGGGTTGGCGCTTGCAACCCATTCTTTGCGTTTCTCCGGGTTGTTGCTTTGCCATTTGGGGGTGAATAAGCCCATGTTTTTCTCCATAACGTTCTAAATGAATTCCCTACAATTTAAAATATTCAGCAGGGTGATCGCGATGAGACCCCCTATTGACTAAACAACCATTACTCCAACCATCATAATGCTCACCCCACTCCTTATTACCCTCGTCCTGGTGTGGTTTTATCAGAGTCCCTTTTAACTTGAATATTTTTGATTTGTCTTGATGTGATAAATATTTTTTTTGATATAATTGAATCAAGGTTTCATAATTTTGAGGAAATTTTTGGATCAGATCATTGACAATATCGTTTAATCTTTTTTCATTAGTGATCTTTCCTGCTGCGGCCACTGAAGCATTACCATACTGAGCATTTTTTACAACATCAACCAGTGTCGCCTGGTCGTCAAGTTTTTCCACTGCGGTCATACGAATCGGAGAAAAACTGTCGGTTTTTGCAAACCCGGCTAAAACTGCCTCATCAGTCAGCTTTTCCAGTGCGGCAAGGCGAACATTATCAACTTTATCATTTGTCGCTATATTGGTCAGAACTGCCTGATCAGTGAGTTTATCTATCGCAGCAAGACGAACACTACCATCTTCATCATTGGTCGCCACATCTGCCAGGATAGAATGATCGGAAATTTTTCTTACAGCGGCCTTACGGATCTGATAGTTACTGTCATTTTTTGCCAGTTCAGTCAAGTCTGCTTGATTGGTGAGTTTATCTATCGCGGCAAGACGAATATCATCAACTGTATCATTTTTTGCAATTAACGTGAGTACTGTCTGGTCGAAAAGTTTACCTACAGCAACCATTCGGACTTGCCATTCTTTGTCAATTTTTGCAATATCAGCCAGAACTTGTTTGTCCACAAGTTTTTCCACTGCTGCCATACGGACATCACTATCGAAATCATTTTTTGCAACATCGGCAAGAGCTGCCTGATCGGTGAGTTCTTTTACTACAGTTTTTCGAATATCACCCAATAAATAAACATTTGTCATGTCTGTTAATTGAGCATCTCCCCATAAATACTTTTTTGTTAAATCTGTTAATTGTTCCTTACTCTCAGCTATTCCCAGCATTATATAAGCAATCATTCGGACTTGATAAGCTTCATCATTTTTCGCGATATCGGCCAAAACTGACGGATCGGGAGCGAGTCTAACCAACGCAGCTTGGCGGACATTCACTTCTTTATCGTTTTTCGCCACTTCTGCTAATGTTGCCTGATCTGAGAGTCTTTCCACAGCTGCATAGCGAGCTTCGTTAGCGTGAGCTTTTTTTGCTACATCAGCCAGAGCTGTCTGATCGTCAAGTTTGGTTATTAATGTATTACAAATTTCCCAGGATTGTTCCTCAAGTGCCATGTTTACTAATACTGATTGATCTACGATTTTATCAATAGCGACTTTACGGATACTTAACTCTTTGTCGTTTTTTGCAACTTGCGCCAAAACTTTCTGATCAGTAATTTTACACACTGCAACCTTTCGGATCAGACCTGCCTTGTCAGTTTTAGCAATTTCAGCCAAGGCTTGCTGATCTAAAAGTTTTTCCACAGCAACTTTACGATTATCATCATAAGAATCATTTTTTGCTACATTGGCAAGAATACACTGATCGGTTAGTTTTTCTATTGCTACACTCCGGACAAATGCTTCAGGATCACTTTTAGCCAACACTGCCAATATTTCCTGGTTTTTCGGATCCTCCGGGTTGGCGCTTTTAATCCACTCTATACGTTTAAGCCGGTTTTTGCTTTTCCATTTGGCGGTAAACAATCCCATACTAATCTCCTGTATTATATCAAGATTTAATTATTTTATCCATAATCTTAAAATAGCATGCTCGCTTTTCTTCCCAATCCGGCGAGCTTTTAATAAAGTGGTAGCGGGGATGATCGCGCCACACCTCGTACAGCAATTCATCCAGCCTGGCCGCCTTGTCCGGGGGCTCGCCGCGATGGGCATTGGGGTAGTACTGGTAAGCAGATTGAGCATTCACGGCGGCGGTTTGTAAATGGATAACGGCGGTATAGCGGTCGTAATGCTGTTGTTGTGAAGTGTTGGTCAGGGTATAGAAATCCGTTTCGGGCCGGCCGGCATTCAGCCAGTAAGCAATGGGGTCTAATGTGCCGCGATGGCAGAGAATGATTTTATCAGGAAAGCAGGTTGCGACGGCGTCTTCCATGCCGGACTGGATTTCCACCATCAGGCGCTGAAAAACCGGTTCAATGGGGGAAATGCCGGTTTGCAGGGCATAAAACACCGCTTCAGGCAAGGAGATAATGTGGTTGGCATATTCGGGGATAGTACATAATTCTTTAATGAGCGTAGTCTTGCCGCCGCCGGGTCCACCGGTCAGGACAATCACTTTATTGTGGGTGGCATTGTTTTCCATGTATTGAAAAGATAAAAAGTAATAGTTCTTTTTTCCGGCCCTCAAACAACCCGCTTCTCAAGATGTGAAAATAAATTAAAAGTTTTGCGGAATTTAACAAGGGATATTTACATTTTTTCTATATTTTATATCACTCCGCCATAAGGGTTGGTACGATAAGGAGTTTATGTTTTCTGTCATCCTGCCTGTTCGCTCGAAAAAGTCTGGCGTGTTCAAAGTGAACGGCATTGACATATTGGACGTTACCTGCTCGCCCAGTAAATCCATTCCAGTGCACAAAAACGATGTTGTTGAACGTGAATAATCAAAAAAAAATAATAAAGATTTTCATATTCCTGTTGTAAATTTCCCCCAAAAATATTATATTTCGTTTTTACGAACTAATTATTGCATTGCACTTACTTAAATACGAGGGATACCTGATGAAAATCACCAAGCTGTGCCTAGTACTGGGTATTGTATTTATTTTCATTCCGGCATTGTTAACCGCGGCCACACTGACCGGTAAAGTTACCGATGCCCTGACCGGCATTGCCCTGCCCGGCGCCAATATCGTCGTCGAAGGCACCGAACGCGGCGCCGCCAGCGATTCCGAAGGCAATTATATAATCAAGAGTCTCCCGGCCGGGCGTTATACCATCAAAGCCAGTTTTATCGGCTATGAAATCTCCAGCCGCAAACTCACTCTGGCTGATGAAGAAGCACGCGCCCTGGACTTTAAACTGCGGGAAAGTTTTTTCCAAACCCAGCAGGTGGTGATCACCGCTACCCGCGAGGAACGGATACTGGAGAATGTTCCGGTGGTGACGGAGATCATTGGCAAACCCGAAATTGAAGAACGCGGCGCTGAAAACCTGGCCCAGGCGCTGGAAGACCGGCCCGGTATCATCATCCAGGAGAATGCTTCCGGCGGCAAGAGCCTGAATCTGAACGGTATCGACGGGCGGCGCGTGTTGATTTTGGTGGACGGACTGCCCATATCCGGCAAACTCAATAACCAGGTGGATTTGACCTTGCTGGACAGCGACCGCATCGAACACATTGAAATTGTCAAAGGCCCGGCCTCGGCGCTGTACGGCAGCGAAGCCATGGGCGGGGTGGTCAATATCATTACCAACAAGGCAACGGACAAGAATACGATCCGTATCAAACAAAAATATGGCACCAACGACCTCACCAGCGGCAACCTGTACATGTCCGGACGGCAATTGGGCATCGGTTACCAGTTGAATGTCGACCGCACCCGCGGCGGAGTGGATAAAAACGAAGCGCTGATCGAGATAAGCGATCTGTGGAGCGACGGTGTGGATGGCAAGATCAGTTTCCAGGCGCCGGTTCTCGGCACAATAACCGCCGGTACCGAATATAAAAAAGACGGCCATGACTACCAGGAAACCTCAACCGGTCACGGCGGATCGGTCACTGTTTATGATGACGAAGCCAGGGTAGAACGCCTCAACAGTGTTATCGGTATTAACCGCACTCTGAAAAAGGCCGATATAGCTATCCAGGTATATCGCCATGATTATAAGCGGGAACTGACTACCAAAAAACAAGGCGCGACAACAGCGCCGACCGTAGCGGTGAACGACGAGTTGTTGTATGGCCTTAAATCTGATTTCCGCTACCATGTTTCCGATAAACTGGAACTGGATATGGGGTATGATTACAGTAACGACGCCTACAAATCCGACCGCTTGTTGTACGATTCAGTTGAGCGAGAGTTGCACGGCATATTCGGCCAGGTGGAATACAAACCGGTTACACGGGTTACGCTGCTGGCCGGCGGGCGGTACGACAAAATTTCCCATTTCGACGGCTATACCAGTCCCCGCGTCAGCGCAATGGTTGAGTTGTTACAGGATTTGAAATTACGCGCTTCATGGGGCGGCGGGTTCCGCGCGCCTTCGTTCACGGATATGTATATTGACTATAGCAATCCGTATGTGGTGGTCAAGGGCAACCCCGATCTGAAACCGGAAAAATCCAGTGGCGGCAATGCCGGACTGGAATACATCTGGAACGGCAATGTGATGACCAGCGTTTCTTATTTTCATAACCGGTTTACCGATTTGATCATGGACTATGTTGTTCCCGGCACGGGTGTTTCCAGCTATCTCAATATTGATGACGCCAGGTTCACCGGCATCGAGTTCCAGAACCGCATTTTTGTGCTGAATAATTTGACCACTACCTTTGGCTATAATTATACCCATATCGAACAGAGCGATGAAGATTTCTCCATTGCGCGGATTTCACCGCACACCGCCTCGCTACGCATAGTCTACAAACTGTTCCGCAACCGGGTCAGCCTCTCCTTCCGCGAACAATACTCCGGCAAGCGGGATATCAAGGTGTTTGATCCGCAAGCCCATAAATACAATATCGAACAAAAAAACGCCTACAGTTTGATGGATGCCTCTTGCATAATCAAAGTTAACAGCTATCTGTCCTTGCAGGGCGGCGTTACCAATGCGCTGGATTATCGTGATAAAGATTATGGGCCCTGGGTCGGCAGGCGTTATTTTATCACAATGAATACCGAGTTTTAGGTATAATGATGAATCGATATGAAGAAAAACTGGCAGACCTGGCGCCGCGCATTATGGGCGCCTTCCACAGCGTCGGTAAACGCCATGCCGAACATGAACAGTTGACCATGCGCCAGTTCCAGGCGCTGGTGATCGTCAACACCAGTGAGAATTTGAGTATTTCGGCATTTTGTGAAAAACTGGGACTGGCGGCGTCCACCGGTACGGAATTAGCCAACCGGATGATCGCTTCCGGTTATTTTGCCAAACAGAGCGAAAGTCCCGATAAACGGCAAGTGTATTTAAAAGTAACGCCGCATGGTTTGCAGGCCCTGGAATTACGAAAACGGGATATGATCGACCTGTTTGCGCGGTTGATAGAGCCCATGAGCGCTGAGGAGCGGCAAACTTTCGCAGAAGCGTTTGATACGATCTGGAAGATCATTTCCAGGTATTATTAAGGAATAAAGCAAGGCTCCGCAGAATTAAGCACGGAGCCTTTTTGCTATAATGATGGTATAACTTTTGTTTGCGAAATGTGTGTGATGTGTTTATATTGTTTAACCGACAAAAGCTAAAAATACCGGTATAACTTTGGTGTTTGTTTTTGTTATTAATATCCCTGCAATCAAGGTATCTCCCCAAAAAGCAGGTAAGATACATATAAAGTTACTGTCGATTTTTAAAAAACAGTCCATTATTGAAAGGTTTATTTTATCACTGTTTCATTTTATACAATCGGCTGCCGTTTGAACCAGGCCGAAACTGCGGTTATGCAGCAGGCCTTTACGCGCGCAGGTTATCAAATTGTCGGTTTTGGCAAACCCGCCGACCTGGTGGTGGTGAATACCTGTACCGTAACCGCTAAAGGAGATACAGAAACCAGCAAGATCATCAATAAAATAATGCATATCAATGCCAATACTAAAATAGCCCTGGTGGGCTGCCAGGCGCAAACACAAAAAGAAAAGTTACTGGCGCTGCCGGGAGTGCACTGGGTAGTTGGTAATGCGGTTAAACTGGAATTACCGGCGATCATCAAAGAACATTTGCACGAAACCCTGCTGCTCACTCCACCGATACCGCGTACTCTGTTCACCATGCCGTCGGCAGAGGCGGACGACCGGCATACCCGCGCCAATTTAAAAATTCAGGATGGCTGTGATTTTTATTGCAGTTACTGCGAAATCCCTTATGCGCGCGGCCATTCCCGCAGCCGCGAATTTGATGATATACGTCAGGAAGCCGAAACCCTGGTGCGGGCGGGACACCAGGAACTGATCCTGACCGGCGTCAATGTGGGTACCTATAACGATAACGGCAGAACCCTGGCCGATGTCGTGCGCAGCCTGGAAATGATACCCGGTTTGCTGCGTATCCGCATTTCTTCGTTTGAAGCCACTACTTTTCCGGTGGAAATGCTGCCGTTCATGGCGAACGACCACAAACTGTGCCGCTTTATGCACATTTCCCTGCAAAGCGGCTGCGATAAAATATTAAAGCTGATGAATCGCAAGTATACCACTGATGAGTATGCCGAGTTTTTACTGCTGGCTCACCGTACAGTCAATAACATTTGCCTGGGCACGGATGTGATCGTTGGCTTTCCCGGCGAAACGGACGATGATTTTATAGTTACCCGGAACTATTTACAGGAATTGCCGTTCACTTATTTCCATGTGTTCAGCTACTCGGATCGGCCCAACAGTAAAAGCCGGAACTTGCCGAACAAGGTAACGCCGGCCAAAATCCGCGATCGCAGCCAGATTTTACGGGAGCTATCCCGGCAAAAAAGAGCGCACTACCTGCACAACCAGGTCGGGAGAATCGAAAAAGTGTTGTTTGAACAAAAGAAAAATGGCTGGTGGCATGGGGTAACCGATACCTTTATCAAAGTTAAAGTGGAATCGTCCGGCCATTTACATAACCGCTGCCTGCCGGTACGCCTGGAACAAGTGAGCGACCAGGCTATGCTGGGGTCATTATCCACAAATGAGGATGAATAACGAGATAATATGAAAGTATATATAGAAACCTACGGTTGCCAGATGAACGAGTATGACAGCGAGATCGTCCGGTCCGTGTTGCAACAACAAGAATTTGAGGTCATTGCCACTCCCCAGGGAGCGGATGTGATCTTGCTGAATACCTGCTCGGTGCGCGACAACGCCAACCGCAAGGTGTTCGGCAGAGTGCATACCCTGCGGCATTTATTGCGCAAACAACCGGTAAAGATCGGGATTATCGGCTGTATGGCAACGGATTTCAAAAAAGAGCTGCTCGATGACGACCACCTGACGGTTGACTTTATTGTCGGGCCGGACAGCTACCGCAACCTGGCTGCTATAATCCGCGAGTCGTTTGAGAATGACCGTAAAGGTTTTGATGTTACCTTGTCCAAAACCGAAACCTATGAGGACATTTACCCTATCCGCAACAGCGGCGTAAATGCCTGGATCGCCGTGATGCGCGGCTGTAATAATTTTTGTTCATTCTGCGTGGTACCCTACACGCGCGGCCGGGAACGCAGCCGTTCGCCGGAAAGCGTGATACAGGAAGCCCGGCAATTGGCGCAGGAAGGATTTAGCCAGGTAACGCTGCTGGGTCAAAATGTCAATTCTTATAACTATAACGGCAGTGATTTTGCATATCTACTGAATAAGGTGAGCGAGATCGACGGTTTGCGGCGCATCCGTTTTACCTCGCCGCACCCCAAAGATTTTCCCGAATCGCTGCTGGATGTGGTTGCGGATAATCTAAAGATCTGCAAGCATATTCATTTACCGCTGCAAGCCGGCAATAGCCGCGTTCTCGACCTGATGCGGCGCACCTATACGCATGAAGAGTACCTGCGCCTGGTGGATAAAATCCGCGCCACATGCCCGGAAGTGGCGTTGACTACCGATATTATTGTCGGCTTTCCGACTGAAACAGATGATGAATTTGAGGATACGGTAAAAGTCATGAAATATGTGCAGTATGATTCGGCGTTTATATTTAAATACTCGGAACGCAACGGTACCCTGGCGCAAAAAAAATATGCGGACGATGTGCCCGAAGAAGTGAAAACCGAACGAATTATGCATCTTAATGATTTACAAAAGCGCCATTCGCTGAAAAAAAACCGGGCGCACATCGGTCAGACTTTGGAGGTGTTGATCGAGCAACAGGGCACCAAAAAGTCCCCGGATGATGTACAGGGCCGCACCGATGGCAACAAGCTGGTCATTATACCCGGCGGGTCCTGTCAAGTCGGGCAGTACGTGAATGTGCTGATAACCGACGCCACCGCCCATGTTTTAAAAGGACAGATAGTTGAAAAATAGAGTAACCGATAAGCCTCAGTCAAGAAAGGGATAGCCGCTATGAAAAAGACCTTTGTTCTGGATACCAATGTGATCCTGCATGATTCGGGCAGTATTTTTAATTTTGATGAAAACGATATTGTTATCCCCATAACCGTTTTGGAAGAGATCGATGCTTTTAAAAAGGGGGCGGATTTAAAGAATTACCATGCCCGCGAATTCATCCGTTTGCTGGACAGCTTTCCATCCGATAAGCTGGTGAACAGCGGCGTATCGCTGGGTAAAGGGCTGGGAAAAATTTCCATCCTCACCACTTTCCCGGACGATGCCCGTGTTAAAGACGCCTTTGTTGAACAAAAGCCCGATCATCGCATCATCAGCGCCGCCCTGTACCTGCAAAGCAAATCCCCGAAAAGCCAGGTGGTGTTTGTTTCCAAAGATGTAAATTTGCGGCTCAAAGCCAAGTCATTTTCCATCAACTCGCAGGATTATTATACCGACAAGATCGAAGATGTGGAAAAGCTGTACCGCGGCAAGCGGCTGGTTGAGGATGTGAGTCCCGACCTGATTAACCGTTTATATACCGATCCATTTGAAATCCCGATTGCCGATACCGGGCTTAAAGAGGTTATGCCCAATGAGTATTTTATACTACGCACCAATGGCAAATCGGCGCTGGCCTATTATAATCCGCAAACCAAAATGCTGGAACGACTGGAAAGCTCGCCGGCCTTTGGCATTAAACCGCGCAATGCGGAACAGATCTTTGCTCTGCACGCGCTGATGAATCCCAATGTTGCCCTGGTTACCCTGCGGGGCAAGGCAGGCACCGGCAAGACTCTGCTGGCGCTGGCGGCGGCCCTCGAAGTGCGCCAGGAATACCGGCAGATATTGCTGGCTCGGCCGGTGGTGGCGCTTTCGAACAAGGATTTGGGATTTTTGCCCGGCGATGTGGAATCGAAACTCGCACCGTATATGCAGCCGTTATATGACAACCTGGGCGTTATCCGTAACCAGTTCAATGAAAATGATAAAAAGTACCAGTTGATCCAGGAGATGCAGGATAATGGCAAGCTGGAGATCTCGCCGCTGGCTTATATCCGCGGCCGCAGTTTGAATCACATCTTTTTCATTATCGATGAGGCGCAAAACCTGACGCCGCATGAAATCAAGACCATCATAACCCGCGCCGGGGAAAAGACCAAGATCGTCTTTGCCGGGGATATTTACCAGATCGACACGCCCTACCTGGATTCGCGTTCCACGGGCCTCAGTTATGTCATCGACCGGATGAAGCAGCAGCCGCTGCACGCCCATGTGACCCTGGAAAAAGGCGAACGCTCGGAACTGGCCGAACTGGCGAGCGATTTGTTATAAGGGGAGTTTGGGCAGGGGGGCTGTATTAAAACCAATATTGTAAAATGAATTATTCTGAATTTTAAAAACTCCCTGACTTGTCATTACGAGGAGCGGAGTGACGAGGAATCTTTGTTTGTTAAAACCATAAAAAAACAAGATTTCTCCCTCCGGTCGAAATGACAAGAACGTGTTTCTGATCGCCCTGGATTTTATAATCCAGGGCGTAAAACAGGACGGGACATCTTGTCCCGCAATAAATGAAAGGTGAGATATGAGCAGTTTTTATGTATAAAGGCATTGCCGGACGCATGTCCGGCTCTATTGCCCGCTTCGGATTAATTTCCGGCGCGATCTGGGGTATTTTATCGGCGTTTATTCACAGCCTATTTCATTTCAAAAATACCAGCCGCCTGGTTTGCGTTTGCCGCCCGTCCAACTTCAACCGGTAAAAATATATCCCCGAAGCTACCGTCTCGCCGCAGCTATTCACTCCCTGCCAATGCACCGTATGGTTCCCGGTGGTTTGTTCGCCGTCATACAAAGATGTTACAAGCTGTCCGTAAATATTATAAACTTGTAATATAACATGACCCTTTTGTGAAAGATGATACTGAATTTTAGTTTCCGAATTAAATGGATTGGGATAGTTTTGTGATAATTCTACATTAACCGGGACATTTGTATTTGCTTCTTTATTAATTATGGTAGGTGTGTCTTTATAAATTGACACGCCAATATCAGTTCCGATGATAACATTACCATATTTATCCGCAGCCAATGCTTGAATTCTGTTACTAATAATTTGACTATTTTCCGGTAAATAAGCATACCACATTTCGCCATCAAACATGCACAATCCGCCCCCGTCGGAACCAAACCATTTGCGGCCCTTGTTATCAATGGTCATTGTATACACCCAATTAAACAATAAACCACTATTACTTGTATTGTAATTCACCCAATTTGTCCCGTCATATTTATAAACTCCGCCCATTGTCCCAAACCATAAATCCCCGTTGTTTTCCATAGCAACTGCATCGGCACAATTTGAAGAATAAATACTTTTATTAACTTTATAGAATTGCCAGTTAGAATCGTTATAACAAGCAATACCAAAGGCCTTTGTTCCCAAAATCCAATCAATATCCGAAGTACAAAACCATTTGTTATTATGTTTATCAAAGCCGATATCCATAACACCAGTTGCTTTAATTTTATTATCCGGGTCGCAATAACTTGAAAATGTACTACCGTCATACTTATAAACACATGAATTCCATGAGCCATACCAGACATTGCCTTCTCTGTCCACTGCAATTGACCTGACTGTCACAAAAGGAATTCCGTCGTCGGATTGATTCATAGTCCTTAAACTATCACCATTATAAATCGATACCCCCCAATTCGTGGCAATTAATACATTCCCCGAACTATCTATCGTAATGTCATTAATATAATCGTACGGTAGAGAACTGTTTGTTTTATTATAGGTTTGCCATGAACCATTTCTGTCCACAACTACACCATGTTTACTTGTACCATACCATTTATTATTTTGCCGGTCTACTGCAATAGCTGTTATAAATTTGGTTTCCAGCCTCCCGGTGATAGTTACTTTTAGCCAGTCGGTTCCATTATAAAAATATAACCCACTTGTACCACCCACCCAAAGATTGCCATTTTTATCTTCTGTAATTGTGTTTATAATTGCTGTAGGGTTTGAAACAAATGTTGAATCAAATGATAAAATACAATTTGTAGAATCAAAAATTGTCCAGGTTGTATCATCATAGCAATATATGCGGCCATAACCAGAACCAAACCATTTCTTCTCTTTCTCATCGACAAAGGCACACATTATATAATTTTCCAGTAACCCACTATTTTCTTTATTGTAATTTATCCATTGATCATTTTCATAGTAATGTATACCAGCTCCATTGGTAGCCAGCCATACTTTATTTGCATCGTAACTGATATCACTGACCAAATTGGTTTGCAATCCACTGTTTGCTTTGGTAAAAGTTTGCCAACTTATTCCATCAAATACAGCAAGTCCTTTGGTTGTGCCTGCCCATACTTTACCCTCAGAATCTATTTTTATTGCATTAAATATAGCATCGTTCAAACCATAATCATTTTTTGTATAGGTGATCCAGTTTGTTCCATCAAAAACAATGATACAATTATTTGAACCAATCCATAATTTATTATCATTATCTATAGCCAAACAATTGATTGTGTTGTTTGTTAAACCGCTATTGGCAGAATTATAACTAGTCCATATATTATCATTTAACAAAGATAAGCCTTTATGCGGGGAGCCGAACCATATTTTATTTTGGTCTGATATAATTGCATTAATATTACTTTCGGGAAGGCCTTCTTCAGCTTCATACTCCTCAAACGAAAAATCATTGATATTCACCTTTACCATCCCGCCGGTGGTGGCTACCCAGCAATAATCACCCACGCAGCACAGGTCCTGCACATCGTTTTTACAGGTGAATGTTTCCCAGGTTTGGCTATTTAATGGTATATTGGCTAGCAATAGTACGAACAAAATCAGTAAAAAACCATTCCTTTTGTACATGATTTTACTCCCTGTTGTATTTATGGTAAATCAACAACTTTCCAACCCATTCCGCCCAATTCTGTGCCGCTTCAATATAATATATTCTTGGTCCCTTGTCATCATATAAATATTTCTGCTATATTGCTGCAAATCCCTGGTTTGCGGTGTGGTGGGAAATATTTACACAGCAAGATAAACAATTGTATTACTATTGTCAAGAAAGTAATAAAATATTGTAAATTTTTTGTGGAGGTAAATTGATGTCAATCGGACATTTTTTGTTATTATAATGAATTGCCGATACCTATCTTTGCAGGTGCTTTGCGCTTTCTTTGATCGCGCCGGGATTCCCATCCCGGTGCGGGAAATGAACCAGGGTTTCTAACCCTGGTAATAAAACAAGGTTGTATTGCCTTGTTTGGCGTGTCATTAATGCGCGGGATTGGAAATCCCGTACCATTATACGAACCGGGTTATGAAACCCGGTTCGATCAGTAGCCTTCAGCCCGGCAGAATATCAGTGTGGTCCACCTGGGGCACAGGACTGCTATAAAGGCAGATCTATGACTCCGAACCTGGCCAGGCTTGTGCTGTATGAGCGGCGAGGTGGGCTACACTTTGTTGCGGACTGACCAGGAAATATCGTCTCAATACGTCCGTCCCGCTAAGCGTGGCGGACTACCCGACGACCGGTCATCCTGTCAAGCCCTATCATTGCCACGGCCTTCAGGTCGTGGGACAAATAAATCAAAAACAGGGCTTTAGCCTAATGAAGTATTTGACTAAAGTCAATTTTTTAGTTTTAGTAATCCACGTCATAAATGACGTGGCAATGAGCAAAAAATTTGTGCTCACCCCAAGTCAAGTCGTCTCAATAAGTCCGTCCCACTAAGCGGGTCGGACTACCTGACGACCGGTTTTCCCGTCAAGCCCTATCATTGCCACGACCTTCAGGTCGTGGGACAAATAAATCAAAAACAGGGCTTTAGCCTAATGAAGTATTTGACTAAAGTCAATTTTTAGTTTTAGTAATCCACGTCATAAATGACGTGGCAATGAGCAAAAAATTTGTGCTCACCCCAAGTCAAGTCGTCTCAATACGTCCGTCCCGCTAAGCGTGGCGGACTACCCGATGACCGGTCATCATGTCAAGCCCTATCATTGCTACGGCCTTCAGGTCGTGGGACAAATAAATCAAAAACAGGGCTTTAGCCTAAAGAAGTATTTGACTAAAGTCAATTTTTTAGTTTTAGTAATCCACGTCATAAATGACGTGGCAATGAGCAAAAAAATTTGTGCTCACCCCAAGTCATGCCTGTAGGTCGGGTCTGCGGCCCGGCAGCATTTCAGTGGAGTCCACCTGGGGCACAGGACTGCTATAAAGGTAGGACTATGACTCCGAATCTGTTCATACTTTTGCTGGATTTGCAGCGAGGTGGGCTACACTTTGTTGCACGAAGGCCGGCAAGTTAATATGTTCTGTCTTAAAAAAACAAATTCCTGCACCGGTTTATCCAGGACGGCGCCCGTTAGTCCCGCTTACCTTAACGATAGCCCCTGCGCCGGGAAATTGATCACATTTGGCATAATTTTGCTGCTTACCGGCAGCGCCAGCACACTCGCAAAAATCTCTTCCACGTAAAGCAGGTTGCTTATACCGCGATAGACCGCTTTAGTAACGAACTGGCTGGTATCGTACTCGTCATTTATGGCCGTCATATCCCAGTCGCTGCCCTCAAGCTGGCCGGGCATGTTCATTATTGCCCGCCAGAACTCGGTAAACACCCGGCTGGGATCCAGGGTGTTTTGGGTAATAACCAACCCGCGGGTTACTCCATGCGGACCTGCCGGGGTATAAGCCGCGCCGTTGGTCTCTGAACGCGCCGGGCGGTTAAATTCGGGATTGGAATGCGTCCACAAAATACCCTTGTTTTGCGGTTCATTACCGTTCAGGAACGAATCTTCAAAGCCGGTTTCGTCTTCTTCCGTGATAATTTCGCGGTTCAGTACCGTCGCCTCATCCAGGGTTTGCAGGCGATATTTGCCTTTGGTTGCCAGTTCCAGCCACTGGTTGAGATTTAACAATAACTGCCGGGTTTCCTCGGTTTTTTCTTCCAGCATACCGTGAATATACAACGGGATCACACGCAGATCCTCGGCTACATTGTATATAGTCACCGAATCCGCCCATTTCATGATATATGCAAAATTGGCGGGATTGGAGATGTCGGTAACCAGGGGATTCAGTACTTTGATCGCTTCCTTTACCGGGAAAGAATCGACCTCAAACAGGGGCGTCAACAGTTCTTGGGTCATGGCGCTGCCGGTCAGATTATAGGGCAGGTAGGTTTCTATAACGGAACTTTTTACATCGCCGATATTCAGGGCGCCGCTTTGGTAGGCTGCTTCAAATTGCGCTATGCCGTTGTTATCGCTCATGCCGATTTGCCGTTCATCCTGAAAGATCTTGATTCCGGCCCAAACCTGGCTGGCGGCAGCTACATCGTCCCGGCCATACAGCAGGGCGTCGACCAGTTGCAGTTTGAGACCAAAGCCCTTGCTGGTAACGGCGCTGCTAGCGGTAAATTGCGACACATTACCATCTTTGTCCCGAACTTTAATAGCGAAATAATAGGTTTGCGCATTTTCAGGGTTGGTGATCATATATTTTATCATACTGCCGGTCGTCAACCCGGGAGCATAGCCGTTAACTGCCAGATCGGCAAGTTCAAGATTGCCTTCATTTACAATTGGCAATACGCTTCGATATATATCGAAAAGCAAATCCACACCGCTTTCGGTTACTCCGTTTGTAGCCTTGTCCGCCGGTATTTGCCAGCTCAGTTCCACTTCGCCCGGATTGGCTCCGGTAGCAACGCCCAGGTTGCTCACAGCTTCGGGGGTATGCAGCGCCGGGTTGATCTCGGTGGTAAAGCTCCAGGTGTATTCCTGGCCGTTATTAAAATCATTGCCGGCCAGGTCTTCAATACCGGCTAGGTGCACGGTATAGATTTCGCTATGATTAAAGGGATTTTCCGGTATAAAACGCAGGGTATTGACGTTGACGTCATAACTGACGCCGCCCTGCACATGGCTGCCGTTTGCGGCGGTTACAAAGATTTTTTCACTCATGTTTTCATTTTTCAGCGCTTCATTGAAAATCGCAAAAACGCTGTTGTTGATGTCCACACCCACGCTGCCGGCAATGGGGCTCACCTGCGTCACCTGCGGCGGCTGGGTATCGGGATTGGCGGCAGTGCGGAATTCATATTCAAATACTCCGCCGGGGATATTGTCGTTATCGCCATCCAGGGAGAAACCCCATATATCCTTTACGCTCTCGGTAATGCGGATGATATAGTCGACGCCGTATTCCATTTGCGGAATGACCAGTTGAATTTCTTTTTTGCTCTGATCGAAATTAACCTGGATTGGCACCTGTGCCTGGGTAGTTTTTTCCAGCAACAGAACGCTGGTGGTGGTAACCGTGTCTTTATTCAGTTTATTGCTGACATTGATATTGATGACCACATTTTCTATGCTGTTCTCATTGAGATTATAGATATGCACAAACGAAGTAGGGGGCAGAACGGTCAAATCCAGTTTATATTTTCCACCGGATGAGCCGTTTTTATCGCCATCAACAAGACTGCCGTCTGCAGCGGTAACGCCATCGACCACCAGGCGGTATTTGCTGCCTGGTGTGAGCAAGGGCAGGGTGATTTTGTATTGCTCGGCGGTAATTTTTACTACCAGGTGACCGGTCAGCTTTTCACCGCCAAGAGTTTCCACATAGACCGTTTCGGTCGTTACGTTCGATACGGAACCGCTAAAAGTAATCGTGGCCTGTTCGCCGCCCGGCTCCACATCTTCGGCGGTGCCGGTGCTGAACGCAACGCTTTTAATAATAACAGCCTTGCTTGACGAGACCGGGTTTTTCTCACACCCTATAATAACACCGGTTAAACCGGCCATGAGCTTTTTAATAAAATTTCTTCTTGATGACCACACTTTACAACCTCCACTTTAGTGGATAATTTATCATTACCGTAAAAATCACCTGTCAATATTAGATACTGCCCCGGCCTTTTCAGCATCGAGGGCGGCATAATCCAGTTCCGAGCCCCTCATACTGTGGGGGATCATAAAAATAACCAGGGTGATAAAAGATGCTGCAAAAATCCAGCCGCGAATCCGTGATTTTTTCAGTACTGCAACAAGCGCCAGCAGCCAGGCCAGCACGGCAATAAGGGTTTTATTGTCGGTCAGGTCGTAACCAAGCGGAAAGCCGGTCCAGTAAGCGCCAAACGCATATTTTTGTACGATCGGCCCCATGACCATGCCGCCCAGCGCCAGCAGGACTAGTGTTATGATTGTATATGTTTGCAGATTTCCCTTGGGTTTTAAAGCTTCGAGCCCGGTGCGGGTGGAAAACAGCATGCCAAAAAACATGCACAGGATATGCGGTACGAGCGCCCATGCCGGCACATCGCCTTTAAAGCGCGTTACTATTGTTTCATTTTGCGGCAGGGAAATTACGGAATTTGCTTTATGAATTACAATATAGTACTCCAGCTTGCCGGCCGGCGGCTGAGCCGGTAAAATTGCCTTCAGGCTATCGCCCTGGCGGGCAAGTGGAATGTAGGTCCAGTTATCATTGGTTTTGTAGCGGCGATAAACCAAATCGCCGAACATGGCCGTATCCGGGGCGGCAACAGTAACCGGCTGTCCTGCGGAGGTGCTATGACTCCGGGTAAATACATAATCGATACGGCTGCTGTCCAGTAATGCAGAACCGCTCGCCGGCCAGGTTGGACCGGTTTTACGCTGGTACACAGCCGAAGCTAAAGTTATAATTATTGCCAAAACCCAGAATAATAAATTACGCAGCATCTTTTCTCCCTGAAGCAAAGCAATTGAAAACTTGTCATTACCAAATAGCTTGTATACTGTAAATATACAAAATATTTAACATCAATAAAACGGGATAATATTTCTAACTTGTCACAACAAAACAGTAATTATGGGAACAATAAAAACAAAATGTTAGTTGATAAAGATACCGGATCATGCGACTATTGTTCAAAAAATAAATAATCCGGTCAAAGGCAATCACTAGTTTTGCCTTGATTTTTAATTATTGTTTTAGTAAAATTTATGTTTATATTCAATATAGCCGCTGCACGGAACCAGGACGGGGGCGGAGTTGTCAGGTTTTTGTTTACAAGCTGAGCTAAACAGCGGCATTAAAGGAGAAAAAGATGAAGATAAAAATCCCGGTTGTTTTTTCCCTGTTATTTATGATTGTTCTGCAAACTTCGTTACTGGCGCAATCGTTTGGAAAAAACAAGGTTCAGCATAAAGAGTTTGAATGGCAATACCTGCAATCCGAGCATTTTGATATTTATTTTACTCAGGGAGGCAAGGATGTTGCTTCTTTTGCTGCACGGGTAGCGGAAGACAGCTACCGGCTTTTGCAAAAGGACTTTCGTTATGACCTGGTAGACCGTATCAAGATCATCGTTTATAATAGTCACAATGATTTTGGACAGACCAACGTCGATCTTAGTCCGCCTGAAGAATCGGTTGGCGGGTTTACAGAATTTTTTAAAAACCGGGTTGTGATTCCGTATGAAGGGGAATGGGAAAAATTCCGGCATGTGATACATCACGAATTAACCCATGCGGTCATGCTGCAAATGATCTATGGTGCCGGGGCGCAATCTATTATCACCGGCTTGACCCAGTTTCAAATGCCGCTCTGGTTTATTGAAGGATTGGCGGAATATGAAAGCCGCGGCTGGGATATTGAAAGCGACATGTTCATGCGCGACGCCACAGTCAGTGGTTATTTACCGCCGGTCGATTATTTAAGCGGTTTTTTGGCATACAAGGGCGGGCAATCGGTGCTGGATTATATTGCCAACCGTTATGGCGATGAAAAGATCGGCGAATTACTGGGAAAAATAAAACTGACCAAAAGTATGACCCGCGCTTTAAAAGAATCTATTGGTATTGATGAAGAAGAATTGACCAAGCGCTGGCAATTACACCTGAAACGCAAATATTGGCCCGATATTGCCGACCGCAAGGAGCCCGATGAAATTGCCAAAAGGCTTACCGATCATGAAAAGAATAACAGCTTTGTCAACACCAGCCCATCCATCAGCAACAAGGGCGATAAAATTGTTTATATGTCGGACAAGGATGATTTCTTTGATATCTACCTGGCGAGCACCATCGACAACAAAACCCTGAAAAAACTGGTGCATGGGCAGCGGGCCGGCAACCTGGAAGAGTTGCACTGGCTGCGGGGACCGGCTTTTTCCTGGAGCCCCGATGATAAGCGCATAATCTTTTCCGCCAAGTCCGGCGCCCAGGATGCCCTGCATATCGTCAATGTCAAGTCTTCAGAAATAGAAAAAACATTGCATTTGGACTTTGACGCTATCTATAATCCCGCCTGGAGTCCGCAAGGTAATGAAATTGCCTTTACCGGCATTCGCAACGGACAAAGTGAAATTTATATTTATGATTTAAATACTGAACAACTCAAGCAATTAACCGATGATATTTTCAGCAATGTTGAACCTTCATGGTCGCCGGATGGCAAAAAACTGGTATTTGCCAGCGACCGAGGCGAATATTTAAACGATTTCCCGGCCGGTTTGACGCCAAACGACCTGAATATCAAAGATTATAATATTTATGAACTCAACATTACCACTTATAAAATCAGCCGCCTGACCGGCACAGAATTCCTGGAGCGAACCCCGACATATTCTCCGGATGGGCAGTACATTTTATTCACCAGCGACCGTACCGGTGTGAATAATATTTATTTGCATAATTTATCGACTTCCGAAGAATGGCCGATCACCAATTCCCTGACCGGTGTATTTTCCCCGTCCTGGGGTGGCGACGCCAACCGTATGGCTTTTGCCTGTTTTTATAATGCCGGTTATGATATCTTTATTTTAAAAAATCCCCTCGATATAAAACCGGGTGATGTTCAGGTGCAGGAGACCCAGTTTGTCACCCAGATGAAAAATGCCGGTCAGGAAGCAGAGAAAGAAAATATCTATGCCGACAAGGACGAGGATTTCCGCCAGAAAACTTCCGAGTTGCAGCAATACCGTAATTTTATCTTTGATGAATCCTTTGCCGACGGCGCGCTGCCGGAAGAAGAACCGGAAAGCGTTTTCCTCGACTCGACTCAATACGCCAAAGCCGATGGCGAATTTAAAGTGCATGACTATGAAATCAAATTTACCCCCGATTTCGTCAATGGCTCAGTAGGCTATAACCAGTTCTTCGGCACGCAGGGATATACCAACATTTTGTTTTCCGACGTGCTTGGCGATCACCGCTTTAATATTGCCGCCAACCTGTTTGGCGATTTTCGTAACGCCGATTATGAATTTACTTATCTTTATCTGCCGAAAAAGCTCGACATCGGTGTAAGCTTTTTCCATAATGCTTACTTTTTCTGGTCAAACTCTACCGGCTGGGTGAGGGACAGGAATTACGGCGTTAACATGTTTTTAAGCAATCCGTTTGATCGTTATACCCGCCTGAGTTATGCCATCTCGATTCGGGGAATTAACCGCGATTATATGGATTTCCCCGATGAGTATGCCGATGAACTCATCCGGGTAGGCTATTTTTCACCGCGGGACCGGTATTTTATTTTAAATAACCTTACCTATACCAAAGATACAACAGTGTGGGGATACACCGGCCCAATCAATGGCGGACGCTGGTCTACCGGCATTACCTACAGTCCATTGATTGGTAAAAACGGCATCGATTTTACTACCTTCCGGGCGGACTGGCGCAAATACTTCCGTGTTTTCAGGGATTATTCTTTTGCGTTACGCGGGTCAGGCGGTTTTAGCGAGGGTATTCATCCGCAAAAGTTCTTCCTGGGCGGTTTGCCGAACTGGATCAATTACAAATACAGCGGCGGTATCCGCATACGGCGCATCGAGGATATTTATTTTGCCTCATTTGAAATGCCCATGCGCGGCGCCAGCTATTACAGTATGGCCGGGAACCGCTTCCTGTTGGCGAATATCGAATTCAGATTCCCGTTGATCAGACAATTATTGATGGGTTTCCCGCTGCCGATCTATTTCTCCAATATCGGCGGCAGTTTATTCACCGATCTTGGCATGGCCTGGGATAAACATAAAATAACCCGTACCGGCAATTCACTCACCGAATGGAGTGAATGGATTTATGATTCCAATAAAGGTATTAAACCTTTTGACAAAGCCCCGAACGGATTGTTCCGCACTCACGACGCTTTTGCCAGCTTTGGGTTAGGTATCCGGTTGAACCTGGGTATCTTTTTACTACGGTACGATATGGCCTGGCCAACGGATTTTTATACTACAGAAAGAAAGCCGGTATCGTTATGGTCGTTAGGCGCTGATTTTTAATTTAGAGGAAAATTTGACTCAAAATACATTTCTATCCCGATTAAAAGAATCGATACTGGTTTGCGACGGCGCCATGGGCACCATGATTTATTCCCATGGCGTTTTTATCAACCGCTGCTTTGATGAATTGAACTTGTCCGCACCCGAACTGATTTCGGAAATTCATGGGCAATATGTGGCTGCTCATGCCGATATTTTGGAAACCAATACATTTGGCGCCAATATTTTTAAACTGCGTCCCTATGGCTTTGCCGACAAGGTACAGCAGATCAATAAACGGGGAGCGGAACTGGCCCGGTCTGCGGCGCTGAACAATCAATACATAGCCGGTTCTATCGGGCCGCTGGGGCTGTCGCTGCGGCCATTTGGTAATCTCGATCCTGAAGAGGCTATGGAGGCGTATATCTGCCAGGCGGAAGGATTATTGGCCGGCGGGGTGGATTTATTTATTCTGGAAACATTTCGCAATATCGATGAACTGGCTATAGCGATTCGCGCCGTTAAAAAGATATCCGGCCTGCCGGTTATAGCCCAGGCAACATTTGATGAAACCGGCGCCACGCAAAGCGGCAACAGCCCGGATCAGTTAGTTGATATAGCCTTGTCCGCCGGCGCCGATGTGGTAGGCGCCAACTGTTCGGTCGGGCCGCAGCCCATGCTGCAGGTTATCGAACAAATGGCGGCAGCCGGGGCAAAATTGCTTTCGGCTCAGCCTAATGCCGGTAATCCGCGGGTTCATGAGGGACGGTTTTTATACATGTCCACCCCGGAGTATCATGCTGAATTTGCCCGCCGTTTGATCAATGCCGGGGCGAATATCATTGGCGGTTGCTGCGGAACTACCCCGGAACACATAAAAAACATTGCCAGCGCAGTTCGCGCCATGCAGCCACGTAAAACCGCCGCCGCCGTAACCATCAAACCGAAAAAGGAAATTCAGGTTACGGTTGTTCCGACCATTGAAAAATCGACTCTGGCTAAAAAAATGCGCGAAAAGTTTGTGGTTTCGGTTGAAATCGTTTCCCCACGCGGAGTTAATGTCGCCCCGATCATGGACGGCGTTAAAAAGCTGGTAGATTTTGGCGTGGATGCCATTAACCTGCCGGATGGCCCACGCGCATCGGCGCGCATGTCGCCAATGGCTATGGCGCAGTTGATCGAAAAATCGTTGCCGGTGGAAACAATATTGCATTATTGTTGCCGCGACCGTAACCTGCTGGGTATGCAGTCCGATCTGCTGGGCGCCTATGCGCTTGGACTGCGCAATGTACTTATCATTACCGGCGATCCGCCCAAACTGGGCGATTATCCGGACGCAACCGCTGTTTTTGATGTCGATGCCATTGGCCTGACCAGGGTCGTGCAGGGCCTGAACCAGGGTTTTGATATTGCCGGTAACCCGATCGGTCAACCCACCAGTTGGCATATCGGCGTTGGCGTCAACCCGGGCGCCCTTGATCTTGACCATGAGATCGAGCGCCTGCGGCAAAAGATCGATAACGGCGCCGAATTTATCCTGTCGCAGCCCATTTTTGATATAAAGCAACTGGAAACTTTTCTGAAACGAATTGAGGATATTACCATACCCATCCTGGCCGGTATTTCTCCGCTCATCAGCTACCGCAGCGTGGAATTTCTAAATAATGAAGTGCCCGGCGTCCATGTTCCCGATGAGATCGGCAACAAACTAGCCGGCGCCAAAGACGCCGAGGAGGCGCAAACCATTGGCATTAAAATCGCCCAACAAGCCATACTGGATGTGAAAGCCTTTGACAAGATCAAGGGTTTATATTTAATGCCGCCCTTTACCAAAGATAAATACACCACCGCCGTTCAGGTTTTGCAGGTGTTAAAGTAAGTGAACCGTTTTTTTAAATCATTTTCCGGAATGGAATAAAAAATGAAAATATACAAATTTTTAGTCTTGATCCTTTTTACAGCGATTAGTCTGCCTAACCGGCAGGTAGAAGCGCAAAGGATGGGGCCTGGTATCGGCATGAGGGCCGGCAACCAGTTTGGCGACCGTTTTTTTGCTTACCAGTTGTATAATTTTGCCGATACAACCGATTTTTCAGCCAGTCTTGTGGAGTTTCATTTTTCGCTGGTTAACGATTTGCTGACTTTTCTGAAAACCGATAGCAGCACATTCAAAGCTGAATATGAGATAAATATTGTTTTTTATGATAAAAAGGGTCACGCCGTAGCTGAAGAATCGTTTCGCAATAAAACTGTGGTTAACAGTTATGCCGAAACCAATTCGCGGATCAATCCTTTACAGAGCATGTTGACTTTTTCATTACCGGCGGACGATTATTATTATATTATTCAAATCATTGAACACAGCATTCCCGAACCACTGACCGAAAAAACTAAAATTTCTTTTCGTTCCTTTGAACGCGACCGCTTGCATTTGAGCGATATTGTCTTGTGTAATAAATTACATTGCGCCGCCGATTCTCTGAGCTTTGCACCGAATATCAAGGAATTCTTTTTTGAACCGGCGTCGGAGGTTGCGGCATTTTGTAATATTTATCCCCAGGAAAATGCCGATAGTCTTTTAATTGATTATAAAATTACCGATATCCGCAATCAATCCGTTTATAGTAACAAGCAATCTTTCAGGTCCGGGAACAAGGTGATTCCCTTTTGTTTATACATGAAAGATAAAATAACCAAATCCGGACAATATTTTCTAACCATCACCGTTAAATCCGGCAAGCAGTCGGTAGAGATGAAAAAACAATTCAGTGTGCGTTTAGGAGGCGCAATTACCGAAACCGGCGATTTGGAAGCTATTACCGAACAACTAAAACTGATCGCTCACAAGAAAACCGTGCAGGCGATTATGGAAGCCCCGGAAGCTGAAAAGCAGCAATTGATCGATTCTTTTTGGCAGGAACGTGATCCTACGCCGGATACTCCGCAAAATGAATTATATGATGAATTTCAGAACCGCATTGCCTTTGCCAACCAGAACTTTGCCGAAAGTTTCCCGGCCCGCGAAGGCTGGAAAACCGACCGCGGTGAAATTTATATCAAATTTGGACCGCCAACCCAGGTGGAACGTCAGCAGCCGGAGATGGGAAGGCCCGGTGTTGAAATCTGGTATTATGCTAAAACCGAACGCCGTTATGTTTTTGCCGACCGTACCGGTAACGGCGAATTCCGCCTGGTGCGCGTAGAATAAAAGGTGCCCATAAAATATTGCACCTGCAATTTTTTATGGGCAGTTTTCTGCGCTTACCCGCCATAGAGTTGTAACTCCTCTGAAATTAATTTTTTAACCTGTTAATTTACAATAAGTTGTAATTGCCTGTTTTTGAATATCATCCGGCTTTTTGGCACCAGGTTTGATATAAGTAGTTACGGAACAAATTCAAGGAGACCTTTGTGAAAGCTGATCTGCATATTCATTCTATATATTCTCCGGATGCCATTAACAAACCGGAAACTATATTGTCGGTAGCTGCCGACCGCGGTATCGATATAATTGCCATAACCGATCACGATACAACCGCCGCCTGGCAACCTCTGGCGGCAATTCAGCACAAATACCCGGTTCAAGTGGTTTTTGGACAAGAGATCAAAGTGTACCATGAAAACCGTATCGTGGGCGAGATACTGGGTTTGTTTTTAAAACAACCTGTTACTGGGCGCGATACCAAAACCATTATAGCTGAAATCACTGCACAACACGGGCTGGTTTCCATTGCGCATCCCTTTTCGGAACGGCGGCATGAATTTCAGGCCTTTACCGAGATCGATAACTGGACCAATCTTGCGGTAGAAGCCCGAAATGGCCGCACCTATAATTTGCGCGACAATGAAATGGCCGAGAACCTTGCCGCCAGGCTGCATACACCCATTACCGCCGGCAGCGATGCCCATACCCCATTCGAGATTGGTAATGTATATGTGGAATTTGACGGTAAAAATATAGATGACCTGAAACAAGCTATTTTACATCACCAGGTTCAGGTTGGCGGACATCCATCCAGCGTATTGTTTTCCATTATATCCGGTTTTGGCCGGCTTGGCATAGCAGTTTAACATGAAAATCCTCAGCACTAAAAACACCCTGGCCACCCCGGCAAACCTGGTTACTTTCGGCAGAATTTTATTGCTGCTTTTGCTGGTTTTGGCTCTGCCGCTAAATATTTTGTGGGTGAGGATCGCCTGTTTTCTGATGATCCCGGTGATCTTTTATATGGACAGTCTGGACGGTTTTCTGGCGCGCAAGTTGAAATGTGCCAGTAAACTCGGCGGGGTGCTGGATGTGGCCGGCGACCGGATCGTGGAAAATGTGCTGTGGGTGCTGCTGGCTTATTTGCGTGTTATCCCGGTGTGGATTCCCATCCTGGTGCTGGTGCGCGGTTTTATTACCGATGGTTTTAGAAGTGTGGCATTGGCGCAGGGTTATTCAACCTTTGCTATGATGAAATCCAAAATAGAGTGGTGGCTGGTAGCCTCGCCGCTAAGCCGCTCCACTTACGCTGTTTTAAAAGCGTTATTATTCACAGTCGGCGTGGGTGTCTGGAGTTTCAACCTTGGCCACATCGGCGGGTTGATGATGTTTTTTCAGCTCTTGTTGGGGCTGACCGTTTGCCAATGCCTGGTGCGCGGGGTTTATACCGTTAAAGCGTGCTTGAAGACTTGTAATATCCTTTAGCTTTTCCCATTTTATTTTACATGTTTATAATTGTTGTGGTTATATCAAAATATTGATCACAACCCTTACATCCCAATAACCGACTTGTTTATTCAAACAAGCAGGTTGCACGTATTTCCAACAGTGCAATTTTCCCCCTGTGGACAACGTCAATTAGTCTTTTGTAGCCTCAATCATTTCGGTAAAAATTTTCTGTTGTTCAATCAACGCGGCGACCAGGTCGGCGGGTTCGGTGCGGGCTTCGAGCAGAATGTTGCCATGGTAATTCATTCCCGCCAGCAGGCCGAATAACTGCGGGTAAGGGTAATTGCCGATATTCAATTCGCGGATATGCACAGTATCGCCAAGACGGTCTTGCACCAGGTTAAAATTGGCTTCCAGTCCCGGTGGCAGCAGGTCTTCGTCGTTACAATTCCAGCACATAAACACATTCTTTGCTGTTACCTGGTCAAAAATTGCTTTCATGTTCGGCAGTTCCTGGGTTTTACGGCCATGTACTTCGACGCGAATCTTTTGTCCGTATTCGGCAGCGAACGTACCCACCCGGTTGAGGGCGGCGGCAATTTGCGCAATGGTCTTTTCCGGTGGAATCTCATCGGGTAGGTCATTGGGCTTTACTTTCAGTCCGGTTGCGCCAATATCATGACATAATTTTATTAATTCACAGGTCTCGTCGATATTCTTTTGTAAAATAACCGGATCGGGGGAATGATACTCCTGGTTGGAACCATAGCCCAGGCATATGACCGGACTGTCGCTAAAGCGTTTTTTTACCTCGACACGCTGTTCAGTTGTTAAAGAGGGCTCAACACCGTGCGCATGTAGAGTGCGTAGTTCCACGGCATGCACCTGCGACAGTTCACAGTTTTTAATCAGGGTCGGCAAATCCCAGTCCTTGCCCCACTGGTAGGTTACCAGGCCGAATTGCATATTCGCATTGAGTGAAGCGGATTTTTTAGCACATCCGGCCAATGCCCCCAGGCTAAGCAATCCACCGCCGGCGATGGCAGTTTTATACAAAAACTCGCGGCGGGAATATCCTGATTCTGTTCCATACATAGAACTTTTCCTCATAATTATTATTTATAGCAAACCGGAATAACCGCCGGATGTTTAACGCCGGCCATTACCGGGCGCATCCGTAATTTTTCCGGCCATTTACTGCGATCTTCCCAGGAGTATAACTGGTACTGCTCCGCAAAGTCCTCGGATCTGTAAAAGTCGATTTTACTGAAATAAGGTTTATATCGATCGTAATAATCATACCCCGGCGCGCGGACATGATCGTTATCGTAAGGATTGGGTTCGGGGTATTCGACGGTAATTTCTCCGATTATCGGCACCGGCAGAATGGCTAGTCCGCCGGGTTTCAGCACCCGCGCAATTTCGGCTACCGCCTGCGTATCTTCGCGGATGTGTTCAAGAACATGCGAGGCAAACACAAAATCGTACGAGGCATCGGCAAAAGGCAGCTTTCGCAGATCAGCGCGGTGATCGACGTTTTTAGCGTACAGATCCGCCGAGGCATAGTTTTTAAATTTGCCAGTAAAATATTTTTTGAAAAACGGCTCCGGCGCAAAATGCAAAATGGACAAGCGCGAAAAATCATGTTGAGCCGCCAGTTTTTCCAGCGCCAGGTATTGCAGCCGGTGTCGTTCTGCTGCGCCGCAGTTGGGACAATTGACATGTTTGCGGAGGCCGGTTTCCGGGTGCAGATCCAAAAACGGCCCGACATAGCCGCAAATTGGACAGGTAAACGAGGGTTTGCGGTTATTCACAGCCTTGTACAGTCCCAGCAACGCTTTGTTACCGCGCATGAATTTGGTGCAGCGTTTATAAATATTATTGTACAGATTAGCCACGTGTTCTTCTCCTGAATTGCCAAACGGGCAAGTAATTTATTGATTCTAAAAATTTAGTTACTCTTTTTTATAAATTAATATAATAATAATACAATTACAAATTAATAGTAAAATTGGCAAAGCTAGTTGAAAATTTCCTGATTTGATCTGATATTCAATAGATATATCTTAAAATTGGTAAGGGTCCGTCCAGATGAAAAAGACCCAGGGGGTTCTTCCCTGTGGATAGTCAGGGCGGTCGCTTTGTTTAAAGGGGGTAAATGTATTTTAGGAATCATCCCAGCGCAAAATCCACTGCGGCGCGGGCATGGATTTCCAGGGTGTTGAATAGTGGCAGGTCGCAGTCCTGTTGTTTTATCAGCAGCGGAATTTCTGTGCAACCCAGTACAATGCCCTGGGCGCCCCGGTTGTGCAATTTTGCAATGATCTCTAAAAACCGGCTTTTGGTGGCCGGGCGAAAATCGCTGTTCAGCAGTTCGGTCATAATGGCGTTGTGAATGAAATCGCGTTCGGCGGATTCAGGGATGAGTGTGCTGATGCCAGCTTGGTGTAAGTTTTTCGTATAAAAGTCCTGCTCCATAGTGGTTTTGGTGCCGAGCAGCCCGATAGTGGTCAATCCCTGGCGGTTGATCTCCGCGGCGGTGGCATCCGCAATGTGGATGATAGGTATGTGAAGCTGTTTTTGCAGCTCGTCGGCAAAATAGTGCAGGGTATTGGCGCACAGCACAAGACCTTCAGCGCCAGCAGTTTGCAGTTTGAGCGCCGCATCGGTCAACAGCACAGCAACGCCGGGCAGATTGTTACGCCGGTTCAGGGCATCGATTTCGGCGTAATTAAATGAATAAAGAATACAATTACAGGCATTCAAGCCGCCGCAGTGACGGTTGGTTTCTTCATTAATAATCCGATAGTATTCAACGGTCGAGACCCAGCCGGTCCCGCCGATGAGGCCGAGGAGTTGCATATAATACCTAAATTACTAAAATGAGTTATTCCTTTGCAAGAGGGAACTTTTTTTTAAATAAACATGTAGGATGGGCAATGTCCTGCACAGAGGTCGTAACTTTTGGAAAAATAGGACATTAATAAATGATATGTTTTGAAAAATAATGGTGGGACATTGCCCATCATTTTATTATGGTTTAGAGCTCAGTTTTTTTAATTTTAATTTAGAAATTCAGGTAATAATCAAATTTCAAGAGATAACCAGGAAAATTTGTATTAACTTAATTTTTAAGTGATTACTTTATATTCCTTTCCCCCTTCCAATACACCCACACCGCCATACCCAGAAATACCAGGTCTTCAACAATGCGCAGCAAACCCACCTGCGAGCCTTTTTCGCCCAGCGAAAAGCAGCCGCAATTTATATTCAGTCCCCGCAGCAAGGCGGAGGCCATGGCAAGGATAAAAACCACATTCAGCGCAATCAGGATCAGCGCGGCGGGGCGCAGCCACCTGCCGGCAATCAACAACAGGCCGCAGCCCAGTTCTACCCAGGGGAGACTCGCCGCCAGTAAAGAGACCAACAGCCAGGGCAGCAGCCGATAATTATCAATTTCCCGCGCAAACAGGGCGGGATTGATGATCTTGCCGATTGCGGCATAAATAAAAATAGCCGCCAAAATCAACCTTACGGCCAGGTTGATGATAGTCATCTGTTTTTCATTCACCATGTTCGGGCCCCTCGCGTATTTCTTCCCTAGCAGCTTTCCAGTCGTCCAGGCCATCGTAATATAAAAGCACTTTTTGAAAATTTAATTTTTTCAGTTCCATGGCCAATTGTTCGGCCGTTTCGCAAGGCGGGCCGTCACAATAGGTGATGATGCCGATCTCGCGCGGTATACTGTTCAAGGCGGAATAATATTCTCCCAACATATCCCAGGGAATATTGATGGCATCGGGAATATGCCCAGCGATATAGGCTTCGGGGATGCGCGCATCGAGAAGCACAATATCGGGCCCGGCTAACAGACTTTTCAACTGCGACCGGTCGATTCGGGTAACTTGAAGTTGTTCGCCGGTTGAATCGTCCTCTTGTGCGCCTGTAGCGGAGGAGTCGGGTCGATGAAAGCCGAGCCTGACCTTTTGTGGATGAAAAGCATTGACAAGCAAACCAATTATCCCACAGGCAATGATTATTAAAACCGCCCGGATTAACATGCTTTTTGATGATAAAAATTGTACACGTCTGTTCATATATTATCCCTTTGCTCTTAACCTGTTTATAGATGAAGCGCTGCAGAAATGTTACTTTACAGGGCGGTCCATTTTACAGCAGATTAACTGACTTAAAATAATAATTTATTTAACAAATGTCACTATTTTTTTATAACCTGGTGAATCTGATATAAAATAAATTAAATTAAACATTACAGGCAAAATTTTGGTTCCTATTTTAATGGGGAATATGTATATTAAGGCTTATTCAAAAGAGGACGATAATGAGCAGCCTGCTATCCCAAAGCTATTTTGCCTTGTTCCTGATCATTGCTGTCGGAATTATTATTGGGCATATCCGCTATAAAGGCGTGTCGCTGGATTTTTCAGCAGTCATATTTGTCGCAATTGTTATGGGTCATTTCGGGGTCATCATTCCGGAAGATTTTAACAAGATCGGGGTATTACTATTCATTTTCACAATCGGTTTACAATCCGGGCCGGGGTTTTTCGATTCATTCCGCAAGCAGGGCCTGCAACTGGTTATTGTTACAGTCGCCATGATCGTTGCCTCGGTCATTACCGCTATCGGCCTGGGTTATCTGTTCAAAATCGATTTCAAGATCGGCGCCGGTTTGCTCACCGGTGCGTTGACCAGTACGCCGGGGCTGGCTGCCGCTATTGAAAGCTGCAAGTCGCCAATTGCCTCCATTGGCTACGGTATCGCCTATCCTTTTGGCGTCCTGGGAGTGATCTTGTATGTACGGTTGCTGCCTAAAATTATCAAAATCGATCTGCATAAAGAAGCTGAAAGTTATAAAAATGAAACCTATTCCCGCTATCCGAAAATATCCAATGCCAATTTTATTGTGGAGAATGTCAATGTCGATGGAAAATCTATAGCCGAACTCCATGTCAAAACTATGACCGGCGCAACGATCTCCCGAGTATTACATGAAAATGTGGCTATAACCCCCAAGCCGGATACAGTGCTGCGCCTCGGCGACGCCGTGAAAGCAGTTGGCAGTGAGGAAGATCTGGAATATATCCGCCTGTTGATCGGCAAAAGAACCGAGCAGGAGATCCCGCTTAGTTCCGGTTATGATGTGCAATGGATTCTGGTAACAAATAAAAAAGTAGTGAACAAAACCCTCGGTGAACTGAACCTGCATCGTAACTATAATGCAAATGTCACCCGCATCCGCCGGAGCGGTATCGATATTTCGCCCAATGCCGGCAGTCAGATCCGCTTTGGCGATAAACTGATGGTGGCCTGCGACAAGGAGAACATGTCCAGCGTCATCAAAATGATGGGGAATAATGATAAAAAGTTATCGGAAACCGACTTTTTACCGATTGCGCTGGGGATTGTTTTGGGTGTGGTTTTTGGAAAGTTGAATATTCCCCTGTTTGGCGGCATCTCTTTCAGTCCCGGCCTCACCGGCGGCGTGCTGGCGATAGCGCTTATTCTGAGCCGCATCGGCAAAACCGGCCCGATCGTGTGGACGATGAGCGGCAACGCCAACCAGTTATTGCGCACCCTGGGATTGCTGTTATTTCTGGCGGCGGTTGGCACCGACGCCGGTTCGCATCTGACCGAGACTTATGTCAGGTATGGTTTTAAGCTCTTTATTGTCGGGGCAATTATTACAATTGTACCCATGGCCGTGGGCACCTGGGTCGGCAGAAAACTGACACGCATCAATTTTCTTACTTTGCTGGGAGTTATTACCGGCGGCATGACCAGCACACCCGGACTGGGGGCAATTGAATCGCCGGATGATTGTGATGCGCCGCAGGTGGGTTATGCTACAGTGTACCCGATAGCGCTGGTCTGTGTAATCATCAGTGCGCAAATCATGGGGCGGTTGTAGCAGCTATTTCTTTCTACCTGTATGACGTAGCAAATACTAGTGGTCGTCGAGTAGGGCCGAAAATGGTTTCGGCAAACGAACTGTTATGGTATTATTACAGAATTTTTAATAGCGGTAGATACGGCCCGTATCGAGACGACATGACCTGGGATGTGTATTAAAAAGTATAGCCCACCTCGCCGCAGATACATTATACCCCCGATCCGGTTCGAATTCAAAGCTTTTTCTTTGAAACAGGCCCGTACCGCAGGTGGACCACACTGAAATGCTGCCACGGCGCAGTCCCAACCTGTAGATTAAACCCCGTCAGGGGTGTAATGTTTATAGCAAATTAATATAAAATATGCAACCCCATTAGGGGTGGAGCCTGGCGGCGCACGTACCGGGCGTCTCGATACGTCCCTAAAGATGAAGCAGCGGGACTACTCGATGACCGGGTTTGCTTACACGACAACCGGCGTTACCGTCATGCCCACCATTGCCACAACCTTCAGATTGTGGGACAAATAAAACAAAAACATGGCTTTAGCCTAAATTTACATTTGATTAAAGTCAATTTTGTACAGTTCAAGTAATCCACGTCATAAATGACGTGGCAATATACAAATAGATTCATCCTCGCTCGTTAAAGACAAGGGGCAACAGCACCTAGTTAATATTCGTGCAACTCGGTCCTGCGGCCCGCAGTACAACATGTCCTGCTTTATTGTCCGCCCTGGAACAGATTACCAGGGCGAGCAAGAATTGTTTATCCCGGGCATCTCGATACGTCCTGTAAGGTGAAGCAGCGGTACTACTCGATGACCGGGTGGATGTTTTCCGGGCATCTCAATACGTCCGTCCCCCAAAACAGGACAGGCTACCCTATAATCGATTGATTATTATATTTCACCAGCGTCGGCTAGAAAAATCGTCTTAAAATCGTATCAGCATGGGATTATTCTTTAATTTTGAAAAATAACGCAATTTTTCGATAATCAGCGCATAAAATAATTGATCATAAAGTGGTACATCCGCCAGCACATGGCCAGAATTAAAAACAGGCCGATCACAGCGATTATGTTCTGTTTCCAGTTATTCGCCAGTTTACCCATAACTTTGCGGTTATTGGAGATCATGAACAGGCCGATAGCCACTGCCGGTACGGCAAATAAAGAAGCGCCCTGGGCAAAGACCAGCGCCGGTATGGTATTGCCTTTTAAAAACAGAACAATTCCCTCGCCGACCAGCATACCGATCAGCATTCCTCCGGCCGCGAAAATTCGCGGCCAGCGCTGCTGCATGCTGTCACCCAGTCCCAGCCCGTCCGCCATCAAACCGCCGCCGATAACCATATTCACCGCCAGGGAAGAAAAAGCTGCCGCCCATAAACCAATGCTGAAAATGATCTGGGCAAACGGCCCAAACAATGCCTGAAGCTGTTTTGCCATATCTGCGGCGCTGTTAATGACCAGCCCGGTGTAAGCAAGGGGGCGCAGGGCAGCGGCAGAGGTCATGATAATGAGAATTGTAATACCGCCCAGCATGGTAATGCCGGCTATAGTATCGGCAATGCTGCCTTTTAAATTATCCATTTTCCAGCCTTTGTCCCGCACCAGGTAAGCCTGGTAAAGCGCCACATGCAGGCAAAAAGTTGTGCCCACCAGTCCAGCCATCTCTCTGAATGCGCCTTGTGGGAGTGAGGGAACCAGACCCTGTACCGCTTCACCCAGGTCCGGTTTGGCAAAGATGAGATTGATAAAAAAGGCAACGATCATGATCATCACCAAATACATCATCAATTTTTCCAACACTTTATATAAATTACGGGCATAAAAGACCAGGATAATGCCTGCGGAAGTAAACACAACCGGCCAGATCGGTTCCGGTATCCCGGTCAGGGAATGCATGGCCGTGGCAACCCCCAGGTTATTGCCAAACTGGAAACTGGCCGCCATTAAAAAGCATGATACGCCAATCAACCCGGCAAACCAGCGTCCATAAGTATCCGCTACGGTTTGCAGAATGCTTTTAGGCTGCGATACCCCGAACCGGGCGGCCATGTAAACATACATTCCCATAGCCACGGCAGCCAGAACCACTACCCAGAGAAGTTGATACCCATAATTAAAGCCGGATTTGGTCGCAGTAGTAATGCTGCCCGGGCCAAGCACTACCGAAGCCATAATAAATGCCGGACCGATTGTGCGTAATACTTTTCTTACCTGCATATTTTATCACTCCCTTGAGATACTAACCTGACTGTTTTAAAAATTTACAAATGCTATTTAATGTAATTTACTTTATGTATTAAAGTTTTGCCGGGCGTTTCTAATTTTATGAAATAAAGACCTGATGCCAATCCGGCGCCCCGGCTCTTGCCTGCATCCCAACTGTATTTACCGGCCCCATGCAGGTTCTCTACCTGTTCAACAGTCATACCCTGCATATTGTAAATTTTTATTGTTCCGGTTAGTCCGGCGGGGATTTTATAACTGATGTGACAAGTGGAGTTAAAAGGATTGGGAAATGTATTGAGATGAAAATTCTCAACAGCTTTAATTTTTCCCGCAATTGCGGTTTCCGTACCCTGCAACACAAAATGGCACACCGATGATTTGGGTAATTCATAATTAATAATATTATTTTCAATTGGCAAGCTATTCCCGCTGGTTCGTATATGATCGGTTGTCGCATCAAAATAGAAAACTTCCATACTGGTATAAGCTGTATTGCCGGCAATTTGTATTTCACCATTGGCGGCGTTATCCAGGTCTTTGTTGAGTATGATAATGTGTAATTCCGAGGGATCTTCTCCATTGATCGAGGCATAGATTGAACTGGTCACTTTATCATCGGTAGCCGCCTGAACGGACATATCTCCAAAAGTACCCAAACCGCCATTATAATTCCTGAATATTTTATAACCGGCCGAAGTATACGCGGTTTCATCCTGCATTTGCCAGTAACATGCGGCATAAACCCCCAGCTTGCCGAAAATACCCAGCACATCGGCAGTAGCAATGCCGCCGGTAACATCATTTTCACCGCCATAATTATACTCGGTTATGGCTAATTTAGTACCGGGATAGTACGTATCAATCGATTTCTGCAGAACAGGGATTAACGGTAAATAGTCTTTGAACCACTGGCCGATCCAACTGTTTTCATAATAACCTTTATCCCACAGGGTGCGCGGCGCCTGCAGACGGGCTTCCTTATCCTTACGCGAATTGGCTGAAGTGTTGACAATGCGCTCATCGCCCTGGGCTTCCGGATACCAGTGCACGTCCAGCACATCCAGCAACCTGCGCCCATTCGTTTCTTCGGCTTTTTTCATTTCCGCAAGATAATAGTCGATAAACCACTTGTATTTGCCTTTAACATCATTCCAGTCATAATCAGTTAAATTGATATATGCCGACAGACCGAATAATACCGGCCCAAAAATCTCACAGGCGGGATCAACATCTTTTATGGCTTTGCTCCATTCTATCGAACGGTTGACCAGTTCCACGCAGCCGGTCTTCTCCGGGTGAATGCGGGGATGCGTGCTCGGCCATAAGGCCGGTTCATTGTCCAGGGCATAGGCTTTAACTCCGCTTGCCGAGGCAGCATCACCGTACCTTCCCACCAGCAAATTAACGAGTTCATCCATATAAACGGCATTATCGGAGAGATCGGGAAGTTGTGAGAAGGGACTCCCCTTGGCGGCGATTACTTCATTCCAGCGATGCGACGGCGCGGTTTCTTCTTCCGTAACGGTACCGTTTTTATCTTTGGCAACGTACCCGGCCATTTGCAGTGTAACTATCGAATAATCCATATAACTATTGGCAAGATCGATAAAATGGGTAAGGACAATAGCCGGGGTGTTCTCGTTTTGGGTTGGAATATCGTTAATCCAGGTCAGGTAATTATCACTCGAGTTTTGCCAGTCTTCGCCGGCATTGGAAGCATTGTTTTCCCAGTTGTACCCGGTCATGCGATTGCCGCCAATCCGCCGGGCAGCCCAGTTTTCTGTTTCCGTTAAGGTCTGGTTGGCGCCGTAGATCATTGGGCTGATCGGCTTGCGATCCAGGTAAGGATTTACAGTAAAATGAAAATCTTTTGTTAAGGCATTTGTGAAACCCAGGAAAATTCCGATAACAACTAAACACTTGTTCATGGCTTTGTCCTTTATGAAGTGAATGTCAATGTAAGAAAAATATTTTTTCTGTCAAACAATATTTGAACCGGTACAAATATTTATTTTTTATACAGAATAATATTTAAGCATAAAAACAAAAAAAAGACTTGACTTTTTCAAAATAATGCTTAAATTTAATAGAGCTACTACAAATTAGTAACAGTGCTTGAAAAAAGAGGCAAGAACAATGAATTTACCATCTTTACCTGAGCTTTCCCGCGCCGAGTATGATATACTTCGTGTCATCTGGAAAGACGGCAAACAAACAGTACGGGAAGTGCATGATAAATTGCAACAAACCAATGGCTGGGCCTATACCACAACCAAAACCATGATGGATCGGATGGTGCAAAAAGAATTACTGGACCGTTCCGAATTTCACGGCATTTTTTTATACACCGCGCTGATTTCCCGTCCGGCCGGCTTGGCCAAACTGGTACAGTTTTTCGCCGAGCGGGTGCTGGAAACCGATGCAGCGCAGGTCGTTTCCATGTTTGCCAGTTCACAGACTCTATCGCCGCAGGAACTAGTAGAGTTGGAAGACTTGCTCAAAGATAATAACGAGGATAAATAAGATGAATATACTGGCGCTGTTACACACAATTGGCGATCCGATCCTGCATTTTCTTAAAATGGAAAGCCTGTATGTTTCCATATTGTTTATGATCGTTTTCTGTTTATCATTGCTGATCGGCAGGAAATCGCCCTATTTGCAAATTGGTTTATGGTCGCTATTGCTGGTGCGCCTGGCGCTGCCCCCGGCTTTATCAACCGGTATCAGTCTTGGCAAGGCGCTGCAAGTTATTTCCCTGTTAAATCCTTTTCCGGAGAGCTCAGCCGGCACGCATGGCGATTATTTAATTCCCCTTGTCAATGTGGTAACTAATGGGACTGTAAATAACCAAATAAATTCCCTGCCGCTGTCTCAAGTCATAATTCCGGTTTTACTGGCCGTCTGGATATGCGGAGTTTTAATCTTTGCCGGTATTTTTTATACCCGTATCCGTAAATATCAAGTGATCATTGCTTCTTCAATAACTGTGAGCAATGGGCTTTATACTCAACTTGTCGGTAAATGGCGAAGCATTTTTAAGGTAAAAAGACCGGTGCGGTTAGTGACATCGGCTCATGAAATTTCACCTTTTACCATCGGCCTGCTGCGTCCGGTTATCTATTTGCCCGCCGGCTTGCTGACAACCTCCAAAATAGAATTGCTGGAACCGGTCATTGCCCATGAAATGGCGCATATTAAATATTACGATTCAATGTGGATAAGGCTACAAAATATTATTTCAAGTCTGTATTTTTTCCATCCCGCGGTGTGGGTCGCTAACCTGAAAATTAACCAGGCGCGGGAATTTATTTGTGACGGCCAGGTATTAATGACACAAAAAATAACCAGAAAAGAATATGGTAAAGGACTTTTATATATATTAAAAATGAATTTGCCGGGTACGGACTGCCCGGCATTCATCCCGGGATTCGCAAGTCCAATTCACAACATGAAACACAGGATCACACAAATCAAAGGAGAAAAATTAATGAAAAAATCGCATATAATCCTATCCGGTATCATTATCCTTTTGGCAGGCCTGCTCTTGCTACCAATGTCCGGTAAAACCGAAAAAACCGCGACAGCGCAAGCGTCAGTTTCCGCAACGGACGAGTTTGCCCAGTTAGCGGATAACGCGGTAAAAGCCATGCAGCCGACTACAAAAGTTGTCTTTACCAGGCCGCTGGTAAGTTATACCATAACCGCCCAATATGGCGCTGAATTTATGTTCAATGGCAATAAAATTAAACATAAAGGCATCGACCTGAAGGCGCCGCGTGGCACAAATATCCTGGCGGCAGCCGATGGTATTGTTACTACGGCTGAAGAAAAATATACCGAGGGTAAAGGCTTGGGCAAATATATCGTTATTCAGCATGACGATGGTTTTAAAACCCTGTACGCCCACCTGGATAAAATATTGATCCAGACCAACACCCTGGTTGAAGCCGGCCAGGTCATCGGCCAATTGGGCGATACCGGGCAGGGCACAGGACCGCATCTGCATTTTGAAATGATCCATCAGGATGAAAACCTGGATCCCGCAAGTTATATCAACTTTTAAACAAAAAAGCCTGCCGAAACGGCAGGCTTTATTTATTTTGTCTTGGATGGGATTTTGGCTTTTTCTATGATCGGCTTTTGCCCCGGTTTTTTCTTGCTGCCAAACATTTTTAATATCAACTCGGCTTCCTTAAAAGGTACAGTAACAAAAGAATAGTTTTCAAAAATACGGATATTTTTAATTTTATCTTCTTTTACTTTAGTACCGGTCTTGATAAATTTCACCAGTTTTTTATCGCTCATGCCGTCTTCTTTACCCAGGGCAATGAACAACCGGGTTTTGCCTTTTTGGTCCACGCTTTCGTTTTTGGGTAATTTGGCGGGTTCAATTTCCGTATAGTTACTGGTATCAAGAGTTTTGTGAAACGCCAGTTTCAGCACGGCAGCCAGGGTTTTCTGCGGATCGTTTTCCTCCAGCAGGTCCTGGGCCAGTTTTAAATATGATTCATCAATTTCGCCGGCCGCCAGTTCCACCAGTTCGCGTTTAATGCGGGATTTTTTCGCCCTTACAATCTCACGCACACGGGGAATCTTTTCCTGGCGGATTTCCGCTTTGGCAAATTTCTGGATATGGGCAATTTTTTTATATTCATCCGGGGTAACAAATGTGATCGCTGTGCCCTCTTTACCGGCCCGGCCGGTTCTGCCAATACGGTGCACATAAGCTTCCGGATCCTGTGGCAGGGCATAATTAATGACATGGGTCAGGTTCTTTATATCCATACCGCGCGCCGCCACATCGGTGGCTACCAGCACATTGATGCGTTTTTTACGAAATTTATCCAGCACTTCTTCGCGCTGGTTTTGCGAAATATCGCCGTGCAGGGCGTCGGCGAAATAGCCGCGGTCGCCCAGTTTAGTGGCGAGCCGCCCGGCATCGATTTTAGTGCGGCAAAAGACCAGGCCATAGAATTCCGCTTCCATATCTATGATTCTGCACAATGCTTCGAATTTATCGGCCTCGTTAACCTGGAAATAAATCTGATCGGTGAGATTGGTGGTGAGTTGTTCTTTGGTTACCTGGATCAGTTTATAATCCTGCATGTATTCTTTGGCAATATTAATGATCTCTTTGGGCATGGTTGCGGAGAATAATAATGTTTTTCGCACCGGATTGACATGGGAGATGATCTCTTTAATGTCTTCGATAAAGCCCATATTCAGCATTTCATCGGCTTCATCCAGTACCAGCCAGGAAATATCCTGTAATTTCAGTCTTTTCCGTTCGATATGATCGAGAATACGCCCCGGCGTGCCGACGACAATATCGATGCCGCGTTTTAATTTTTGGAACTGTTGTTCCATAGATTGCCCGCCGTAAATTGGCACTATTGTAAAAGGGCGGGATCCTTTTAAAGAATTCAGTTCTTCAGAAACCTGCAGCGCCAGTTCGCGGGTAGGCACCAGCACCAGCGCCTGTACTCTTTTAGCTTTGGGTTCCAGTTTTTCAATGATCGGCAGGCCGAATGCGGCGGTTTTACCGGTGCCGGTTTGCGCCTGGCCAACCAGATCGCAGTTTTCCTGCAATAGTATGGGGATGACCGATTCCTGGATCGGAGTTGGTTCTTCAAATCCTTTTTCCAGCAGGGTTTTTATTGTTGTGTCGGACAATCCAAGATTTTTAAATTTTTCCAAGTTTTATTACTTCTTTCCTGATTAATTGTAAAGATCCGATAGCGATATGTTACCGGACATGATTAATAGCTCTTTATATTTATAGGTAAAATACGGTAAATAATATTACCAATAAGGGGTTCGTTCGGGTCAAATTTCCAAAAGGCGTTTTGTCAGGGATGAAACAAACCGGGGATACCCTTTATTTCAAATAATTACAATAGATAATATACTCATTTCTCCGGTAAATAACAAGGCATTTCTTTACCCAGGCGAAAACTACCGACATTGCAGCAGGATGGCAATTCCAGCGGTTCCAGCCAGTATAATCAGACTGTGTGAAAACGAAAGAAAATTCCAGGTTGTTAGTACTTGGAAGTAGCTCAGATTCTACCGGAATCGGAGTGCAGTCCCTTTATGGACTGTAGCCGCAGCAGGTGGCCTCGAAAAACTTTATTGTTTGAATAAAAACATCTATTTGAATATCATAAAGTTTATATGTAATAATCTTCAAGTTTTCTCCTCGTTCCTAATCTCCTGATAAGGAACGAGAGTGGTCAGGAATCTCCGATTCCTTTCAAGCAGTCATTTTATTTTAAATATGATCTTTGCCTTTCAAATCAGAGATTTTGTACAAGCGGGTTCCCAATCGGGAGATTGGGAACCAGAAGCTAAAAATAGCGGGAGAATTACCCACTACAAACAATATAGAGCCAAATTTCTCCCTGGTTATCCATTACATTTTTATCACCCATAGTGATTTTTCCTTGCAATTACCAATAAATGATGTAATTTTAATATAATCTAATTTTCAAAAATGAATGTTTTTCTTTTGATAATGGACTTTTAATAATAGATATGTATGATGGGCAGTGGCCCACTAGAGCGATAAATTGTTGAATAATATAATATTAGTCACTAATTGAAATGCCTGAAAATGAGTCATGGGCCACTACCCATCATTCAATTCAAGTAAAATTTCAATTTCTATAATCTTAATTTATAAATTCAGGTATAATTAATCCAGCCGGAAAAATCTTGAATGGAGCGCTGTTATGGCAAATATTAACAATTTAAAAACCGGAACGCCGCAGATCAGGCTGCGTGGTTCTTTACCGAAAATCGGCATTCGTCCGGTTATTGACGGTCGTATGCAGGGTGTGCGTGAATCGCTCGAAGAACAGACCATGAATATGGCTAAAGCAGCCGCCCGGCTAATTGAAGGCAGTTTACGTCATGCCAACGGTATGCCGGTTGTTTGTGTTATTGCCGATACCACCATCGGCGGCGTCGCCGAGGCTGCCGAATGTACAGAAAAATTTGCCCGCCAGGGCGTGGGTGTGTCCCTGACCGTAACCCCCTGCTGGTGTTACGGCACGGAAGTGATGGATTCCGACCCTCTGCTGCCCAAAGCTGTGTGGGGCTTTAACGGCACCGAGCGCCCCGGCGCCGTATACCTGGCGGCAGCACTGGCCGGTTATGCGCAAAAAGGCTTGCCGGCATTTGGCATTTACGGCAGGAACGTGCAGGATAAAGACGACATGTCCATACCTGACGATGTGAAAAACAAGATATTATCTTTTTGCAAAGCGGGTCTCGCGGTTGCGGAGATGCGCAATAAATCTTACCTTGCTATAGGCGGGGTATCTATGGGTATAGCCGGTTCCATTGTCGATCAGAATTTTTTTGCCGATTACCTCGGCATACGTAGCGAATCGGTAGATATGAGCGAAGTGCTGCGCCGTATGGAACGCGGCATATATGATCAGGAGGAATTCAGCCGCGCTATACATTGGGTGAAGGAAAACTGTCCCGAGGGACCGGACCTGAACGACCCGAAACAGTCAAGTACCCGGCAGCGCAAAGACCTGGAATGGGAGATTGTGGTGAAAATGACTATGATCTGCCGCGACCTGATGGTCGGCAATCCCCGGCTTGTAGTCCTGGGTTTTGGCGAAGAAGCGCTCGGTCATAATGCCATTGCCGCCGGTTTCCAGGGTCAACGACAGTGGACCGATCATTTGCCCAATGGCGATTTTATGGAAGCCATTCTCAACTCCTCCTTTGACTGGAATGGCATCCGCGAAGCGTTCGTTATGGCGACGGAAAACGACGCCCTGAACGGCGTAGCCATGTTGTTCGGCCATCTGCTCACCGATACCGCGCAAATCTTTTCCGATGTCCGTACCTACTGGAGCCCGGAAGCGGTAAAACGGGTAACCGGACAAAACCTGACCGGACTGGCCGCAAACGGTATTATACATCTGATCAACTCCGGATCAACCACGCTGGACGGCGCCGGGCGAATGCAGCATAACGGCAAACCGGTGATGAAGCCGTTTTGGGAGATCACCCCGCAGGAAGTCGGCGCCAGCCTCGATGCCACCAAATGGTGCCCGGCTAGTTTGGGTTATTTCCGCGGAGGCGGCTATTCATCGCACTTTGTTACCAGCGGCGAAATGCCCGTTACCATGTCGCGGATCAATCTTGTTAAAGGTCAGGGTCCGGTTCTGCAGATCGCCGAAGGCTATACGGTTGATTTACCAAAAAGTGTTCATGAAATTCTGGACAAACGCACCGATCCGACCTGGCCGACTACCTGGTTTGCGCCTAAATTAACGGGACAAGGCGCTTTTGCCGATGTTTATTCGGTCATGGCGAACTGGGGCGCCAATCACGGCGCGATCAGCTACGGGCATGTTGGCGACCGGCTCATTACCCTGGCTGCCATGCTACGCATTCCTGTGTGTATGCACAATGTGGAATCCAGCCGTATATTCCGCCCCGCGGTATGGAATGCTTTCGGCACAGCGGATCAGGAAGGCGCCGATTACCGGGCCTGTAAAAATTTCGGCCCGCTCTACAACAAGTGAGAAACAGATATATCAAACATCCCAATTTTTGAAGTAATTATTAATAATTGTTTATTAAATAAAATATAACTAGCGCCCGTCAAACGGGCGCTAATGTACAGGAGTAAATGTTGGCAAAAAAAATTCGCGTTGGGGTAGTGTGCGGCGGCAAATCTACCGAACACCAGGTATCGCTGGTTTCGGCGGGGTCGGTTATCAATGCCCTCGATAAAAGCAAATATGAAGTGATCCCTATCGGCATCTCCCCGGCTGGAGAGTGGCTGGCGGGCGGCGAGGCCGTGAAATTGTTGATTGATAATAAAATTAACTCACAGTCAAAAGTATTTTTACCGGCGGATCCAACCGTGCAGGCGCTGGTTCCGCAGGATACCACACAACTTGTTGCCGGAAATATGCAAAGCGGCAAGCTGGATGTGATCATTCCCATTTTACATGGCACTTATGGCGAAGACGGCACCATTCAGGGTTTGCTGGAAATGGCAAACATTCCGTATGTTGGCGCCGGTGTGCTCGGTTCAGCGCTGTGCATGGATAAAATTATGCAAAAACAAGTGTGCCGGCAGTCCGGTATTCCCGTACCCGATTTCCTGTGGTTCAGGGGTGTGGACTGGAAGAGCAATTCCGGTAACGGCAACACTGCGGTGCAAGATCAACTCGTCAATATGACGCAAAAGCAAATGTGCCGGGCAATTATCGACCGCCTGGGACTGCCGGTATTTATTAAACCACCCAATATGGGTTCCAGCGTCGGTATCGGCAAGGCGCATGATGAAAATGAACTGGTAAAAGACATTGAAGCCGCGTTGCAATATGACCGTAAAGTGATCGTTGAAAAAGCTGTGCCGAACGCCAGGGAAATTGAAGTCAGTGTGCTGGGTAATGAAAAACCCAGGGCCTCGGTGTGCGGAGAAATTGTGCCGTGCAATGAGTTTTATGATTATGACGCCAAGTATGTCGATAACGCCAGTGAATTAAAGATCCCCGCGCCGCTGCCGAACGATTTGGCCGATGCGATCCGTGATGCGGCAATCCGGGGTGTGCTGGCGGTGGAAGCGGAAGGGATGGCCAGGGTTGACTTTTTGCTGGAACGAGATTCAGAGCGTTTTTATCTAAATGAAATCAACACGATTCCCGGGTTTACTCAAATAAGCATGTACCCGAAATTATGGCAGGCCACCGGTCTCAGTTACAGCGCGTTGCTCGATGAACTGATCAGCCTGGCAATAGACCGGCATGAACAACGCGCGCGGCTCAACACGACCTTTCAGCCGAAAACAGACTGGTACAAGTAAACCAACCAGGGAGTGTGGCAGGAATTCCCGTTATGAAAAAAGAAGCGCTACATCGTATCAAGGTCGGCATAGCTATCGCGCTGTTAGCGTGCTGTGTTGTTACCCTGATGACAGTGGTTGTCTGGCCGGGAGTGTTTAATGCTTTTGAAGCCAAATCCCTGGATATTCGCCATAAATCCCGGCTCATACATTTATGGGAAAAAAGAGCCGGTTCAACCATAGACGATATTATTATTATCGATATCGACAACCGCAGCCTAGAAAAGCTGGGTCAGTTCAACCAATGGCCGCGTTCTTACCATGCCCGGCTCATCGAATATATCACTTCCGGGGGGGCGCTGGCTATCGGCTTTGATATTTTATTTCTTGAACCGGAAAGAACCCACGCCGAAGATTCGGCGCTGGTGATTTCAACCGCCAATAATGCCATTGTATACCACGCCCTCGCCTTTTCAGCCGCCGATGAAGATGCTTTTCTTTATTCTATGCCAACCCCGCCGTCCGGCTTTACGGCAGAAAAATTTTCTCTGTCGTTGCCGGAATCCGATTCTAAAAACTTGATCAGTATGGCCAGGTTTGACGGAAAACTGGTTGAATTATATAATGCTTCAAGCGGGCTTGGTTTTGCCAACTTTTTACCGGATAACGACAGCGTTATCCGCGGCATGCCCCTGTTCATGAATTTTGCCGGACGGCAATACCCGGCGTTTTCACTGGCAATTGTTCTGGGCGCCCTGGGCGCAAATCCGGAAAATATCGAGTTCATTCCCGGCCGCGAGATCATCATTCGTCCTCCCGGCGCGGCAGGCAAAGCGGATTTAAGGATCCCTGTAGACCGCAAAGGCCGGATGCTGATCAATTACCAGGGCACTTTTCAAACTTTTCGCTATATATCCTATTACGATGTGATCATGCAGCGCGTGCCCAAAGAAATGTTTAACGGACGCATAGCGCTAATCGGCACATCTGCGCCGGGCTTGTCGGATATACGCCCGGTGCCGTTCCAGGACGCTTTCCCTGGTGTGGAGATTCATGCTAATATTATATATAATATCCTGTCTCAGCAATTCATCAAAAAACAAAATCTGTTGTTTGCTATTTTAAATACAATTATTTGGGCCATCCTGGTTGCTATAACGGGAATCTGGTTCAAACCCGGGAAAAGCGCCGTTATTACTATCCTGGTATTAAGCGGCTTTGTGTCGCTGGCTATTCTGTTATTTGCCCGTTTTGCTTACTGGCTGGAAATGGTGCGGCCCCTGCTGGCAGTAACCAATTCCTATTTATTTGTGTATGTCTATCGGTTTTTACATGAAGAAAAGGACAAACAGCGCCTGAAAAAGATGTTCCAGCATTATCTTAATGTTTCGGTAGTGGAAGAAATGATAAAAAAGCCGGAACTGTTAAAGCTGGGCGGAGAAAAACGTTATGCTACCGCCATTTTCTCGGATATTGAAAATTTTACAACTCTTTCGGAGAACATGCCGCCGGAGGAAATGGTATCGCAATTGAATGAATACCTGACGGCAATGACCAATATTATTCTTCGTTATGAGGGTTACCTGGACAAGTATGAGGGCGATGCGATCATGGCCATTTTTGGCATACCTGTGGAACAGCCCGACCATGCGCGGCGGGCCTGTAAAGCGGCGCTGGATATGCAGAAAAGGCTGGAACAACTCCGTAGCCAGTGGCGCAAACAAAACAAGCCGGAATTTTACGCCAGGATTGGCATCAATTCCGGCTATATGATCGCCGGGAATATCGGCGGCACAGAACGGTTCGATTATACGGTAATCGGCGACTCGGTCAACCTGGCGTCACGCCTGGAAGGCGCCAATAAAATATACGGTACCCGTATTTTACTCAGCGATGAAACCCGGAATTTGACCGGCGATGAATTTATCTGCCGGGAACTGGATCGTATAAGGGTGAAAGGCAAAAGCAATATTGTGTGCGTGTATGAATTGCTGGATGAGAGAGCTGTTATTCAGCCCGGCAGTAAACGAGATTTTTTACAGTTATTTGAACAGGGACTGGAAGGTTATCGTAAGCGTGATTTCCGTGCTGCCCTGGCATATTTTCACAAGGCGTTGCACCTGAACCCCGATGATTATCCGGTTAAAATGTTTATCAAACGGTGTAACTATTACCGAAAGAATCCCGTACCGCATGACTGGGATGGAGTTTTTAATTTAAAATCAAAATAACGAATAACAATTTTATTATGGTACTAGTATGATTCAAATCATTTATGGCAGAAACGCGGTGCTGGAGTGGTTTTATTCCGGCCTGTCGGTTACACAAATATTAATGACCGCCGACATGCAAATGCAAACCGCCCAAAAAATGCAGGAAATGGCCCGGCAAAGACAAATTCCGGTCAAGACCATGAACCGCCAACAGCTTACCCAGATCGCCGGTTCTGAAAACCATCAGGGCATTGCCGCCAAAGTTACGACCCCCGATTATGCCGAGCTTGAAGACCTACTGCTGGCTGCTGAAAATAAACAGGAAAAGCCCTTTATTGCCATTCTGGACGGCATTCAAGACCCACATAATTTGGGCGCCATCATCCGCTCAGCGGACGGCGCCGGGGTGCATGGACTTGTTATTCCCAAAGATCAGTCGGTCGATTTGACACCGACCGTTATAAAGGCTTCGGCAGGCGCGGCTGCACACGTACCGGTCGTTAAGGCCACCAATATTGCCAGGCTGATGGATGAACTTAAAGAAAAGGGTTTCTGGATTACCGGTGTGGATCAGGAGGGAGATAAGAATTATGCCGAAGCCGATTATACCGGCGCTATTGCCCTGGTGTTGGGCAGCGAAGGCCGGGGAATCCGCCGCCTGGTGCGCGAAAAATGCGATTTCCTCGTTTCTATTCCAATGTATGGCAAGGTCAACTCGCTCAACGTGTCGGTAGCGGCAGCGTTGGTTTTCTTTGAAGCCAGAAAACATAAAAAACAGTAACCCGGATAAGGATGTTATATGAATACCAGGTTAAACGGTAAAGATTATCGTCTTCTAGTAATGTGCTTGTGTATTTCCATATTATCGGTATTAATTATAAGCCGCTATTTTTATCAGGCCTTTCCGGAAGCTTCCATCGAGTTCCAGGTTACCGGAAAAGAATCCCGGCTTATCGCCGATAAAGTTTTACAGGCGCAAAATTTGCACCTGGAGGGTTATCACCATTCGGCTATTTTTGATTATGATGATAACGCCAAAACCTTTCTGGAAAAAGAACTGGGCGCCGAACAAGCCAACCGCATTATGGGTTCGCGGGTGCGGCTGTGGTACTGGAGCAACCGCTGGTTCAAACCCATGGAAAAGGAAGAGGTTACCGTCAATATCAGTCCTCAAGGCGAACTGACCGGGTTTGTGCATAAAATAGCGGAAGAAGCCGCCGGCGCCGGGTTAGCTTCCGATTCCGCCCGCGCCATAGCTCTCAATTTCCTGGCCTTTCAACTTGGCGTTCCCGTTGATTCGTTGGAATTTGTGGAAACAACTGTGCAGCAGCGTCCCAACCGCATCGATCATGCTTTCACCTGGAAAAACAAAAACTGGTCGGCTCTGGACGCTGAATATCGTTACAGTATTACAATTCAAGGCGACCAGGTCGGCTCCTGCTCAGAGTACCTGCATATTCCCGATAAATGGCAGCGTGATTATGAAAAGCTGCGCGCTAAAAATGACACCACCGGCTATATTGCGGCTTTTTTCCTGCTGCTCACCCTGGTTGCCATGCTGGTGACAATGATCCGTTATACCCGCCACCAGGATATAAAATGGAAAACCGCCCTGATTTACGGAATAATCGCCGCAGCTCTGACCCTACTTTCACAATTAAACTCTCTGCCTTTGGAAAAATTCTATTATATAACCACGGAATCATTTAAAGGATTTATATCACGACAGGTATTGCTCAGCCTCGTTTATGCCTTGTTAGCCGGGTTGGGCATTTTTTTCCTGACCGCAGCGGCGGAACCACTCTATCGTGAGAAATACCGGCACACACTTTCTCTGTGTAACATATTTAGCTGGCAAGGTCTGCGCAGCAAGCAGTTTTTTATTGCTGTTATCATCGGCCTGACGATGACCTTTGCTTTCTCCTGTTACCAGGTCATTTTTTATATGGTTGCAGAAAAGCTGGGCGGCTGGACGCCGCAGGATATTCCATACAGTAACATGCTGAACACAGTTTTCCCCTGGATTTTTGTATTATTATCCGGGTTTATGCCGGCGGTCTCAGAGGAATTTATTTCCCGGTTGTTCTCTATTCCCTTTCTGGAGAAATATCTAAAATCGCGTTGGCTGGCGGTGGTTATTCCTGCTTTTATCTGGGGATTTGCTCATTCCAATTATGCCCAGCAGCCGTTTTATATCCGTGGACTTGAAGTCGGTTTTGCCGGGGTGATTATCGGTTTCATCATGTTACGATTTGGTATCGTAGCGGCGCTTATATGGCATTACACGATCGATGCATTTTATACGGCTATGGTGTTGTTCCGGTCCGGGAACTCTTATTTTATCATCATGGCGGCAGTGAGTTGCGGTTTGTTGTTATTGCCGTTAATTATTGCTCTTGTCGCTTACATTAAAACCCGTCGGTTTGTCTCTGATGAACAATTAACAAACGGGGCCGAGGGTATAAACAGATGCGACGAGCCGTTGCCCGGCGTTGAGGACTTGCCTGCCTATCAGCCGTTGACGCGGCGCCGTCTTGTTGCTGGTTTGGTGATCGGCGTTTTACTGCTGGGTACAGCGCTCATTAAAAGTGAACGCTTTGGTGTATTTGTAAAATACCCCACCTCTCCGGGCGCAGCCCGCGCCGCTGCCGATACTTTTCTGCGCAGCCGGAGCATAGAGCCGGACTCTTTCCGGGTTGTTACTTATGCTACTAATAAATTTAATCCCCTGGTCGCAAAATATGTTACCCGGTATGCTTCAATTGCGCGGCTTAATCAATTGTATAGCAAGGAAATCAAAGTCCAGCGCTGGGCGGTGCGTTACTTTAAACCGCTGCACAAACAGGAATATCTTGTCCATATCGATCCCGAAACGCTGGCGATCGTTGGCTATCTTCGCACAATCGATGATGATGCGCCGGGCGCCGAACCACAGCAGGATCAAGCACAAACGCTGGCAGCCGCTTTTGCGCAGCAACTGGGAATGGATGTTACCCGGTTAGAGTTAAAAGAGGCTGCGTCGGAAAAGAAAAAAGCCCGGCTCGATCATACGTTTGTCTGGGAATCGGCAGGAAATGACAGCTTGACGATCAGTGAAATGAAGCAGCGGGTTACGGTTGAATTGCAGGGTGACGTCGTTTCCCGATATTCGGTAAACCCCAAATTACCGGAAGCATGGCAGCGCGACCGCGAAAAGCGCACCCTGATGAGTACCCTGCACCTCGCATTACGACTGCTGGTAATAATAACCCTGGCAGCACTGGCGGTCATCCGTTTTATCCGCATAGCCCGGGTTGGTAAAATTGCCTGGAAGAAATCTCTGCTTATTGCCGGGAGCGTCGGCGTACTGTTCCTGGTTGATGCTATGTTACAATTTCGGCAAACCCTGCAAAGTTACGATACCTCTATCAGTCTGCAGTTGTTTAATGTTTCGGCGCTGATTGCCGTGCTTATCGGCGGGCTGGGACTATTTATCGGTTTAAGTCTGTGCCTGAGCATGATTTCCGCCTTGTATCCATCGTCGCTGCAAACGTTCCACAGTGCGTCGCGGCGGCTGTTTGCCCGCGATGCCCTGGCAGTTACATTGTTAGCATTGGCCGGTTTTATCGGTCTGACCGGAATCGATAACCTGTTGGTATCCCGGTTTCCCGGCGCGGCACTCTTTTCAGGACTAGCCGTGCCCGGCGCAATCGACTCCCCGGCGCCGTTATTTTCAACCCTGGTGCAGTTAATTTATACCAGCCTGTTCATAGCGGTACTGGCCGGAACCCTGGCGTTTATTCTCAGGGATACATTTAAACGCCCCGTCCTGATTTTATTATTCTGCCTGGCAGCGTTGATTTCGCTTATTCCTTTGGATGTGCGAACATTGGCAGAGACGGTTTTGGCCGGCGTTCAACTGCTGCTTTATGCCGCAGGGCTGTTTGTACTTGTCAAGTATTTTTCCCGTAATAATTATATTGCTTATTTTCTGATCCCGCTATGGCTCATCGGTGGGCGCGACGCCTTTTTGTTACTGCGGCAGGGCAATAGTTTATTGACGGTACAAGGAATCGCTTTATTATTGATACTGGCGACATTCACAGGGTGGCTGCTGCTTTCTACAGGCAATAAAACATCTGTTAATGAATTGCCGGTTGAAAAGAATGTTAAAAATTGCTAAATTAATGCCGATTAATTTAATAATTATGACCAAAGTTTTGTAAATATATGTACGTGAAGGATGCTCACAAATGAGGCCCGTACCTGACAGGTTATCCATATAAAAAAAGCAGTGGGCCTGGTGGTAAAAAAATAACAATTGGTCAGCTAATTCAGAATTTCATGAGTGATTCACTTTATATATTGTAAATAAAGGGTACTCTCCGCTAACAAGCAGGGAAGGTTATGATCGATCCCAAATCATTTTTTCGCGAGATGGACTCTATTCTGGCCACGATCAGAATAGATCAAACCGAAGGCGATTTTTTAGTATATATAATTTCCGAGTTGGAACACCGTTTTGGCCCCAGGTTGAACATTAAAGACGGCAGAATTTATGAGCAACGGGGCAGCGATTTTGTGCTGGTGATGCCTGAAGATGAGGCCGGCCGGCGCAGGTATCGTACGATTGTGCCGTTGAAATCCGAAGCCATTCAGCTCATTGCCCGAAACCGCAGTTATATTTATGATAATCCGGCTTTTAACAAAACATTCCTCAACCCGGAATTGCCCGAAACGGAAATAGCTGCTGCTTTGTGGGTACACAGTCCGGATCAGCAATGGCTGCTGGTGTTTAAAATGGCGCACATCTGGGAGCGCGAAGAGATCAGTCTGTTTCTGAACTCGGTGCGCATTGCCCTGAATTACCGGATCTTTTCCGATAAATTAAAAGACAGTATGGAGCAGGCCGCACAAATCCAGCGCAGTTTACTGCCGGAAAAGCCGCCCGTTTTTGCCGGTTACGATATTTTTAGCCGTTCCAAGTCCGCAGAATTTGTCGGCGGCGATTTTTACGATTATTTTCAACTGGAAGAAGGCACGCTAGGTATTAGTATGGGCGACGCCAGCGGACATGGATTACCGGCGGCGCTGCTGGTGCGCGATGTTGTGATTGGCCTGCGCATGGGCCTGACCAAGGAACTGCGTGTGGCCCATACCCTGCAAAAACTTAACCAGGTAATTCAGCGCAGTACTTATTCGACCAACTATGTATCGTTGTTTGTGGGTGAAATTGAGAAAGACGGCCACCTGTTTTACATGAACGCCGGGCATCCGCCGCCCTTTGTGGTCAACGGTGAAACGATTTCCGACCTGGCCGCAACCGGCATAACCCTCGGTTTCTTACCCGAAATTGATCTGCATCGCTCTTATATACACCTGGAAAAGCATTCCGTGCTGGTGCTGTATAGTGACGGCATTATTGAAAGGGAGTCTGAGGACAATGAGCAATTCGGCATTGAGCGGTTGAAAAAGCTGGTGCAGGATAATGTTCATCTATCAGCCAGAGATCTAACGGCTTTGATCTTTCAAACCGTGTTTGATTTTGGCTACCGGATCAACTGGGAAGATGATGCCACCATTGTGGTTATAAAAAGAGTGAATGGAGATCAGCAGCCAGCTTAAAACCGGGTATACCGCTATTCCGGCAAAATCCGTATACAGGTAATCTCCGGGGGGCAAAATAATCGCAGCGTTGGCCAGGCCGCACCTATGCCCCTGTTTACATACAATGTTGTTCCATCCAGATTATGCAAGCCCTGAATGTATTTGCGGGGGGATTTGATATTACTATATAAAGGCCCGATAAACGGCAAACGGATTTGTCCGCCATGTGTGTGGCCGCTTAACACCAGGTCAACTTTGCAGGGCTGGGCATAAAAAGCAAAATCGGGGGTGTGCGCCAGCATTATGCTGAATAATTCGGGGGCGGCGTTTTTCATTAAAACCGGGATGGCCTGGTAGCCGTAATTATAAGCTACCCAGTCCGGCGGGGATTGTTGCATTGGCGCTTGTTCAAAATTTTCATTCACCAATGTATCGCCATTATCATTTACAACCAGCAGATCGTCGAATTGGTGTTTACTGCTGCCGCCACTCCACAAGCCCACGGCGCCGCCGACGATCCGGCCAGTTGAGGTATCTATTGCCGCAGCGCTCCAGCCCAAGGGCTCCGGTTCGCCGTCGTTCCATAGTTTTGCCCGCATTTCCGTGCGGGCCGGGTGAGTAACGCACTGAATTTTAAAGCGCAGCCATTTTTTAGCGGTAATGGTGATACCGCTATCCAGGCTGTCGCCGGTTACAGCGGCATCATGAGCGGAGAAATAAAAGGCGCCGCCGGTACCCGCCTGACGCAGCCGGTAATAGCTGTCGTAACCGCGGTGAAATTGCGAATAAAAGGTGACGCCGATAGCGTTTTGCTCCGTTTCGTTGACGCGCAGGCGTCCGCTATAGGTATAATTTTGCCATTGTGCAGTATTATCAATGGCAAAAAAATGCGCATACGAGTTTTTGCGTGAGGGGAAGGACTGGATATATTGGTTGGTTTCACTGCCGCGGATCTGAAAATCCGCCACATCTGCTTTTTCAAATCCGGCAAAGTCGATGCCGGCCACGTAATAGCTATCGTTATTGATAGATATTATCCGACCCTGGTTAGCCAGGACGTGTATGCCGTTCTTTTCCAGTTCTTCAGGAAAATAATTGCTGATCTCGCTGTCGTTACTGAAATCGGCATTGCCGCGGCTGACATATATGCCGTGTCGCGCCCGCAGCGATTTTAGAAAGAGAATGATTTGCGCCATTTCCGCACGCATCTTGTCGAGCAGCGATAATTCATGGTATTCGGAATGTTTGAAAAAATCCCCGGTAATGACGATAATATCCGGGTTGAGGGTATTTACTTTATCGGCTACCTGGGCTTCAAAGGTCCCGAATGTTTCAATATGCAGATCGGAGAGGTGAACCACTGTCAACCCGGGACTAGTGGGCGGTAGTTTAGTGGTGTTTAAAGTGATTTCCGAAATTTGCACATTATAGGTATCCCGGAACCGGGCATGCAGCAGCAGAGCGACAGCCAGCAAAACAGAACCAATAAATGCCAGGGCAAAAATATTTTTTTTCAAAGCAACTCCGAATAAATACAATGTGACGGATACTTTATCAATAATACAAAAAATCATGTATTAATGAAAGAGTTTTCTGATGGTTTACTGATATTCTCTAATGGGAGGAAAATCCTGGTTTTCACACCAAATGAATGTAATAATGAATCGTTCTTCAGTTTTTTTCATCTAATTGGGAAATTAAAGCAGTTATGAGAATAAATTTTCAGGATTCGTTGTTGCAATGCTTTGAAATGAGATAAAGAATGATGAAATGGAGATTATATGAATAATAAATTTGTAATATCGGTAATTTTGATTATAGCGGTTTTAGGGGCACTGCCCGCAGGTGTTATAGCTGAAGTAACCGGTAAAATATTCGGCACAGTAACGGATATGACAACCGGAGAGGCATTGCCCGGCGCGAATATCGTGGTGGTCGGAACCCAATACGGTGCGGCCAGCGATAATGAGGGAAATTTTGTTATTGATAATGTGCCGGCCGGTGTATATTCAGTCCGGGCAACGGTGATCGGTTATACCCCGGTGATTCATAATGAAGCGGTCGTTAGTCCGGTGAAACCCCATCGGATAGATTTTAAACTCAATGCTACAGTGATCGAGTTTGGCGAGATCACGGTTAAACCGAATTATTTTGAAGAAGCATCGGATCGGCCCGTCAGCGCCCGCTCCCAGTCCAATGAAGAAATCCGCCGTTTGCCGGGAGGTCTGGAAGATGTGGTGCGCGCCATTTCCATTTTACCCGGCGTAGCCCAGGTGCAGGCGGGGCGTAATGACCTGATAGTGCGAGGCGGAGCGCCTTCGGAAAACCTGTATGTGGTTGACGGCATTGAAGTGCCGAACATAAATCACTTTGGCACCCAGGGCGCCAGCGGCGGCCCACTCAGTTATATTAACCTTGATTATGTCGAGAATACCACCTTTTCCACCGGCGGTTTTGGCGTCCGTTATGGCGATAAATTGTCATCAGTGTTGACCCTGGAATTACGCGAAGGCCGGCAAGACCGTATTGGCGGCAAGGGAACAATTTCTGCAAGCCAGTTTGGCTTTAACCTGGAAGGTCCGGTAAATAATAATGGCAGTTTTGTGTTTTCCGCGCGGCGTAGTTATCTCGATTTTATTTTCAAAGTGGCGGGTTTTGGTTTTGTACCCGAATACTGGGATTTTTTAGCCAAAATCAATTACAAGCTGGGTCCCAATGATCAACTTAAAATTATTGGCCTTTCCGCAATCGACCGCACCCGTTTTTTTAACGATACCCCGGAAAAACGATACAATAATTCGCGTATACTAGGCAACAGCCAGGATCAATTTACCGGCGGCATGACCTGGCGGCATATTTTCGGCAAAGGTTTTATGGATGTAACCCTGGGCCAGACGTTGGTGCATTATGATTTTTTACAGGCCGATTCTTTACAGCAGCCGATATTTAAAAACAATTCCACTGAAGGTGAAACAATATTAACCAATAACTTTGTTTATTATATTTCACCTGCATGTGAACTGACGGTTGGCGCCCAGGCGAAATCTGTCTATTTGCGCTCGGACATGTATTTACCTTCATTTACAGATGATTTTGGACAGCAATATTCCTTGTCTGCCAACAACAATAATAATTCGTGGAAAGCCGCCGGCTGGGTGCAACTCGCCAGGAATTTTAACCGTCTTAAAATAATTGCCGGTTCGCGCATTGATTATTTCAATATGATTGATAATAAAACTGCCTTTTCGCCGCGACTGGCTGCCGAATATTCTTTATCTTCTCTCACTACCCTGCATGCCAGCGCCGGACGCTATAGCCAGGCGCCTTCTTTTGTGTGGATTTTAGCCAATGATGTGAACCGGGCTTTGCACTATGTAACAGTGAACCAGTATATAGCAGGCATAGAACATCTGTTGCGCGAGGACACCAAAGTAAGCATCGAAGGTTATTATAAAGAATACCTGGATTATCCGGCTAGTTTGTCGCGCCGTTACCTGGTTATGGCCAACACCGGCGCCGGTTTTGGCGGTTCGGAAGAGGGATTTGCTTCTTTTGGGATAGACCCGCTGATCAGTGGCGGCAGTGGTAAAACCCGTGGCATCGAGTTCTTTGTCCAGAAAAGAAATTCCGGGTTCCCTCTTTTCGGCACTTTTAGTATCAGTTATAACAAGTCCACCTATACCGCCCTGGATGGTATAGAAAGGCCGGGTAGTTTTGATCAGCGTTGGATTGTTAATCTTGGCGGCGGATATATCTTTAATAAAGAGTGGGAAGTCGGATTAAAATACCGTTATGCCAGCGGGCGACCGTATACACCCTACAATAGTGATTATAGTAAAACTGACTATTTATACAATACCGCCAGGGCAAAAAATAATTACATTGCTGATTTTCGCGTTGACCGGAAATGGTTTCTGGAATCCATGATCCTGATCACTTTTATTGATGTACAAAATGTGCTGAATAATAAAATTTATGATATTCCCCGTTATAATGCCTTTAAAGGAAAACTGGAGGATGCAGGCGGCATTGGCATTTTGCCTTCTTTGGGTATTAGTGTGGAATTTTAATGTAATACGAATTACTCAAGAGAATAATTCAAAATATTTGATTTTTAATAATATAAATGATAGATGGATAGTATCCCGCTATAACAAGAACTTGATAAAATATTATTCTTCACAATATCCGGTTAAGCGCTAGTGGAACGCTATCCATCTTTTTCCTTTATAAAAAAGTCTTTTTATTTTACTCTCGATTGAAAATTTATTTTTTTGGTCAAGGCACAATAACTTGATCAATGACCCGGGGCGCTATCTGGTCATCTATGATTAATAACTTAAAAAATAATCTGGATTAAAAATCCTGCTAATTTTGTTTGAAATTATTATTCTTTTATGTATTTTATTATTCGATCATAAGTAAAGGCATTACAATTTTTTAATTGTATTATTTTTAACTTGATATTTAGTAAAGTTATTTCTATCTTTTCAATATTAGCCTATGATGTTATATTCTAAAGATTTATAATAAGAGGGTCCAGAAGCCTGGTAATCTATTCTAAAACAATTGGTGTGAGTAAATATGTATTATTCAGGCAATAGCTGAATTGATATGTTTGGAACAAATGTATTCCTGGTCACAAAATTTGGAAAAACTTGCAAATATCCGTATTTTAGCAAAAAAGTTTGAATAAAATATGGAATCATTTTTGTATATTTGAAATAGAGAAATCTTGTTTTTAAAAGCATAATGGGTTTAAATTATTATATTATATATAATTAACAAGATTTTTCGGGGTTTAATCTTTAGCCTTTATTAAAGGAGAAAGGTCCATTATGAGACAACTAGTCAAAAATGAAACACTTTTCGTTTTATTATCGGCAATACTCATAACGTCTATTTTAGTGATGCCTTTTATCGGTGATATAAGTCAGGCGCAAACGGTTAATACCAATGCATTAATTGTATCACATCAGCCGGTAAAAATCGGCTATAAAGGCCGTCCATTGAGTATTACGGCGCATATCAACGATGAAACTGGAATACGGAATGTGAGCCTGGTTGTGAATTATGGTGGAAATTCCAAAACCGGCAATATACCAGAGCTTACAGCGGAGGGCATCGTACCGGTTCTTGCCCAGGTTACCCGCGACACCAAAGTATATTCGGGCGCTTCTACAAGAAACAAAGTCAAGGGCAAAGTGTATGCCGGAGAAATTTTAAATGTTACCAAGGTTAAAGACGGATTTTACAGAATTATTACCGATGGCGGCCTGAATGGTTATGTAACCAGCACCGATTTACGCACTCAAAAAACCGGTAAAGCTTTTGGAGTATCGATTCCGGCTACTATGACTTCCGAACCGTTCATAACTTACCAGATTGTCGCCACCGATATGACCGGCAACACTGCAAAAACAAAAGTAAATAAAGTTACTCTATATACCCAGGAAGAACTGGCAGCCATGCGAACCCCGGGCAACGCCCCAACCCCGACTGCGGTTAGCGGCGATGAAACAGAGGCGGCGCCAGCATCGTCATCCAAGCTCTGGTTGTTGGCGGGTTTGGCTGCGGTGGGCGGCGGCGCGTATTATATCATTTCCCAACAATCGGATGATGATGATAAAGACAAAAATCTGCCTGCTACAGTAGATGTTACAATTGAATGGGAATAACAATTAATTTATCGATTTGAATCTCTTTTTAATATCAGGGAGTTGCAAGATGATAATCAATAAAAATATCAAGATATTGTTTGTAACCTGCTTTGCAGTTCTTGTCGCAGGGCTATTGTTAAATGACTGTAGCCGTAAACTTCCCACCGCGCCGGATACTACCAATAAAGCTGATATTTCTGCGACAGTGAAAATGCCTAACAAGCAACTGGCTTCTATATTGACCAGCATGACCCTTACGGTGACCAATGCGGCAGATAATACAGTTCTCCAAACAGTAAACCTGGTACTGGACGGAACAAAAGCCCAAGATACACTCTCGGTTCCATCCGCAAAATTATTATATTTTACCGCTTCTGCCTATGAAGGCTCAACCCTGGTTTTGCAGGGAATAGATAGTTTAAAGGCCAAATCCGGTGAAAAAAGAGCGCTAACAATAAAAATGCAGTTCAAAGTACCGGCAGTCATCTTGACGCCTACTGAAAAAACAGTCAACGTCGGCGACAGCCTGTCAGTATATGTGAACGCCCGTAGTGTGCTTAATTTAACGACCATGGGCGTGCAGGTGGTTTTCGACACTACCCGGTTGGCGGTAGTCAGTTCCAACCTGGAAAAGAATTTTATGGAAAAAAATGGCGGGGCGATGAAGCAACTGGTGCTGCAGGAAGGCAGCGTTCCGGGAACATTTAATACTATTGTCAGCGTTTTCCCGGCTACCGATGCGGTTTCCGACAGCGGCAGAATCGCCAGAATTCTTTTCAGAGCTAAAACCGCAGGTCAGACCGATCTGTCCATTTCATTAGATCACACCGTCAACCCCGATTTGGGGTTGTATGACAATCATGCCGCTTTGATCCCCAATGTGTTGGGACTTGGCAGCCGAGTCATCGTTCAATAGTTTTTTTAGACCAGGTATAAGTTGATTTTTTACCGGTATATGAAGGAGCAAAAAATGAAAAAGAATTTTGTTTTAAAAATTCCTGTATTGCTGATGCTTATTTTCAGTTCTTTATATGCTGTTGATTATACGGAAACAAGAATATGGGCAAATGATGCTGCCGGATCCGATTATTTTGGACATGCTGTTGCCGGCGATAATTACCGGGTAGTGGTAGGCGCCTGGGGTGAAGATGATCAGGGTAATTCTACCGGTGCAGTTTATCTTTATGAAAAAGATGGAAATTTATGGGAGCAAACCAACCGTTTTAAACCGGGCGACGGTAATGGCTATGAAGCTTTTGGAAAAGCCGTAGACATTGAATCAAATACTATCATAGTTGGCGCTCCCGATGATATTGATCCGACAACTTCCGGCGCCGCTTATGTATATGAATATATCAGCGGCGGTTGGGAACCGACTAAATTAACCCCTCCCGATGGCGCCAATGGCGACAGTTTCGGTAGTTCCGTATCAGTCAGCGGCGAATATATAGCAATAGGCGCGAGCAAGCACGATTTACCCGATTTTAAAGGCGCCGGTGTTGTGTATATCTATAAAAAGGGAGTTTCCAGCTGGGATCATGAAGCAACTATATCCCTGACCGGGGTAGGCGCCGGACCCTATGCGGACGATAACTTTGGCTCATGCGTATCCCTGGATGGTAACCGGATTGCAATTGGCGCGCATAAACGCAATGGACCAGAAAATACTGTACAGGATGTCGGCGCAGTTTTTATTTTTGTGCGCGAGGGAACAACCTGGTCCCTGGAAAAACGGCTTGATCCGCCGCAAGCGGTAGCCAATGCCTGGTTTGGTAAATCTGTTGCCCTGGATGGCGATGATATAGCTGTGGGCAGCCCAACCAACTCGGCCACCACAGCTGGTGATGTGTATGCATTCAGTTATAATGGTACAAACTGGGTTCTTGACGCCACGCTGGTTCCGGGTGATTTAACCGGAGATAACTGGTGGGGCAGTTCAGTAGCACTGTATAATAATACTCTAGTTGGCGGTCAATACCTGGATGGAGATCATGGTGCTGTGTATGTGTACCAGAAATCCGGAGAAGTATGGGGCGCACCGCAAAAAATAACCCCTGTTGAAGCGCAGGCTGCTGGTGATGATAAATTTGGTTATGCTGTTGCTCTCAACGGCGCCGATGTGATCGTTGGCGCTGAAGACGGATTTGCCAAAGAAGGAGGAGCAAGTGTTAACCTGGCCGGCGCTGCTTATATTTATACAGCTCCGCAAACCCTGGAACCACTGGCCGCAGATTTTCAAGCCTCGGTTACCAGCGGCAACTTGCCGTTAACAGTCAATTTTACCGATCTATCTACCGGTTCGCCGACCACCTGGAAATGGAACTTTGGCGATAGCACAACCAGCGAAGTTCAGAGTCCTTCTCATATTTATAATAAACCGGGAATTTTTAATGTAACCCTGCAAATATCCGATGGTACTGCAACCAACAGCATTACCAAAACCGGTTATATTTCCGTACATGTTACCCAGCCGGGGAATAATGTGTGGACCAGCTATTCAAATGCTTTAATGTTCGGTCAACCGAACCAGTTTGCTGTCAGATCAATGTGCTATGATCCTTTTACCGACCATTTGCTGGTTGGCACTACCGGCGGAGTTGCTGAATTCTCCGGGGTTTATTGGTCGAGTTATGCAGTTAGTGAAGATATTGATCACCAGGAAGTACTGGCTGTAGCAGTAGATAGCAGTGGGAATAAGTGGTTCGGGCTGGAAAACGGTGTGCAGGTTTACCGTGAAAGCGACAGCACTTTTTATAATCCCACCGGCGGCCAGGTCAATGATATTTTCGTACAATCCAACGGCTCAATTTGGCTGGCTACCAGCACCGGGCTGGCAACGTTTGATGGCGCTACTTGGACGGTTTATACCGCAGAAAACAGCGATCTGCCGGGCAATAACCTGACCCGTATCACTATGGATCCGAGTCATACTACCTTCATTGTCAGTTCCCAGGATGGCGGTATTTATGTGTTTGAAAAGGGCGTCTGGCAGGTTTATGATACGGAAGATGGTTTGACCGATAATACAGTATATGATGTGGTACTGGACTGGAATTATAATGCCTGGATTGCGCCGGAAACCGGATCAATAGTCCGGCTGAACCGGGATGATGTAACTACCTATGAGCCAATGGGCGACAATGAAAGCGAACGTCAATACACATCCGTCGGCGTTGATAGCCTCGGTAATGTGTGGGCTTCTTCCGCCAATGCGGGTGTTGCCCGGTTTGATGGCGTCGCCTGGACCCATTATGATGAAGAAGGCAGCGATCTGAGCAGCGACCTGGTGCGCTGTAAAGATATTCTGGTCGATCCTAATGGCGTCGTCTGGTTCGGGACTGAGGATGCCGGGGTCTGCCGTTTTGGCCCGACCGTGGCGCCCGCGATAGATTTTTATGCCGATGTTATAACCGGTTTTGCGCCTTTGACCGTTAATTTCTTTGGTGTAGCTGCCGGTGGTACCCCAACCTATTGGTTGTGGGACTTTGACAATGACGGCGAAACGGATATTTTAAACGATCAAAACCCATCCTGGACTTTTGATGTGCCCGGTTATTATTCGGTAAAATTGTTTGCGCCGATGGGTGATGAAAATTACCAGGAGATCAAAACCAATTATATTCATGTTCTGGAATCGATCCAAAACAGCGCCAGTTTGAGCGGCAAGGTAACCGATGCCACCACCGGGTATCCTGTTGCCGGCGCTACTGTAACGCTTGGCGATTCTACTAAAATTACCGATTCTGAAGGTAATTATGCTTTTATCAATATGCCAATTTCCGATCTGGTTGCCGATTTTACCGGTTTACCGCGTTCCGGCGAAGCTCCTTTAACGGTGCAATTTACCGATCTCTCCGCACAGGGACGCCTTTATCTTACGGCTGCCAAAACCGGTTATATAAATTATAGCACATTCGTCACTCTACCTCAGGGTAATACGACAATGGATATATCTTTGTCACCCACAATTGCCGAAGGCGGAATGCGCGTGGTGCTGAACTGGGGCCAAACTCCGTACGATCTGGATATTTATCTGAAAACACCGGAGATCGAGGGTTCCTTCTACCAGGTTTATTACAGTAATAAAGGCAGCGCTACTATAGCACCTTATGCCAACCTGGATGTTGACGACCGCAGTGGTTATGGACCGGAAACCATTACAATACATGATCTGTTTAGCGGGGTTTACCGGTGCTATATTCATAATTATTCCGGCACGCCTGCTTTAACCCAGTCTGCCGGGGTGGTGCAAATATATAATGATACCGGTCTTTTGGAAACGGTGAATGTTCCACTAAGCGGTGAGGGACGGTACTGGTATATTGGTGATATCGACGGCGCTACAGGTAACGTTACTATTTATAATACAATTCAGGAAAGCGCTCCGGGTAGTTCCGCATCGAGTCCCTTAACCCTGCCGGCTAAAGAACCTCTGGATCGTATCGATGCCAGCCCGGTTGCGGTCACCACCTGGGCATGGGATTTTGATAATGACGGCGATGTTGACGCCACGACTCAAAATCCACAATACACCTATACGGAACCCGGCGTTTACTCTGTTAAATTGACGGTTTCCGACGGCGAACAGCAAGATACCAAAACAAGAACCGAATACATTACAGTCGGTACCGGCCAGACTTTTGGCAGTTTAAGCGGCAAGGTAACGAACGCGATCACGGGAATCGGGATAGAGGGGGCGATAGTAACCGTGGCCGGCTATGCGGATACGACCGATGAAGCGGGGAATTATTCGTTTACGCATATACCTTCAGGGTTGTTGAATGTTGATTTCAGCGGCGACCCGCGGTCGGGAAACACGCCGTTGACGGTGCAATTTACGGATTTATCGACCTCGGCGCTGCAATTGGTCTCGGCATCGGCGGAGGGATATTATAGTTACAGTCAGTATGTAATGGTATTGTATGCGGGCTCGACGCTGAACATATCGTTATCGCCGGTTCTGGATGAAGGGAACATGCGGGTGGTGTTGACGTGGAACACAACGCCTGCCGACATGGATATACATTTATATACCCCGGCAATCGGCGGCAAGACGTACCAGGTTTATTACTCGAACAAGGGTGATTCGGATGACGCGCCGTATGCGGTTCTTGATATAGATGACCGGAATGGTACTGGCCCGGAGACGATCACGATCTATGAATTACAGGAAGGCACGTACAAGTGCTATGTACATAATTATTCCGGTACACCGGGAATAACGGCGTCATCGGGGTTGGTGCAGATCTTTAACACCAGCGGTCTGGTGGAGGCGATCAATGTACCGACTACCGGCGAGGGGCAATACTGGTATGTATGCGATATAAACGGCGCCACCGGCGCGGTGACGGTAGTGAATACCTTGCAGACGAGCATGGGCAGTTCGCTGTCATCGAACAAACTGGCGGCCAAGAGTTACCTGCCGGAAGAAATGACCGATGGTTTTGCGGAAGCCTCCGAGACGATCACCACCTGGGCGTGGGACTTTAATAATGACGGTACAGTCGACGCAACCACGAAGAATCCGCAGTATACCTATACCAGCGCAGGTGTATATGACGTTAAACTGACGGTATCGGATGGAACCCAAACCAGAAGCCTGGTTAAACAGGAATATATTACTGTCAACACTGAAGAATACTTTGGCGATTTAAGCGGCAAGGTAACGAACGCGATCACGGGAATCGGGATAGAGGGGGCGATAGTAACCGTGGCCGGCTATGCGGATACGACCGATGAAGCGGGGAATTATTCGTTTACGCATATACCTTCAGGGTTGTTGAATGTTGATTTCAGCGGCGACCCGCGGTCGGGAAACACGCCGTTGACGGTGCAATTTACGGATTTATCGACCTCGGCGCTGCAATTGGTCTCGGCATCGGCGGAGGGATATTATAGTTACAGTCAGTATGTAATGGTATTGTATGCGGGCTCGACGCTGAACATATCGTTATCGCCGGTTCTGGATGAAGGGAACATGCGGGTGGTGTTGACGTGGAACACAACGCCTGCCGACATGGATATACATTTATATACCCCGGCAATCGGCGGCAAGACGTACCAGGTTTATTACTCGAACAAGGGTGATTCGGATGACGCGCCGTATGCGGTTCTTGATATAGATGACCGGAATGGTACTGGCCCGGAGACGATCACGATCTATGAATTACAGGAAGGCACGTACAAGTGCTATGTACATAATTATTCCGGTACACCGGGAATAACGGCGTCATCGGGGTTGGTGCAGATCTTTAACACCAGCGGTCTGGTGGAGGCGATCAATGTACCGACTACCGGCGAGGGGCAATACTGGTATGTATGCGATATAAACGGCGCCACCGGCGCGGTGACGGTAGTGAATACCTTGCAGACGAGCATGGGCAGTTCGCTGTCATCGAACAAACTGGCGGCCAAGAGTTACCTGCCGGAAGAAATGACCGATGGTTTTGCGGAAGCCTCCGAGACGATCACCACCTGGGCGTGGGACTTTAATAATGACGGTACAGTCGACGCAACCACGAAGAATCCGCAGTATACCTATACCAGCGCAGGTGTATATGACGTTAAACTGACGGTATCGGACGGAACCCAAACCAGAAGCCTGGTCAAACAGGAATATATAACAGTAACCGAAGAAGATACGGTTGAATATGGTAATTTAAGCGGCCAGGTGGTCAATGCAATTACCGGAGTCGGTATCGAAGGCGCAATTGTAACAATTGCGGGCTATACTACCACCACCAATTCTTCAGGGTATTATGTATTTGAACATATACCGGTTGGAACTTTGACAGCGAATTTCGCGGCCAGCCCGGTTAGCGGTTATGCGCCATTGACCGTGTATTTTGCCGATTATTCATCCGCCGGCGCTCAGCTTATCAATGTATCTGCAACCGGTTATTATGGATATAACCGTTATGTGTCTATTTCGCCTGCCGGAACGGTGCTGAATATCTCTTTATCGCCGGTAATTGAAAATGGCGATATGCGAATTGTTTTGACCTGGAATACGACGCCTGCGGACATGGACCTTCATTTGTTCACGCCAGCCATTGGCGGCAAAACTTATCAGGTTTACTATTCTAACAAGGGCTCTGAAAATTCTGCCCCTTATGCAGAACTGGATATCGATGACCGTAACGGTACCGGTCCCGAAACCATAACGCTCTATGATTTGCAGGAAGGTACTTATAAATGTTATGTTCATAATTACTCCGGCACACCCGGTATAACTACCTCGGAAGGTTTGATACAGATATTTAACACCAGCGGTCTGGTTGAAGCGATCAGCGTACCAACCGGTGGCGAGGGACAATATTGGTACGTGTGCGATATAAACGGTACGACAGGAGCAGTAACAGTAGTGAATACTCTGCAATCCAGTATGAACAGCGCTCTTGCCGGTCTGCAACCGTCATTGGGTAAAAATAATCTCTTACCGGAAAAACCAGCGTATGTAGAGTCGGTCGAATCCGCACAATCGACTTCGGCGGTTGTTTCATGGCAATGGGATTTTAACAATGATGGTGATATTGACGCTACTACTCAAAATCCATTATTTATATATAACGAACCCGGCGTCTATACGGTATCGCTGACAGTATCCGATGGCACTAATACGGACAAGGAAACCAAATATAATTATATTACTGTTACCGAAAATACCGAACTGGAAGGATACATTGTCTCTATCAACGCTATTGATTATGATAATTTCCCCACTGTAAAGTTGTACTCGTCGGTTATGAACGATAATACATTATTGCCGGTTAACGGATTATTATCGACGGCATTCAGTCTGGCTGAAGATGGCGCTACCAGTACGATCACTAACATCACGCAGGTAACAACAACCGATAAACTTCCACTGGATATTACCTTTGTAGTGGATATTGAAGATAATATGACGGCTCATTTAGCCAAGCTAAAAGCGTATGCGCCAGTATTGACAGATTCACTGGCATTGCTGGGACTCGATTGCCGGTATGGTTTGGTAACATTCCGCGATATGGTAGCATCAATTAATGATTTGACGGCGGATGCAGCCCACTTTACCAGTATGTTGAATGATATTCCGTTACCACTGGCAAGTGAAAATAACAGTTATAATAATCTTTTGGAAGCATTGGCCCGTGCAGCGCAGTTCAGCTATCGTGAAAATGCTATGAGAATGGTTATCGTACTAACCGATACAACCTATTATAACAATGATATTACCCATACAACCTATACCCCTGCCGTGATTGGTAATATGTTGCTCAATAACGGCATTACGACATTGATGATCTGCACCGATAATGACCAGTTGAAAACTCTGGGGAATGAAGCCAATGCCGGTCGTTTCGATATTACAGAGGATTTAACCGGCACATTGCGCAAATTGGTCAAGATCATGGGTTCACAGTATATTATAACCTATACATCGCCCCACCCGACGCCTACCGATTACTGGCGTTATGTATTGTTAACGGTCAACGCTAACGATATGGGCGGTTACGATGCAGCGCAGTACAAAGTTGGCAGCACCAGAATTGTATTGGGATCGGGTACAATACCGGGTATTGTCAATACCTATTTCACCCTGGATATCTATGCACAATCGGTGATCAATCTCAAGCAATGCCTCATCGATGTCGGTTATGATGCAACTGCTTTAGAGTATGTCAGCGGAACCATCGGTTCGTTCCTGGGCACGGATATTACCGATTTAACGGCGCCCGGAACTAATAAAGTTATCATCAATCTAAACAGAACGGCAACGACGGGCGTGAGCGGCACCGGTGTATTGTATTCACTCCGCTTTAAAATACTCAAGGCAACCAGTACTTCGCCATTTACATTTAACCAGGTAACCCTGCAGGATCCGTCCGGCACGAATATTACCTATACAACCGAGACTCCGGAACTGGAATCGCCGTATGTTGACGACGGTACCGGCAACCTGGTATCGCGGCTGCGCGGTGATTTTAACAACGATTCCTATATATCCCTGGTAGACCTGGCAATGCTTTCTACATATTGGGGCATTGCCGATTCCATCAAGGGTGATATTGGACCGGCCTATGGCGACCTGCCGTTCCTGACCACTCTTAACGATAATCTGGTTAACGAACAGGATCTGTTCATATTTGCGTTGATGTGGAACTGGTATCACCAGAATCTTTCCTATATCAGCGGCGGATTGTCAAAATCAAACAGTGTGATCACCTGGCTGCCGTCGGCAGATAACCAAACCTCCAAAACTGTAGAGGTTAATTTGCAGATCTCTGAAGTCAGGAATATGAATATGGGACATGTACAGTTCAGCTACGATCCGGCGGTGCTACAATTCAAAACCGTACAGGCCGGTGAGTTCTGGATCAAAGACAAAGCCTCGGTAGCATTGTTTGTCGATAATGATGATAAAGCCGGGGTGGTTAATATTGCATTTGCCCGCCTGGCAGACCGGGAAATGAACGCGGAAGCGGCCGGTTCGGGCGCTTTGTTTACCGCAGAATTCGAACGCATCAATCTTACAGCAGCCTCGATCCTGGAATTACGCAACCTGGATTTACGAAATTCTGCAAATAAAACCATGTTGAAAACCTCCGGAGCGAGCATTTCAATTGACGGTATGACGCTGCCCAAGGCGTTTGCCCTGAGTCAGAATTATCCCAATCCATTCAACAGTACCACAACATTGCAGTTCAGTATGCCGAAAGAAGAGAATGTTACCATTGAAGTATTTAACATTCTCGGTCAGCCGGTGCGCACCCTGATAGATACCCGGTTCGAACCCGGTGTTCACAAGGTAATGTGGAACGGCAAGAACGATCAGGATATGGATGTGGTGAGCGGCATTTACTTTGTACGGATGAAATCCGCTTCCTTTAAACAGGTAAAACAAATATTACTTTTAAAGTAAATTATCGTATAGTATAAAAATCCAACCCCCGGCGGTAGTAAATACTTGCCGGGGGTTTTTTATTTGGGGGACATTTTATTATTGGAAATAATGTCGTTTTCATATTTATTTAAAAACACAAAAACCTGCGCTTTTTATTAACGAAATGGAATTGGTTACAGGGTGGACCGGGCCGACCAGGTTTTAAAACAAGTGATTGTTTAACCAAGCGAAAGTGGCCATTTTTTTACTATTGACCTCATTGCTGTTTTTGTTTATATTGCTTTGCAGCTAAAAACAGTAAGCAAACAATATTATCTGCGTTGTCCAAATTGTTCTCAAATTCCCAATTATCCTTGAACCGGGAATGAATTAATAAATGCACTGAAGAGTTGAGGAGGAACATGAATGATTTCCAATCGGGAGAATCGTTTTAGTTTATTGTTTTTATGGATATTGTGCTTATCATTGCCTGTGTGTTTTTTACAAGCCGCTTATGGCCAGGCCGAATGCGCCGCCTGGGGAAACCTGGCCGGCATCCGCATCGACGGCCAGTTAATGGAATTTGAGACCAGCTTGTGCCTGGTCAATGCGGACTGGACGCAATTTACTCATACGGCCAAAGAACAGCAACGACCATTTTACCGGCGCGACGGCAACAACCAAATCATCACCACCAAACTCGATGCTATATCTTTTATTGAAACAGTAACGGACAGTCTGCCCGGTCAGGCTGTGATCACTATTCAAGCGACATCGGCAAAGGATACGATCCTGGCCGGGGTCTTTTTATGTGTCGATTTACCCGGTAACGATTATTCCGGCGCAACTGTCGAACTGGTTGGCGCCGCCGCCTCTGCCAGAAACAAGTTTAAATTAAAACCGGCAAAAAAAAACGGCCAAAATGAGTATGTGCATACAACTGCCGGTGGCGTCCGGATTGAAGCTAAAAAACGGCAACTGGAAATTAGCTTTAACGAGCCGACTGAAATTATAATCCGTAACGACCGGCAGCGGAGTAATTCCACTATCCGGGTGTACCTGGCAATAATATCAAGCGAACTCAAAAATGAACAAAAAGCGGCAAAAACCTTTACCTTCAATGCCGGCGGAGAAATAGACCGTTCACCCGCTGAGATCATTGTCGACATCAATAAACCCGGTCGGCCGTTTGACGGAATTGGCGGTAACTTTCGCATTCAAAATCCACAGCTCGATCCGTTAGTTATTGAATATTGCCTGGATAATTTAAATGTAACCTGGGGCCGCGTCGAGTTGCCCTGGGGTATATGGCAGCCACAGGAAAATGAAGACCCCATAGCTGCGGCTGATGCCGGTATGCTCAATGAGCGTGTCCGACAAGCTATGGAAATGGCGCAAAAATTGTCAAAATTAAATATGCCGGTAATCGTTAGCGCCTGGTTTCCGCCGCAATGGGCGGTTCTGGGTGAAATGCGGCGTCGTGGCCCGCAGCCCGGCGGCTTGCGCGGCAACCCGCTCAATCCCGATAAAATGACAGCCATTTGTAAGTCGCTTGGCGATTACCTGGTGTACCTGAAAGAGCATTATAATACTGAAGCGGTGATGTTTTCCTTTAACGAATCCGATCTGGGCATCAATGTCCGGCAAACTGGCGAGGAACATGCCGCGCTGATCAAAACCCTGGGCGCGCACCTAAAAGCGCGCGGCCTGAGTACCAAAATGCTGCTTGGCGACAATTCGGACGCCACCACTTTTACTTTTATTGATCCAGCTATGAACGACCCGGAAACGCATCCCTATATCGGCGCGGTGTCTTTTCATTCATGGCGCGGCTGCACCGATGAAATATTGACTATCTGGGCCAATGCCGCCAAAAAGCTGAACGTACCGTTATTGGTCGGCGAAGGCAGTACTGATGCTGCAGCGCATAGCTATCCCGATATTTTTACCGAGCCGTCTTTCTCTCTGGCGGAAATTGATTTGTATATCCGTATTTGCGCTATCAGCCAGCCTATATCGATTCTGCAATGGCAACTCACTTCCGATTATTCCGTACTGACCGGGGGTGGAATATTCCGCAAACCCGGACCGATGCTGCCCACACAGCGGTTCTGGAATCTCAAGCAATTGGGCGCAACATCTAAAGGGTCGTTATCCCTGCCGGTTAAATGCACTCAGCCATTGATACATTGCGCGGCTTTTGGTATTGCCGCCAATAATGATTATGCCGTTCATTTAATCAATAACGGAGCCGAGCGCAACGTGACCTTGAAGGGTCTACCGAAAGATATTCAGGAATTGTATATATATGTTACCAACGCCAAAAAGAATATGCAGAATGAAGGAACGATCCAAGTGGTAAACGGTAAAGCCAGGTTTAATCTTGAATCATCCAGTTATACCACTTGTTTTACTAGCAAGAAACAGGACTAATTAACCATACAGGAGGAACAATGTTACAGGCAGTAAAAAAATCATTTTCCGTGAAAACCGTTATCTCGGTTTTGTTGTTGTTAGCGCCGGCGTTGTTATTTGCCCAAACCGGCAAGGTGTTCGACAACCTTTCCATGCCCAGCAAAATTCTAAAAGGCGAGCGCAAGTTTGCCATCTATCTACCCCCGGATTACGAAACCTCGCAACGTTCTTACCCGGTGCTGTATCTGCTGCATGGCGGCGGCGATGACCAGACCGGCTGGGTACAATTTGGCGAAGTGCTGCATATTGCCGATAAAGCTATCAAAGAAGGCAAAGCCACACCGATGATCATAGCCATGCCGGACGCTGATACCGGGCGGCGCGGCTATTTTAACGACATCAAAAACGAATGGCGTTACGAGGATTTTTTCTTCCAGGAATTCATGCCCTATATTGAAAAGACCTACCGGATAAAAGCGGAAAAAACCTATCGCGCTGTAGCCGGTTTATCGATGGGTGGCAACGGCACTTTTATTTATGCCCTGCATCACCCGGAACTGTTCTCTTCCGCTTGTCCGCTCAGTGCCGGCACCGGCCCCGCTTCGGTGGAGGATATGAAAAAAAATATGCGGCGTTATACACAAAATGACAATGAAGTACTGCCGGACAGTGTTCTGGAAGCCTATTTCAAGAAAATGAGCGTTATCTATTTGCTGGAAAATATGGCGGAAGATCAGAAAAAAGCGGTGCGCTGGTATATGGACTGCGGCGACGACGATTTTCTGTATGAAGGCAATTGCCTGGCGCATATTGCGATGCGGAAAAAAGAAATCCCCCACGAATTCCGCATTCGTGATGGCGCCCATAACTGGACCTATTGGCGGGATTCTTTGCCGGTGGTGTTACAGTTTGTCTCCGATGCGTTCCATCAGTATTAATGGCTGTATGCGCTTTTTCTTATCAGTCAATTTTGTTTATCATAAATCGTATTGGTCGACTAGTCCGGTCTCGCCTGTCTCGACCGGACTAGTCGAGACGAACCGGAAAACACGCTGCACGATTGCAGCCCGACATGGGGATGTTCCCCATACCGGATGTTAATGCCGGACATGTTGTCCGCCAAATAAAAATTTTCAACAACCACTTGTTTCAGAAATTTTCAATGCACCCCGGCAGGATAATATGTCCTGTTTTATTGTGCTGACCGGGGAGTATTTCCGATAGAAGCAGTTCTACGACCCTGTCCGAGCAGGAAAACACCACCATTGCCACGACCTTCAGGTCGTGGAACAAATAAAACCAAACCGGGCTTTAGCCTAAATCTTGATTAGACTAAAGTCAATTTTATATAGTTTGAGTTATCCACATCATAAATGACGTGGCAATGAATGAAAAGATTAGTTTGTAACCCAGGTCTAATCGTCGAGAAGTCCGTCCCGCTTAACGAGATGGACTAGGCTTAAATAAAATACTCTAAATCTCAGCTTTTTACTGCAAATTAAATTGTTACTATTAATGTGAAACTATTAAATAACTGTCAAGTACAATAATCTACAACAGGAGCAGTTATTAAAATCATCAACCGGAATAAATATGTAAAACCTCGTTTATTCATGATCATACAACCTGGAACCAAGAATGTGCGAAAAATAATATTGATTTTGCTGTTATGGGTAACTCTCGCATCCGCATGGGAACTGTGCCTTAACGAGGTCATGTCCCTGAATGTAACCACCCTGGAAGATGAAGACGGCGAATACCCCGACTGGATTGAACTGTACAACCCCGGCAGCGTTGCCATCGATCTGCACAATTATGGCTTGTCCGATACGGAGGATGACCTGTTTAAATACAAATTGCCCACCTGTATTGTGCAACCCGGTAAATTTTTGGTTATTTTCGCTTCGGACAAAAACCGCACCCAGACCGGTAAACCACTGCATACCAATTTCAAGATTAAATCCAAAGGCGAAACCCTTTACCTGACCAACCCGGCCGGTTCTGTAATCGACCACCTTGATCTGCCGCCGCTGGCGGTTGATGTCTCCTGCGGACGCTATCCTGATGGAGGCGCAGAGATCGCCTGCTTTTCCTCGCCAACCCCGGGCGCTACCAACAGTACCGAACCGTTACAGGGCGTTACCGCCGCCCCGGTTTTTTCGCAGTCCGGCGGATTTTATAACAATTCTATCCAGGTAAAACTTTCCCACTCCGCCCCGGATGCGGAAATCCGTTTTACTACCAACGGCGGCGATCCGGCCCGTAATTCCAAATTATATACTATTCCCATTTCCATTACAAAAACGACCGTCCTCAAAGCCCGCGCTTTTCGCAGTGGTGAACTGCCGGGACTGGTAGTTACCCATACTTTTTTCATTAATGAGCCGCACCACTTGCCGGTTATTTCCATGTCCACACATCCCGATAACCTGTTTGACGACGATATCGGCATTTATGTTGAAGGCAACGGCACGGCGCTGGGCGGCTACCCGGACAATCCTATCGGTCCCCCGGCCAATTACTGGGAAGAGTGGGAACGTCCGGTCAACCTGGAATTGTATACCCCCGGCGGACAATGCGGATTTAATGTTCAGGCCGGAATTAAAATGTCCGGCAAAACCACCCGTAATTTACCGCAAAAATCCTTTGCAGTTTTTATGCGTAATCAATATGGTCAAGATGAACTGGATTACCCCTTGTTCCGCAACAATCCGGTTACCTCCTTTCATTCTTTTGTGCTGCGTAACGCCGGCACGGACAATACGGTGAACCAGGGCGGGGTACAGTTCCGCGACGGCCTGACTTCCCGGCTGGTGCAGAAGCTCGATCTCGATTGCCAGGCGTATCAACCGTGTGTACTCTATATCAATGGCGAATACTGGGGAATTTACAGCATTCGCGAAAAACTGAATGAGGAATACCTGGCCGCTCATTATGGAATCGATGCCGACAAGGTCGATCTGCTCGATGATTATCACTCGCTTTATCCCCTGGTGATAGAAGGTGATAACAGCCATTTTAATGCCCTGGTCGATTACCTGCTGGAGCATGATTTAAGCAATAACACCGGCGCCGCCTGGGTAGAAACGCAAATGAATGTGGATAATTACCTGACCTATATGGCAACACAAATCTTTCTTGCCAACCACGATGGCCCCGGCCATAACTGTAAATTCTGGCGATCCCAGGAACAAGGCAGCCGTTACCGTTGGTTGTTGTACGATACCGATCATTCCCTGAGTATGCGCCTGTTCCTTCCCGGCTACCATTACGCCCCGGATGCTTACCTGGACAATACCATTGCCTATTATCGTGAAGAAAACGGCCCCTCGTGGCCGAATCCCCCGGAATCGACTTTTCTGTTTCGCAAGATACTGGAAAATGAAAATTTCTGTAACCGGTTCATAAACATTGTTGCGGATTATCTCAATACTGAATTTAATCCACAAGCGACCTTGCCCAGATTACAGGCAGTCAAAAAAGAGATCGAACCGGAGATCGGCAGACACCTGGAACGCTGGGGTGGTTCAGTGGCGGAATGGCATGAAAATGTTGACGTAGTGCAGGAATTCCTCAACAAACGCGGGGATTGCCTGGTTGAATTAATGATCGATGAATTTAACCTGGATGAGACAGTACAACTGCAACTGCATATTACTCCACCACAAGCCGGAATGGTGCATCTCAACTCCCTGTACTTAAAGGAAGCAACCTGGACCGGCCGCTATTTTGCCAATGTCCCGTTCCGGTTGACAGCGATGGCGGCTGCCGGGTACCGCTTTGCCGGCTGGGAAGGGATACCCGGTAGCGATGCAGCACAGGCCGAACTGGTAATTACTCCCGGAGAGGATATGAACCTCACCGCACGGTTTGCAGAGACAGATAACGGCGAACCGATCGTCATTAACGAGATCAATTACAATTCAGCCGCCGGTTTTAATTGCGGCGACTGGATTGAATTGTATAATCCCCTGGCCGTTCAGGTGAACCTTGCCGGCTGGCGGCTGAACGATGTCGATAATAATACAGGCTTGTATTTCCAAGCCGGAACTTTTGTACCGGCCCTGGGGTACCTGGTAGTGTGCAGGGATAGCAGCGCCTTTCATCACTTTTGGCCGGATGTGGCAACTTTAAACAGCGAGTTTACTTTTGGGCTGAATAATGCCGGCGAGCATCTCTCCCTGTTCAATTCAGCAGGTATGTTGATCGACTCGCTTACCTACAGTAACCGGACGCCCTGGCCCTGGCAGCCGGACGGGCATGGCGCTTCCCTGGCCCTGCGCGATCCGATCCTCGATAACAGTCTGCCCCAAAATTGGATGCCCTCATATAGTCATGGCACTCCCGGCGCGGCTAATGTTATGATGAGCAGGGTTGCACAAGCCAGCCATACACCGCGTTCTTGCGGATTGGATGTTTACCCCAATCCTTTCAATATGGCTGCGACTATTGCAGTTCAGGTTAAAGAAGCCGGGCGGGTTCGGGTGGCGGTTTATGATATTATGGGCAGATGTTTAACAGTTTTATTTGACGACAAATGTAATTCCAATAGTTTTATGCTGCGTTGGGACGGCCGCGACTTAAACGGCAACCCGGCGGCCAGCGGGGTGTACCTGGTGGTTCTGCAAAGTGATCGGGAAAAAAGGGTGAACAAGATTTTACTGCTCAGGTAACCACCGGTTATTTTAAAGTGTGGTCCACCTGGGACACTGGGCTGCTACAAAGAAAAACCTATGAATTCGAACCTGACCAAATATACACCGGATTTGCGGCGAGGTGGGCTACACTTTTTTGTGCCCGAGCTGGGAAACCCCATCATTACCACGACTTTCAGGTCGTGGAACAAATAAAGGGAAAACCGGGCTTTAGCCTAAAGAAGAATGTGACTAAAGTCAATTCAATATAATAATATTAACCACGTCATAAATGACGTGGCAATGAATAAAAAGACTAGTTCGCAATCCAGGTCAAGTCGTCTCGATACGTCCGTCCCGCTAAGCGGGTCGGACTACTCGACGACCGTACTTTTCTAAATCTGTACCGGTCATCGAGTAGTCCCGTTGCTTCACCTTTCGGGATGTATAGAAATGACCGATGATTGTTCCTTAGGTTCCACCCCTAACGGGGTTAGGAGTTTTTTATTTATTTTGCAATAAACATTTCACCCCTGACGGGGTTTAATTTGTGGAACGGGCCTGTGGCCCGGCAGGATAATGGGTGCTGTTTTATTGTGCGGACCGGGGAATCTCTCCGCCAGAAGCGGATCTACGATCCTGTCCGAGCTGGGAAACCCCATCATTGCCACGACCTTCAGGTCGTGGAACAAATAAAGGGAAAACAGGGCTTTAGCCTAAAGAAGAATGTTACTAAAGTCAATTCAATATAATAATATTAACCACGTCATAAATGACGTGGCAATGAATAAAAAGACTAGTTTGTAACCCAGGTAAAGTCGTCTTGATACGTCCGTCCCGCTAAGCGGGTCGGACTACTCGACGACCGTACTTTTACGATAAGCCTACCCGGTAATTGAATAACCTGTAGGTCGGGGGCGAAGCCCGGCAGGAAAAGATGTCCTGTATAATTTTCGCCCTGGATTATGAAATCCAGGGCGATCTGGAAGGCGATCCTATCTGATCAACGCCATTTTTCTTACCGCATGAAAATCGCCCATAGTAATAGAATAAAAATATATACCCGATGGCAAAGACGCTGCATTAAATGTAACCTGGTATTGTCCTGCAGTATAATGTCTCTGCGCCAGAATCGCTACCTGGCGGCCCAGCAGATCGACTATTTCCAGTTTAACCAGGCATGGATTTTTCACGTCAAAGCGGATCGTGGTTTCCGGGTTGAACGGGTTCGGGTAATTGGCATATAGATTAAATGTGGCAGGAACAACCTTGCCAACCTCTTTTTCCTCCACAGCGGTGTTGTTTACCGGCACAAGGTAATCTTCCACTTCGCCGTCGGCAGCAGGACCGGCAAAGAACAGGCTGCCGGCGCTGTTGTAGCGGAACCGGGCATAGACTTGCTCCCCTGTCAGGCCGGAATCGGGAACGGTAAACGTTAATACATTACTTCCCGAGGTTACCGGTTGATCCAGGAATATCTGTTCCATTCTATCCAGCCAGTCGCCGTCATTGTTGAAATCGATCCAGGCGTTGATGAACCCGGCGGCGGATGCGGTTATAGTCACTGTTGCCGGAATGCCGGGTTGCAGGGAAGAATTAAATTTAACGCCATCATCATCATCGCTGTTATGCGCATCATCGCCGGTGGCGGTGGAATTGGGTTGCCCGTCATTTTCGGCATCGACCAGGTTGCCCAGTCGCATTCCGGAATTGATGACATGATAAGCGCCGCTTCTTGCCAGTAAGGTGGGATACGCAGGATCGGGATTATCGCCAAAATCATACTGCACATCTACAGCAGCAATCAACACCGTGTAATCTTCAACTTCACCGACAACCGGTCTGTGATTCTCATCCGGTAAATCGGTGAAATGATTTTTGTCCATAGGCGACAGGTCGGGAACATCGCTGAATCGGAAGCGGGCAAACGTAACTCCCGGCTTGGCTGAGGTGGGGACGGTGAATAAAATTTCATTCAATCCTTTAACCAGGTGAGAATTATCAACCGGTTGTTCGCCCTGTTCGTCCCAGGTAGAATCACCGTCAAAATCGATCCAGCCGCTTAAAATACCGGCAGTGAAAGCTTTGACCAGAATTCGCGCCTGTTGACCGGGAACCAGGGGCGTAATAAAAGTAACGCCATCGTCATCATCGGCGCCATCATAATCATCGCCAAAACCGCCGGGACCAGGTTGGCCGTCCGGATCGGTATCCACAGTATCTCCCAGGAAGAAATCAGCCCTCACCGTATGCAGAGCGCTGAATGTGCCATGCAGCGACCCCAGCGAGCGACAGGGGAGGTCGCCAAAATCATACATAAAGCTGAAATTAGAAACCCGCAGTAAATAGTCTTCGGATTCGCCATCCGGGTAATCGCCATGTCCTACCCAGGGTTCCGGAGTTGGTACGTCGGTTAAAGAAAACCTGGCCCACACATAACCGGGTTGGGAACCGATCTCAAAGTCGGGCAGACCCAGTTCTGAAATATAGTTATGGAAAGGAGCCTCGCCGGCCGGAATAAGGTAATTTTGTATAGTATACTCACTGGTGTGCCAATGACCGTCCTGATCCCAGTCGAAAACGGCATTGAAATAGGTATCGCCGGCGTCGGGTAATATGTTAATATAAAAATCAATATTTTCTCCCCAAACCGCCATTTGTCCGGCGCTGCCAAGCGAGCGGTTGAGTTCGCCCTCTTCACCTTCGGCATAGGCAGGTGATATGGTTTCTGAACCGGGATTGCCAATGATCGTATACGGCATTAATTTTCGCAAGCCGGTATCGCGGAAACCGCTCATCACAAACTCGTTGTTATAATACTCATCAGCGTTATATTCCCAGGGGGTAATGAACGCCAATCCGGCATTTCCGGCCCATTCATAGTCTACGCAATCGCCAAAATAACGCAATCCTTCCGGGTCATGCAGAATAGCGCCGCCGGGATCGAGCCGGTTATCGGTGCCGAAATAACCCAGTGTTGATGGGGGATAAGCAAGCGCCTGCTGCGGTGCATCGCCAAACTCGTAAAAACCGTTGAAGCTGACTGCCAACAGGTAATCTTCGGTTTCCCCATCACTAAAGTTACCGGAGCCCTCCCAGCCGGGATCGATCATTTCCGGAGTCAGAGTCCAGCGGGTCCAGACATAGCCGCTAATGTCATCGGGTAGTACAAATTGATCAGGATAAAGATCGCTGACCCTGCCGAACCCCGTTTCACCAAACCCCTGCGGAATATAAAAATTCTGAATAATATGTTCGGGAGTAAAGTTTTCATTAAAACCATCAATCCAACGGTAGTGCCCACCCCATTCGCCATCCTGGTTCCAGTCGATCAGCACGTTCAGATAAGCGCCTTTTTCGGCGATAACATGATAGACCATGTCCAGTTTATCGTCTCCCCATTCCACAGGTTCGCCGGGTTCTCCCAAAACCCCCCGGGTTTTTGTGATGCTGTTGGGCCAATAACGCTCAGCGCCTTCGTCGCCAATTATGGTATATATAACCGGGTCGGTCATGCCAACATCTGTATAAATAACAACATCGGCGCGGCGGTCGTTCAGGCCTTCATCGGTATCCCAGGGATCGTCATCCGGCGCGGCGTCGCCTTCATTACCATCGGTTTCATAATCAATTTCATAGCCAAGGAACATTTCTCCGGCAGAACCATGCCGGATGTACCCGGCCGGCCCGGCGCTCCGCAGGGTTGGGAATTGACCGATTATTCCCAAATCGGGATATGCCATTACTCCTTCCGGGGCATCGCCATATTCATAAGGCAAAGGGGCTCTTTCATAAACTTCTACCGCATAATCTTCGACTTCGCCGATGGCTATTTCACCATCATAGTCTTCAAACATCACATTGCTATACCGAAACCGGGCAAATGTGATTCCCGGTTCAGCCGTATCCGGGATTATGAGCGGATACGGATTTGTACCAGGAGTGGCTTGGTATGCCGGTAAAGCTTCCCCTTCGTCATCCCAGTCGCCATCGCGGTTGAAATCGATCCAGCCCCGCAGGAACCCGGCTGCCGAAACGGTAGCCAGGGCGGTTCCAACGCTGCCCGCCACCAGTGATCCCTGAAAAATGACGCCGTCATCGTCATCGTTGCCATCATTATCATCGCCCAGGGCGTCATCATCGGGCATACCTTCATTATCGCTGTCGATTTTTTCACCGAGGCGGTAACCGGCGTCTACTCCATGCCGGGCGCCGTTATCCGCGAGTAATGTCGGGTAGGGCGCTGGGGCATCGCCAAAATCCCAGGTCGTTTCCGGAGTTTCTTTTTGAATTTCCACTTTATAATCTTCAACCTCGCCATTAGAAGCCAGACCGGTATACGATAACCCACCGCCTATTGAAAACCGAAAACGACTGTAGGTATCGCCGATATACGCATCCGCCGGGACATTAAAAGTTAGATCGGCAACATTGTAAACGCTGCGATCATCAAAAATTTGTTCTCCCTTATCCGCCCAGTCCCCGTCTTTGTTAAAATCAATCCAGGCGTTCAACCGGCCGGGAGTAGATACGGTAACTTTAACTGTAGCGGTATTGCCGGGATATAGTGAAGAAGTAAAGGTTACACCGTCTTCATCAGCGCTGCCTGCATTATCATCGCCGGTGGCGGCATTGTTCGGCTGGCCATTGGCTTCTTTATCTGCCAGCGCGCCAAGAAAAACTTTACCATCAACCGTATGCCGTGCGCCGTTTCTCGCCAGCAAGGTAGGGTAAGGGGAGTCCGGAGCGTCACCATAATCGTATTGCACGACCTGGCTGTTTACGCTGTCCGGTAACATAAAAACACAAAGCAACAGTAAAATCCTTAAAAGTTGCAGGACATTCGACAACTCTTTAAAGTTCATTTTAGCTCCTTTTTATAATATTGTTTACACCTGATGCAAATCAGATAATGTATGAAAACAACCTGTAAAAGATAGCAAAGAACCGGACCCTGTTATGCGAATGAATGATGATCGTCGGAATAATCAATTGGTCGGACGGACGGTTATATTAAAATTATTACCAGATCAAAATGATGACCGGTTTAAAGATAGAGCACTGGTAACACTTTTAATATCCAATACTCTATAATACAAAAGGATATTTATTTTGCTGAAAAATATACATTTTAAACATTTTCCCCGGTATATAAAATTTCTGTTTCTTTTCACAAGCGTGATCTGAAGCACATTTATTTATTACGAATAGATCTTTTAATATAAACGATATTATTTGTAAATGAATTATTTTCAGGAACTTTTTTATCCGGTACTCGTTTGAGAGGTGATTTATATTGTTTGATAACTTGACCACTGTACATTATTTATACCGGTTTTTTGCAGGGAAATAATTTTAAAATTTTGTTGTTATATAAGTTACTTGCAACATTATTTTATTAATAAGCAATTATATGTTTTTAATCAGGTTAGTTCACTATTTACAGGAGGTTGTAATGAAAAGTCTATATGTATGTGTTGCTCTGTTATTTGCATTAACAATGCTGTTCAACACGCCGGCAACTACCTATGCCCAACCGGACAAGATTCGCGCCAGTTTAAAAGCTGGCGTTTCACAAACTCTGGGTTTAGATACCGAGGTGAAGATTGTGTATTCCCGACCCGGTGTTAAGGGCCGGGTTGTTTGGGGAGAACTGGTGCCTTTTGGATTGAATCCTGGTAATCAATATTCCAACAATAATGCTTATCCCTGGAGAGCCGGCGCCAATGAAAATACGACAATTGAATTCAACAAAGATCTGCTGGTTGAAGGGCAGAAATTACCTGCTGGTAAGTATGGAATTCATATGATCCCGTCGCAAAAGGAGTGGATCGTTATATTCAGCAAAAACAACAGTTCCTGGGGCAGTTATGGTTATAAACAGGAAGAAGACGCACTACGGGTAACCGTTATGCCCGTAGAGGCCCCCTTCAATGAATGGCTGTCCTTTGGTTTTGACGACCTGGCCGGAACCTCGGCAACAGCTTATTTATGGTGGGAAAAAATTAAAGTTCCATTTAAAATCAAACTGGCTGAATAGTCGAAACTACTGAAACTTTGCTGCCGGCGGTCGCCTGACAGTGTAACCTTGGCCGGCGATGATTTGATCAGTTAACAGCTACATACTATGCCTTTATCAGGCTGAATCCTGGTTATTCATGATTCAGCCTGTTTAAGTCGTTATTTTGACTTGACGCACACACCCGACAACGACAATACTGTATAAAAATTAAATTGGTTGAACTGGTAATGAGAAGAGGAATACGCATAAAGACACAACTCGCGTTGATCGAGCTTTTATTTTTGATGTTTTATGTGCCCGCGCTTGTTTTAGCGCAGCCAGAAGAAATTTATAACGCTGCCGAACTGGAAATTGCTTTACAAAAGGTAAATGTTGTTGGCAGCGTTCTATACATTGCCGCCCATCCTGATGATGAGAACACCGGTTTGCTGGCGTATCTATCCAAAGGTAGAAAATACCGCACCGCTTATCTCTCGCTCACCCGCGGCGACGGCGGCCAAAACCTGATTGGTCCGGAAAAAGGCGCAGAAATTGGTTTGATACGCACTCAGGAATTGTTACAAGCCCGCAGATTTGACGGCGCCGAACAGTATTTTACCCGCGCCATCGACTTTGGCTATTCAAAAACTGCCACCGAAACCTTTTCAATTTGGGGTAAGGAGGAAATCCTGGCTGATATTGTGTGGGTAATCCGCAAGTTCAGGCCGGATGTGATCATTACCCGTTTTACCCCGGATCAAGACAGCGGGCACGGTCATCACACCGCCTCGGCAATTCTGGCGCAGGAAGCATTCCTGGCAGCCGCCGACCCAAACAGGTTCACGGAACAATTAAAATATGTACAACCCTGGCAAACCAAAAGAGTGTTTTGGAATAGCTGGCGGCCCGGCCCGGATGAAGCTAAAAAACTCGTCCGGGTTGATATTGGCGTATATATTCCCCTGTTAGGTAAATCTTTTACTGAAATTGCTGCCGAAAGCCGGTCGATGCATAAAAGCCAGGGCTTTGGTGCGGCGGGACGACGCGGCGAATCCCTGGAATATTTTGCCCTTCTCAACGGGGCCCCTGCAGCTACCGATATTATGGACGGAATAAATACCACCTGGGAACGTATTCCCGGCGGGAAACAGGTTGAACAAAAACTGCAAAATATCATTTCCGTTTTTGATCCTAAAAACCCATCTGCCTCTATACCGGCTTTGGTCGATGTTTATGCGGAAATGGATAAACTGAATAATGATTATGTAGCTATAAAAAAGCAGGAATTACTGCACATAATTCAATCCTGCGCCGGTTTGTGGATGGAAGTCATGGCGGATGATTATGCCGTATCCCCAGGTGATTCAATACGCGTTCAGTTTACTATTGTTAACCGCTCAACGCAGCCTTTTTACCTGGATACGATCAACGCTGCATCTGTGGCAGTTAATCTGAAAGTAGATACTCCTTTATTAAATAACAAGCCTGCTGTGGTAAAGCAGTTCATAACTATACCGGCAGATTTTCCCATTTCCCAACCTTACTGGCTGCAGGCCCCGGCCGGTAAAGGATTATTTAAAGTTAATAATATGGAATTAACCGGCCTGGCGGAAAATCCGGTCAACATTCCGGTGCAGATCACCATCAGATGCAATGGCCGGCCGTTGACATTTAGTGTACCGGTATTGTATAGGTGGACAGATCGGGCCGATGGCGAACTGTACCGTCCCCTGGAAGTGCGGCCACCGGTAACAATGAACCTTGAAGACAAGGTAAGTATTTTCACCGGGAACGAAGCTAAAGAAATAACTGTAAAGATTAAAAGCCATACTCGTAATAAAGGTGGCGTGTTAACTCTATCCGGCGCTGGCAACTGGCAGGTGATGCCAGCGAGTATCCCTTTTGTTTTAACCGATAAATACGAAGAAAAGAAATTTATCTTTACAGTAACGCCCCCAAAAGCAGAGAGTGTAACCACCCTGCAAGTCCACGCAGATATCAATGGGTCAGGTTATACGCATTCCCTGGTAGAGATTTCACATCCCCACATTAAATTGCAAACCTGGTTGCCGCTTTGCCAGGTTCAGGCTGTTAAACTGAACGTTGAAAAACAGCATGGCAACATTGGCTATATCATGGGTTCGGGCGATGAAGTTCCACAGGTGTTGAAAAATTTGGGGTATGATGTAACCTTGCTTGAGGATGCCCAACTGGATAATGGTAGTCTTGACCGGTTCGATGCAATTATTGCCGGTATAAGAGCTTATAACACAAGAGAGCGGTTAAAATATGTACAACCCCAATTATTAGAATATGTAAAAAACGGCGGTACTTTAATTGTACAGTACAATGTCGCCTTTGGTCTGTTAACCGACAACCTTGGCCCATATCCGTTAACGCTTGGTCAGGATCGGGTGAGTGTAGAAGAAGCGCCCGTTACCTTTCTAAAACCTGATCATCAACTGCTCAATTACCCCAACAAGATAACCCGGCACGATTTTGACAACTGGGTGCAGGAACGCGGGTTGTATTTTGCCACCCAGTGGGATCAGCGTTATACTCCCGTTCTGGCTTGTAACGATCCCGGCGAGCCGGAAAAGCCGGGCGGCATGTTATTTACACGTTATGGCAAGGGAGTGTACATTTATAGCGGGTATGCCTGGTTCCGGCAATTACCGGCCGGTTCGCCCGGCGCCTGTCGTTTATTTATAAATATGCTCGAGGCAGGAAAATACCATGATTGACCAGCAGGAAAAAAAAAGCAGTAATGATATTGAAAAACCGCCGCTATTGTCATCCTGGCCTAAACTGTATCTTGTGGTTTTCCTGAACCTGGTATTACTGGTGGTATTGTTTTACATTTTTACAAAATATTTTAGTTAACCCGGTGCAGATTTGTTCGCCGGTTATTAAAATACAGGTAGTGGACGGTATGGACAAAACAGACATGGAAAAGTTTATATGAGTCTACCGGACTGGATTGTGCTTATAGGCTTTCTTGCCTTTGTGGTCATATACGGGGTTTGGAAGACGCGCGGTAAAAATAATATACAGGATTATCTTTTGGCTAGCCGGGCAACGCCCTGGTATATGGTCACGCTATCAATAATGGCAACGCAGGCCAGCGCCATTACTTTTCTTTCCACCCCCGGGCAGGCCTATAGCGACGGAATGCGGTTTGTGCAATTTTATTTGGGTTTACCGATTGCTATGATCATTTTGTCCGTAACTGCCGTGCCTATATTTCACCGTTTACGGGTTTTTACGGCTTATGAATACCTGGAACAACGGTTCGACCTTAAAAACCGTATTCTGGGGAGCGTGTTGTTTTTAATCCAGCGCGGCCTGGCCGCGGGATTCACAATTCTTGCCCCGGCCCTTATACTTTCCGTGATTTTAGGCTGGGATATACGTTTTACGGTATGTATTATCGGCGGTTTGGTTATAGTTTATACCACAACGGGCGGCAGCGATGCCGTGAACAAGACCCACTTGCTGCAAATGATCATAATAACTGCCGGCATGTTTGCTGCATTTTGGGTTATTTTACGGTTATTGCCACCCGATGTATCGTTCCTGGACGCTACGCATATCGCGGGTAAAATGGGGAAACTGAATGCGATCACCTTTGATTTTGACTGGAAGGATCGGTATAACTTTTGGTCCGGGCTGCTCGGCGGGACTTTTTTAGCTTTATCCTATTTTGGCACCGACCAGTCCCAGGTGCAGCGATACCTCTCCGGTAAATCCATAGCGCAAAGTCGTATGGGTTTGTTGGCCAATGGTGTCGTCAAAATTCCCATGCAGTTTTCCATATTATTTGCCGGGGCCATGATCTTTGTGGTGTACCAGTTTGTAACCCCGCCGTTGTTTTTCAACCCGGTTGAAACGCAAAATGTTAAAAACAGCGCTTTTGCGGCAGATTATAATAATCTGGAATACAAGTTCACTCTTTTACATGAGCAAAAACAGGGCACAATACGGGACATGCTGGCGGCGCTGCATAATCAAGATCAGGGCGGTTTGCAGACTAGTGTTGAACAACTCCAGGCCTTGAGCGGGGAAGAGAAAACAATAATAAAATCGGCCGGAGAACTGATCATAAAGGCCAACCCCAAAGCGGACGGCAACGATACCAATTATATCTTTTTAAGTTTTGTCATCCGGTTTTTACCAACCGGGCTGGTTGGTTTGGTGCTTGCCGCTATTCTTTCGGCTTCAATGTCTTCCACTGCTGCGGAATTGAATGCTCTGGCGTCTACAACTGTGGTTGATATATATAAAAGAATGATCAAAAAAAGCGGTTCCGACCATCATTACCTGCTGGTCTCCAGGCTGGCAACCATTTTTTGGGGATTATACGCTGTCGCCTTTGCCTGGTTTGCCAATCGTTTGGGCACGTTGATCGAAGCGGTGAATATATTGGGGTCTCTGTTTTATGGCGCTATTTTAGGAATATTTTTAATAGCTTTTTATTTTAAACGCATTGGTGGCGTCGAAACTTTTTGGGCGGCTATCATTGCCGAAATTTTAGTAATCGCCTGTTTTTTATTCACCGATATCCCTTATTTGTGGTACAATGTCATCGGCTGCCTGGCTCTCTTGTTCATCGCTCATTTAGTTAAGATGTGCCGGTCACTGCTCCTGGCCAGGTAAACAAAATCTTCTCTCAGCATTACCAACAGGCGATATGGGGATAATCACTGCCTGCCTTACCCCCTTGGGGTGTAAAACCGGGCAGCGACTGGACGGGTCGGTTTATTAGAATTCCATGTGCTCAACTATCGATCTCCTGTTTGTTTTTAGCGTTATATTTTGAAGGGATAAATATAATGTTAAAAATGGTTCCTCCGTCACGAAGCATCTGCACTGTACCGTTCAATTGATTAGTGAGATTATAAACAAGCTGCAGACCCAGCGACGGCGTGTTGTGAAAATCAATGTTTTCTGCAATACCGTCGCCATTATCACGTACCGAAAAGATAAAATGATCGAGTTTGTTGTTGTTGGTGGAACAAGGCAGCTTTTTCAGGTTGATCCAAATTGTCCCGGTCTTTTTAATTCGGAAAGCATATTTTAATGAATTTGAAACCAGTTCATTGACGATGAGCCCGCAGCAGATCGCTTGTTCGATAGAGAGAGTAACATCGTCAATATCGGTTAACAGGTCAATATGTTTGTTGCCGGTATTATAGGTATGGAAAAGGTAAACAGACAGGCTTTGGATATAATCCGCGAAATTGATATTGGCCAGACTTTTTGATTGATATAATTTTTCATGGATCAATGCCATTGAACGTATACGGTTTTGACTCTCCTGGAATTGGGTTAATAAATAGTCATCCTTGATATTACGCGATTGCAGGTAAAGCAAGCTGGAGACAATTTGCAGGTTGTTCTTAACCCGGTGATGGATTTCGCTCAGCAGTATTTCCTTTTCTTGCAATGACGCCTTGATGGTCTTTTCCGCTTCTTTACGTTCGGCAATTTCCTTTTTGAGTCGTGAATTTGCCCGCGCCAGTTCCATGGTTCGTTCCATAACCCGGTGTTCCAGCTCGTCATGCGATAACTGCAATGCATCAGCCATGAGGTTAAAGGAATCTGCCAGATTTTGCAGTTCATTACCGGTATCCAGTTGGATACGCCTCTGCAAATTGCCGGCGGCAAAATCAATAGTAAACGACTCTAACTTTCGTATTGGCGAGACCAGGTTCCTGGCAAATATGATGGATATACCCATACCAATAATAATACAAATTACTGCTAATAACAATGAGCGTAGATAAAGATCAGATAATTCTTTGTTAAACTGGGTGACCTCCAAACCAATATGGATCCAACCCCATTGGATGCCGGAATATTCAAACCGATACGGATAATGAAAAACCGTAGAATTGGTTTCCTGATCGGTTAAAAACATTTTGTTATCTAATTCGGGATTTACCCAGAATCCCCCAAGGGTGTCGGTTTTCCATTGATTTAACCTGTGCGAAAGGGAAAACCCGTCTTTTTTAGTGATTACAATATAAACTACCGAGGGGTTTTCATTGATTATGCGCATACAATGATCGACAGTGAACGAATAGTCCTCAAGTAATATAGCATTGGCAGTTACCTCACTGATCGAGGACGCTATTCCCTGCGCATGTAGTTTCATCCGGTTTATGGCGCTTTGACGCTGGTAAGGCACTGTAAAAACAATGTATAATCCCAGTATGATGAATATCAGCAACCAGATCATAAAAACGGTTCTGTATAAAATGCTTTTACCGTGCAAAAACCGCATTTTAAATTCCCCGCTAGTGATTTTGTAAATTCGTTTTCCAATATTCATTATTAACATTCAGGCTTTTGTTTAACTATCCTTAGCGTATTATTTTATAGAGTTATAATCAGAAACAAGTTTTTCAATGTTTTTGATGTTTTCATCACTAATTGGTAAAACCTTGTCGAACCGAAACAAGGTTTGAAATTGTTTACCATAACTATAACTATCCAGTCGTAAGGCGGAATTTATGATTATGTTTCTGTCCCGCGGATCAATCTTTTTTGTCAGGCATATAATTGACCGTACCAGTTCGGGCGAGTTTTCAATAATCACCAGGCTTTTCCCAACCTGGGGATTAAGTTTTTTCATGGTTTCAAAAACGGATTTGTAAACCACACAAGCGTCGTTTTGTTTAAAGAAAACGGTTAAAACCAGTTGTGATTCCTTACCGCTATATTTTATTTCCTTAAAGTATTGGTCACTTACCGGCAGGTTATTTTTATCTAGTTCAGTATCCAGCCACATTTTAAACATTACGCCGGTACTTGATGTGGGTATAACAATAATTTTGTTACGCAGATCGGCGAGGGAATGAATGGAATTATCTTTATGAACTAAAAGTACCAACTGGTTGAGACTATCAATACCGGAGCCAACAGTTAATTCAGCACTCAGTGGAACTTGTTCCCGAATGGAGATATAATCGATTGAACTCATACTTGATAAATGGATTTGCTGTTTATTAATCGCCTCTACCATTTCCTGATAATTTTCAAAAATTTTTGAGTCGGTTTGGTAATTCAAGCCCATAAGTTTATTTAATTCTCCGGCCCATAATTTCAGGGATACCTGAACGTCAAGCATATTCGCTTCCGGGATAATATCTTTGTAAAAACCAACACCAATAAATACTTTATCGTTCTGTTTTTGACTGTATACCAGTGAAACTGTAAAAAGTATTAAAGTGACCAAAAAATAATATATTCTTGTTTTCATATCGAATTTATCTGGGGGGCAATTGTAATTTTTTATAGTCCTGTAGTAATGTTTCAACATTATATATGTATTCCGGTTTATATGGTAAAATTGTTTGGCGTTTAAATAGTAATAAAATTTGTTTACCAGCCGCATCTTTATCAATTGTCATAATAATATCACTTATCAAGTCACGGTTTTTACTGGTGATAGCGCTATTTATGCAAAAAACGTCACGGATATAAAGAGGTGACTCGATAATAATAAACAATTTTTCCTGAATTTGCGGATTTAACTTATTCAGAGTTGTGTAGATATTCCTTTTAATTAAACAAGCAGTTTTTTGATTGAAAAAGACTGGCAATAATGCCTGGTTCCCCTTGTTAACATGAGTCGTTTTATTGAAAAATGATGTCATTGCCGGTAAATTATTTTTCCTTAATTGTACTTCCAGCCAGTAATTCATCAATTCATCACTTCCATCCGCAGAAATGATCAATTCTTTATTTTGTAATTCAGCCAGATTGGTAATTCCACTTGCTTTATTAACCACTAATAGAAAAGAGTCACCGTATTCCTGATCCCATCCACCGCAGACCACCGGTTCAATTGCAATTTTATTTTTTATTTTTAAATAATCAAGTACCGGTAAAAATAGCAAATCAATTTTATCATGCCTGTAAATTTCTTCCAGGTTCTGTAAATCTGAGAACAGTATAGTCTGCAAATAAAAACGGGTTGGTTTTAGTAATGTAAGATTATTGCCCCATACTTCTATTGCAGCGCGGGCGTCGCGTATATCGAGATCGTTAAAGTAATTTTCCGGAAAACCGACAATGACCGGTGTTTTTTCTTCCTGGGGCAGGGCGGCCCGATAAGCAGAAAAAAGCAATAATACCATCATAGCAATGCTGATTATAAAGAGGTCGTTTTTCATGTTATTCTAGAATAAATATTATTATCTGGCTCAATCATTAATTGCTTTATCAACAGCGCAACCAATAACCAGTTCAAGTTCCGATTGTGCAAGGAAATATTCAAGAAGAACGGCCAGGTAACGCGCCTGTGAAAAAGAAGCCATGATCTGCGATTCTATCAGGTCTTGTTCATCGACCATTTCGATCTGGTATGCGCTTTCGGTCAATTGCTGGTTTTCCACTGCGGCTTCCCTGCCCAGTAATAAAGAGGTTTCTTTTTGTCTGGCCGTGGCGAGTTTTAGAAACAGGTAATGGATTTGTAATGCCAAACCCTGCTCAAGTTCAATTTGCCGGTATTGCAGCTTTTCGTAATTTGCTTTGGCTTCTTTAATTTTATTGGCGGTGCGAAAGCCGTTGAAAAGCGGCACTTGCAAACCCAAACCAATGCTCCAGGTCTCATTGGTGGCGTTGTTAACAATGCCGTAATCGTAATCATTAATAATATAGTTCAGGCTGCCGGTTATTGCCAGTTTGGGAAGATAACCGCTTTGAGCCTCCTGAATTTGCGCCTGGTTGATTACTAGCGCCGCTTTCACCAGCGCCCAATCGGGATTGTGAGCATAGACCTGTGCAATGTAATTTTGTAAATCCATTTCCAGCGGCATAAAGGGAATTTCTTTTTCAGTAATAATAACCGGTTGGTTCCACGGCAAGCCGATGGCATGAACCAGCGCCGCTAATGCAAGGGTCGATTGGGATTGAATATCTGTAACCAGGGCGCGAACATTTTCTACGATTACTTTAGATTTTAAATAGTCGGTCTTTTTTACCCGGCCGGAACCTTTTTGGTAAAGGTTTTCCGTCAACGACAAGGTTACTTCCAGTCGGGTCAACGCTTCCTGACCTATAGATAAAATTTCCCTGGCCAGCAGCGCGCTATAGTAATATTTTTTAACATTGTGAATGACCTCCAACTCGGTTTTACGCTGTTTTTGCCGGTTGATCTCGATATTGTATTTGGCTTGCTGGCGAAGCGAACTCAACAAACCGCCGGTATAGACCGGGTAGGATAGATTTACCGATGTCAGCAGGTTTTCCTGATCCATCAGCTTGATCTTTTGTTCCGGAACTGGAAACGAGGGAAGACGAAAAACAAATCCACCCATATCCATTGGCGGGATCACCATTTTAGAAGCAGGATATATCATGACCGGATCTTCATCCAGCCAGGAATATAGACCGGTGGCATTGAGCGAAGGCCAGTAAGTGGATAATGCTTGTTTATGCTGTGCCTGTGCGGCTTCTACTGCTTTTTCGGAAGCCATTAACGCCGGTTGGTTTTGCAGCGCCAGGTCTATTGCCTCAGCCAGAGTAAGAGGCAGGGGCGCTAAATCCTGAGCATCATTATCTGCAAAACAAAAACTGCCGGACAGAACCAGAACCAGTGTGATCAGAATCATTACATAAATACTTGAACTTTTCATAATTTCCTTAAATAATAATGATACAGTTTTAGTGAATAAAGGACAGCAATTATATTGCCAATAAATACTGGTTTGAAAATTTTATCAGATAACCATAACATTATTTTATCGGCAGGTATTATGAGTAACTGAGAAAATTTTTATCGTTCTTGTAACGCCGGTATCTTTACAAGTATATAAAATTATTGTTGTAAAAATTGAGCAGGGAAAAATGATATAGAAAAAGTTTATAACTGTGAAAATAAAAAGGTGCGGAAGAAAGGAGCTTGTTTACCCTGGTAAAAGCTTTTCATTATTGTACCCCGGTTGGTATACCGAACCGGACAAATACCTGTTTATAGCCGCTTCCACCAGGTTTTGTATCCCTGGTTTTTAACGACAGCATTCACCGGAACCTGTTTTAGTATCAGGTAAAAGCCGATTATGTCACCGGAGGAAAGCAGGCTGCTGGTGAGGGCAATCATCGCCAGTTGACCCCAAAACCGGCGATTCCAGTTCCGGCATAAAAATACGACAGGCGGCAATGATCAACACCGGCAGTACTGTAAGGCCTAACCAGGGCGCCGCAAAGACCAGTAAAAAGCGGTTGCGGCTGAGTTCTCCCAAGTAGTGGGCATAGAACAGCATTTTTTCCGGCCAGACGCCAATGATCGTCTCCCTGCTAAAGCCAAATTGCGGATGGCACAGGGCGTGTAATAATTCGTGCACCGGTATCATAACGATTATGGCCGCCAGAAAAATGAAGGTTTTGGTAAATAGTTTAAAGCCGTGTAGCAACTCCTGCAAAGGTATTACGGTCAGTAAAGCCAAAATCGTGACCAGTATCAATGCTAGTCCACCGGGTATGGCAATGAATTGCAGCGTATTCACATCAGGTTCTTTCAAACTCGTCCAGCCCTGTTGCTCCGGGAAAAAATCGGGACTGAGGGGCGTTTCACCTTTGACCAGGCGCATTGGGGTTTCCATTTGAATTAAATTGTGGCGTTTTTAACTCGTTCATTGTGTTACCATTTTACTGAAAAATTTGAATAAAGTTTCAACAGAAAAACAATTATTCCAGGGGGAGATTAATTTGAATTAACGCCTGTAATGATCAGCGAACCGGCGAAACCGCCATGGTTCCTTGCTGATCAGGAAAACATCATTCCGGTTATTGACAATCTTGAATTATTGTTTTAAATTAACAAAAAACCCCAATTCAGGATATATTATGAAAAGCACAGGACTCTGTATTTTGTTGCTGGCAGCCCTGGTTGTTGCCGGGCAGGCCAAAGTGGATTATGACACCTGGTTTACCGATAAAACCATGCGGGTGGATTATTATCATACGGGAACCGCCCGTAATGAGTTTTTCAGTCTGGATCAGGTTTACCAGGAAGGCGAATGGCCCGGCAGCCGCGTTAATCTTGCCGATACGCTCAACCTTGGCAAATACCTGGTCAAAGTGTTTGATGAAGCAACCGGGCGTTTGGTGTATTCACGGGGGTATTGTACCGTGTTTGGCGAGTGGCAAACCACAGTAGAGGCGCTCAGCGGCAGCGTTTACAGAACCATGCACGAAACCGTGCGGTTTCCCTTTCCTAAATATCCTATCAAACTGGTGATCGCTGTTCGCAACCGGCAGAATGAATTTATCGATACATTCAGCGCCGGCATCGAACCGGGCTCCCGTTCCATCAATCTGGAAAAGCGTGACCTGCCCTGGAAAACGGAACAGTATCTGGATAACGGGTCTCCCAAAAAAAAGGTGGATATTGTCATTATGGGTGACGGCTATACGCATAAAGAGATGGGTAAATTCCGTCAGGATGTTAAACATTATACAGAACAACTTTTTAACAGCCAACCGTTCAGTTCCAGAAAAAATGACTTTAATATCCGGTTGGTATTGGTAGAATCGGCGGAATCGGGCATCGATGAACCGCACCTGGGCAACTGGCGGCAGACGGCGCTGGGGGCCAGCTATAATTCGCTGGACTCGCCGCGTTATGTTTTAACCCTGGCCAATAAAGAGGTTCGCGATATTGCGGCGCTGGTCCCCTATGACCAGCTCTATATCCTGGTTAATTCGACCCGCTATGGCGGCGGTGGAATTTTTAACTGGTATGCCACCAGTTTTACGGGGCATGCTGAAGGACAGCCGGACTGGTGGGCCGATTATGTGTTTACCCATGAATTCGGGCATTCCTTTGCCGGGCTGGCGGATGAGTATTATACCTCCGACACGGCGTATGAGGAATTTTATGCAGAGGGAATCGAGCCCTGGGACCCGAACATAACCCGGCTGCTGAATCCGGCGCAACCTAAATGGGCCGATTTGATCACCCCCGGTACGCCTGTTCCAACTCCCTGGGGTAAAGCGGCTTATGACTCCCTGGGGGTTACGCTGCGTTCTTGGCAGCGGGAGACGCCGGAATATATCATGATCGAGCAACAAATGCAGCGACTGTTGGCCGATGCAAACTCTCTGGCGCAAACCGGGTGTTATGAAGGCGCCGGTTATATGGCTACCGGCATGTTCCGTTCCGCGCCGGATTGCCGGATGTTCTCCAAAAGCCTCACGCCTTTTTGTCTGGTGTGTCAGAGAGCGATCAATAGGATGATTGATTTTTATACCAGATAGAGAGTATCCTGCCGGGACAATGTGCTATGCTATGCACCTGGGTGGTGTGCAGCACATTGTTTGTAGCCGCATGTTAATGCCGGACATGTTGTCCGGCAAAGATAATTGGCAACAGCCCCTTGTTCCAGGGCTGGAAACCCTACCTCTGCTTGCTTCTGGACAAGGGCATCCGCGAGGGATGCCCCTACAGTTGCTACTTGGGATGTGAACCCCTGCAGGTTTTCAGTGTGGTCCACCTGGGGTACGAGTCTGCTATAAAGAAAATTCTATGAATTCGAGCCTGTTCATACTTTTACTGGATTTGCGGCGAGGTGGCTACACTTTGTTACGTACTGTCCAGAAAATATCGTCTCGATACGTCCGTCCTGCTTGGCGGGACGGACTACTCGACGACCGGTTATTCTAAAATATATTACGGTCATCGGGTAGTCCCGTTGCTTTACCTTTCGGGATGTATTGAGATGACCAAAAAGCGGCTCGGCAGGTTCTCAGTGTGGTCCACCTGGGGCGCAGGGCTGCTATAAAGATAAGGCTATGACTACGAACCTGTTCATACTTTTGCTGGATTTGCGGCGAGGTGGGCTACACTTTGTTGCGTACTGACCAGGAATGTCGTCTCGATACGTCCGGCATTGTTATTAAACCGGGCGAAGCATCTTTGTTGGGACCGGTTGACTTGAATAATTAGTCCGGAACAGATGCTTCGCCCCTACCAATAAATTGTTTCCCCAGTGCGATCCTGGTAGTTTGAGGATTGGTCTGCGACCCGGCAGTATTACCTGTCGCAACCCAAAACAATAACCGGGTGTGCCTTGCTGAAAAACAGGTGAAAATAGATTATCTGGCCATAATAACCAGGTTTGTCGCACCGGATATTAAATTTTAGCGATAGATGATTATATTACTGTACAAAATAAATGTTACTGTTTAAACCATATCTGTAATTAATATGGCAAAAATTTGCTTTGTTTACGGCAAATTATAAACGAAAAAAAAAAAAAAACACGAAAAAATAAAATTTATCTTGACTTTTAAAAAAGAATACACTATTTTCAGCATACATACTCCCACGCTAAAATTGCCAGGGTTTAGTTAAAAGCGTTGGGAATATGGGTTATATGTGACGGGCGATTGTATATAATATATTATTTTACGAGCTTATATTATATTGCTCCGACACGGACTGATTTTGGGGCCCGGGGCGGAATGAACTTTAAATTGTGATTACATATATAATTGTCTTTTAGATATTAATTTTTAAAAATAATATAGGAGCTGCAATGGTTATTAAACAAATTCCTACCTGGAAAACCAAAACATATAGTCTATTTTCCCTGATAACAGTTATTCTTCTTTTAATGTTAAATTGTCACCGAGACCTGGGTATAACCGACCCCATAAAGTTACCGCCCGAACCGGACTGGCCGGTGGGTGAATGGATTTTAACCGGGCTTGAAAATGATGATATCGTATCTGTTGGCGTTCACCCGCAAAAACATAATATAATACTAGCCGGCAGCTATTTTAATTATAGCTCTCAAAAACCGGCTCGACTATACCGTAGTGAAGATTATGGCGCTACCTGGGATACCCTGGCTGTTGGTGAGACCAAGGGGTATAGAAATTTTATCTTTAATCCCTTTAACCCGGATATAGTTTATGCCGTTGGCGGTGAACGCCTCTTGCAAAGCGATAACATTGGTAAAAGCTGGCAGGATATTACCGGCTCAATTGTTACCAATTGGGAGACATTTACATGCTGCATGGCTTTTAATCCATTAGATCCAAATGAAGTATATGTAGGAACCAGTGGTTTTATGGGTGGGGAATTATATAAAAGTAATAATATAGGAAAAAGCTGGGAATGTATAACCCAAAATATTACAAATAACAGCATTACCGATATAGCTATCAACCCGAAAAAAACAAATGTACTGTATTTTAGCACAGATATGGATGGCAATGTCTGGAAAAGTGAAAATTCAGGTAAAAGTTGGGTACTAACTGGATTACACGGGACAGCCACTGCAACGATGGATTTAATGATTGATAATAATAATACAAATATAATGTATGCCGCAAGTGAAGAAATTGAAATTAAAGATATAAAAATAGAGTATGGGGTTATGAAATCAACAAATGGTGGTAATACCTGGAAACAATTTAACAATGGCTTACCGAATTGGTATAAATCCATCCAAATTGAAAAAAATTACCGCACCGGAGATTTGTATGTTATTACTACCTATAGTAATAACGGTGAGATATACAAGTATAACAACAACCTTGAAAGATGGGAAAAATTCGGTATAGAAAATGTAATAACAAGCTTTTATAAAAGTCATTTTACTTTTTCTCCTGATTATCGTTACCTGTACCTGGCTTGCAAAGGGGTTTATGTAATAAAATTATACTAAAAGAAAGGAGGTACTAACAACACATGCATTAATAATTCATATAAAAGTTATAACAAAAAGAAAGGAAATAACATGAGAAAAGCATTGTATTTGTTAATTTTTATGTTTGCCTTGAATTTACAACTAGCTTTTAGTTTTGAAAAAACTAAAATGGAGTGGCAAGGTAAAGAGATTGAGGTGGCAAAAAATGAGGTGTTGGTTACCTTAACAGACCAGAAAAAAATTGATGAGGTTAACAATTATTTATCAACACAGAAATTTAAAATAATTCATGGACCGGATAAATTAGGGGTAATGTTAATATCAATTCCTCAAGAGAAAACTTCTCAAACTGCAATAGAAAACTTGAAAAAAAACGAAATGTTAAAAAATATTGAGCCAAATATCATAACACATATTTCTACAACACCCAATGACTCATATTTTGGAAATCAATGGGGGCATACAAAAATCAGTTCGCCTTCAGGGTGGAATATTGAAACAGGATCTCCGGCTGTTATGGTTGGTGTGTTGGATTCCGGTATTCCAATGCAAAATGGCGTTTTATCGCATCCGGATTTAAATGACAATCGCATAGAACTTGGTTATGATTATGTATATTATGATAATGAACCACGTGATTTATGCGGACATGGAACTCATGTTGCAGGCATAATTGGCGCAGAAACAAATAACTCAGCCGGTGTAGCCGGTACAAGTTGGGGTACGCAATTATATATTGTTCAAGCTTTTGGCGATGATGGAATAGGTACTCTTGCAGCTTTTTATTATGGAGTTATTGATGCCGTTGACGAAGGTGCAAAAATAATTAATTATAGTGGTGGGGGTACTGTTTCATCAACTTATTATACAGATGCAATTGTTTATGCCCTTAATAGGAATTGCTTAATAGTAGCTGCTGCCGGGAATGAAGCTGCTTCAGTAATTTATCCGGCAAAATATTCGCCATCATATAATAACGTTATGGCTGTATCCGCTACCAATTATAATGATACTTATGCCTCTTATACAAACAGAGGGGTAGAAATATGTGTGGCAGCACCTGGCGGAACTGGCCTTCCATTTGGGGTAGATGATATTTTTTCTACAACACCGAATTATTATTTTGCTTTACAGAGTGAAGGGGTAACCCAAAATTACGGTTATATGTCTGGAACATCAATGGCGGCTCCTTTTGTTTCCGGGCTTGCTGCATTAATTCAATCAACGAATTTAGATCTTTCGCCGGAGCAAATTAGACAGACTATTCAATTATCAGTTGACGATTTGGGTGCTTCCGGGTTTGATAATTATTATGGCTATGGCCGGATTAATGTAAACAAGGCTTTACATAATTTATATGTACCGGAAATCTATTCAACTATACAAACCGCTCTAGATGCCGCAGCAACAGGACAAAATATTATTTTACATTCAGGTTCACAAACACTTGCCAGTAATTTAGTGATCCCGGATAATATCGCCCTTGTAGTACAATCCGGTACAACTCTTAATTTGAATAATTTTTGTATTGAAACAGAATCCGGTGAAATTATTGTGGAATCCGGAGCTACAATTTTGCCTAAAAAAATAATGCGTGAAGATCATTATACTGATGACATTAAAGGCCTGTACCCAATTATCGAGGCTGCAATGGATTCATCTGAAACTGATGAAAACATAGTACTAGGTGCTGGGACTTTTACAGAAAATGTTGTTATGAAAGATCATCGTTATTTTGAAGGCAAATCAAAAACTCAGACTATAATAAACGGTACCTTTATTTTTGCCGATATTGAATTTGGTGAGCTTGACAAAGTAAAAGTCAATAATGATATTGTTATTGATGATTGTTCTGATATTACTTTATCCAATGTCATAGCAAAAGATATTGTCGAAATAGAAAACACTGCAACTGTTTATATTGGTGATTCCGAATTTACTAATAATGGCTTTCTTGATACATATCAAACCTATAATGTAGAAACAGAATACACGGATTTCCTATATAGTACAAATTATGGAATTATTACCGGCGATACGGACCTTGATATTTGGTACAATACCATAATGAGCAAAAACAGAGGTCTCCATTGTGCTATTGGTAACAATGTTGATATTTATTACACAGATTTCTGTAGCAATACTTATGATATATTTAATACTTCCAGTCTGTACATTGATATTTGGCAAATGGGTTCCATGTCTTCCTGTCCACCGCCATTATCCGGTTCAAATATTACACTGCATTATCCTTGTGAGGTTTGCGATTTAGGCAAGTCGAACCCGGATGAAATACTTCCTGAATATTCTCAATCATGGGAAGGTATTGATGATTCACCCGAGGGATTGGAATTCGCTGAACTACGAGACCTGTATCGCGCCCTCAAAGTTGATAGACGCCAGGCTCGTAAAGATAGCATCCGCTACGACATTAGCAAATATGCGCCAAAATACAACCAAGTGATTGACGGCATGAAGCAATTTGTAGGGAAATATCCTGATAGCGAAGAAGCAAAACATGCAATAAAATTAATCGATTTCTGCTATCGCGCTTTAAAACAAAGAGATACTTTTGCCGCATACCTCGTCGCTCTCGGCAAGGATGCAAAATACAAATCCCTGCAATCTGCCATCAAAAGCCAGTTCATTCCTTATTACCTGGGCAAAGGCGAGTATCAAACTGCGCTGACCCTGACCGACGAGGTGATGAAGGCGCAAACCGATCCTGAAAATGCTTTGTATTACCTGTACCGCAAAGGCGTTATTTATCACAAGTATTTAAAAGACGCCGCCAAAGCGGAAGCGATCTACAAACAGGTGATCGATACCGATCCCAATTCGGCCATGGCGTTTTCCGCCGGGGTGCGTTTGGGCAAACTCGGTAAAGTGTACGAAGGTGAAAACAAGCCGTCTGCCGACGAACCGGAAGTAAAATTTGCGATTCGCAACCATCCCAATCCGTTCAACCCGGTTACCAACATCCAGTTCGACCTGCCGGCGGCGGATCATGTTACCTTAAAAGTCTATGATGTAACGGGCCGCGAGGTGGTTACCCTGGTCGATGCGCTGCAAGGCTCTGGCTCGCACACCATCGCCTGGAACAGTCAGGATAAATTCGGCCAACGCGTCGCCAGCGGCATGTATTTCTATCGCATCGAGTACCGGGGCCAGGTTCTCACCAACAAGATGATCTTAATGAGGTAAGTTATGTGTATTTCTGTTTTATCCCCAATAAAAAACCGGACAAATAGCTGATGTAAAAGCTCTTTGCCCGGCCTGAGTAAAACCAAAACCCGGCGCTGTCACGCCGGGTTTTTTAATATAAGCAATAACCTGGAACGGAACAACAGTTTTTAAGAAATTTTACTACATCCCCGCCGCTATGAACAAACTACCAAATTGTGGTTAAAAAGTACCTTTATGTAATTACCCGTCACATACCTTGTTTAACTTGACTGTAAAAGTGGCCATAACCCTTTGTTTTTCAATAGCTGTACGCCTGTTCATCACCGGCAAACAGACGCTTTACCGGTATAAATTTTGCAACAACCGGTATGGAGTTTTATATATGTACAGATTTTACAGGAAAAAATTTGATCGATATTACTAAAAAGCTGCAGGATCTGATTGAACCGGCGATTCTGGAAGAAATTCAGAATGCCTGCGCTTTAAAATATAATATTGGCCTGGCTTTGTTCGATGAAAGCAATATTCAGCTTACCGCCTCGAACCGCAATTTTATTAATGATGAATTCGACCATAACCTGGAATTTCTGGATGTATTGTTTCATCCCCAGTTCAAAGACAGCCGCCTGGAGAGCAAACTGGCAAGCGGCAAAACTGTCTATACCAGCTTTTGTAACGGCGAATTGCTGCGCGCCGTTATTCCGGTTAACTTTCGGGAACAGCTTTTTCTGAAAATTTGCCTCATTCAGCGGGCGTCAAGGGAAAGTGACGCCGGGGAGTTGGTTGAACGGCTTAAACAAGCCTTTGCCGGCGTTGAAATACCCGAATATATTTTTGAACATACCCTGACCGAACCGGACAGCGAACTGGCGTTTGTGGCGGAAAACCTGAAAAATCAACTGCTGCATTTTCTGGAAGCGGCTTTTGAACGCTCCAAAGTATTACAATTGAATGAAGATTTGCTGCCCGAACTGGCGGTCGATGACCTGGATAAAGATGAAAATAACCTGGTCTTTACCTCCCCGGCGCATGTCATACTCGACGCGACCCCGGGAATAACTTCCTTGTTGGGGTTTGCAAATACTTTTGAACTGACGGGATTGAATTTTATTACAAGCCTGGTATTGTTGCAGGAAGAGCAACAAACAATTATCAAGCAGTTACAGCAGGCCGGCAAGCTGAACTGGTATTCTACAATATTAAAATGCTGTAATGAGCAAACCCTGCACGCCAAAATTAAAATTTCTCCGCAGACCCTGGATAAACTGGTGATCGGTTATGAATATACCATACTCGCCCACAGCGCTTCAACCGGCGAAAATATAACGAATATCACCGCAGCTGAAAATGCAGGGATTGATAATGAACCGGCAGTAGTGAAAGAAGAAACACTCACTGATATTAAGCCGGATCAGACTCCTGAAAATCCTTTTCTGCTGCCGGAGACGCATATTGCGGAAATGTTCGACGCCCTGCCTAATCCGGTAATGGTTTTGGATGACAAGAACCGCATTTCAGTATGGAACCGGGCGCTGGAAAATATTTTCAATATACCCGCCAAATCAGTCATCGGCACCGATATTTCCGAACTGTTGTTGAACGAGTGCCGCATGCAATGGCAGGAAATGCGCGTCAAATATAAAAACGGCGACGCCAATAAAAAACAACAGCAAAACCAATCCTTATGCTTCCTTACCCGCGAAGGCGACACGGTTATGGCAACCCTGTCCCTCGGCAGTTCTATAATTTTACACAAAGAGTATACCACGCTGATTTTTAAAGAGTGGCAATATCAAACCCAATGTAATACATCATTGCAACAACATCTACATTCGATTATCAATTCAAAAGCAGCGTTGCTGATAACTGATGAAAATGGGGTGATAACTACAATCAATAATGCCGCTTTAGCCTGGCTGGAAATGACCGGCGAGGCGGTGTTGAATAAAAATATTCAGTTATTATTTCAGGAAGATACCGCACAAATCATCAGTCAGATCCTGCAATATAAAGGAACCGGGCCCCGGAATTACATTGCCCAGTTACGGCCCGAAATACTGGAAGGAAAGATCACCAACCTCAAAGTCGCCCGACTGGAAAATCCCGACATCAAGCAAATTTTTTTATTGTGGGAACTACAGGAGCAGGACGGCGAGCAAAACAACAGTGCCCCCAAACCCGCAATGAACAAAACTCAAAAGCTGGAATACTTGCTCACCATCTTTCCCAAAATCGCCCGGCATTTTGATAAAATTTCCACCGACCTTTACCACAACACCTCATCATTACTGCTGCATGAAAATATGGACGATGAGATCAGGGAGCATATTGTCAAAATCAAAAAAATCGCCCAGCGCACAGCATCCTTAAAACAAGAGTTACAGTATTTTAGCCGGGTAGAAAAACCGGCCCTGGAAGAAATTGACCTGAATGTCAAGTTACAACAATGGATAGACAGTTTACGCCAGCCGTTGCCCAAACACCTTACATTGGAACTGAATCTCAAAAATACTGCCGCAGTTATTCAGGCAAACAGCCGTCAGATCAAACACATACTTAAAACATTGATCAAGAACGCCGCCGAGTCTTATTCCACAACCGGAAAAATATTTATTCATACCCGTTTGCACACGGTCAAGGCGGATGAAACGGCCGACTTGAATGGCCAAAAAGACAAAACCTTTGTTGTTCTTGAAGTGATAGATTCCGGCAGGGGAATACCGCTCAATGTACGCGAACAACTATTCGAACCATTTGTTACCACCAAGACATTTGAATTGGGACGTGGAGTGGGACTCGCTTCCGTTTATGGCATAGTCAAAAATCATAATGGCTATATTGCGGTAAAAACCCTTGAGGGACAGGGGACGATCTTTTCATTGTTTTTCCCGCTGCTGGAAATTGTAAAAACTACCGAAACCCGGACGGAGAAAGAAGCCGGAGATCTAATACTGTTGATCGATGACGACCCTGGCATTGTCGAGGTCAATTCCATAACCTTGAAACATTTCGGTTTTAATACCAAAGCTGCCAATACCGCAGAAAAGGGAATTGAAATATTCAGTGAAAATTTCAGGGACATCAACCTGGTTATTCTTGATATATCCCTGCCAGATATGCCGGGAACCGAATGCGCAGAAAAATTGTTGACGATAGCGGCTGACGTGCCCATTATCCTGTCCAGCGGTTATCATTGCGATGAGAATTATTATAAGTTTATGCAAAAAACCGGCGCGGTGTGGCTGCAAAAACCCTATACATCCAACAAACTCTACCAGGTTATTCAGGATTTACTTTCCAAAAAAGGAAAGTAAATCCATCCATGTTTTAATCAGATAGCAAACCGGAAATTGATAATATCCCCGTCTTTAACAATATATTCTTTACCTTCCAGGCGCACCAGGCCATCAGCCTTGCATTTGACCATGTTTTCGTATTTCATAAAATCATTATAATGGACAATCTCGGCGCGGATAAAGCCGCGTTCGAAATCGGTGTGAATGGCTCCGGCTGCCTGCGGGGCGGCGGTATTCTTGCGGATCGTCCAGGCTCTCACCTCATCGCTGCCGACAGTAAAAAATGATACCAGGCCCAGCAGGTCATACGATGTCCGGATCAATACATCCATAGCCGATTGTTTGATGCCCAGATCCTGACGAAAAGTGGCGGCTTCTTCTTCAGCAAGCTGGGAAATTTCCATTTCAATTTGCGCCGATATAGCCAATATCGTGGTCAGCGCCTGGTTCTGCCGTTCCCGGAATGGCTCCAGCAGGCTGGTATTGTTAGCAATATCGCTTTCACTGATATTAACAACAATAATGAGCGGCTTTAACGTCAGGAACTGGTAGCCGCGTACCATAAATTCTTCTTCCGGGGCAATGTGCAGTAACCGCAGCGGTTGTTCATTTTCCAGCGAGGCTTTGCATTTTTCCAGCAGGGCATATTCGCGCACATCCTGATCCAGCTTTTTGGATTTCATTTGCTTTTGCAGTTTTTGCATACGATTTTCAACAATCGACAAATCGCTGATGATAAAATCGGCTTCAATCGTATCCAGGTCCCGCTTGGGGTCGATGGTTTCTTGCGGATGGGGCACATTATCATCCTTAAATGCCCGAACTACGGCCAGAAGGGCATCCACGGTTCGCACTTGCCCTAAAAAGCTGTCGCTAAAGCCGCCTTTTTTCTGCTCGGCTGGATTTAATCCCGCCAGATCGATATAGTCGATTATTGCCGGGGTTTTCTTTTTCGGCACAAAGATAGTATTCAGTTTTTCCAGCCGGTCATCGGGCACTTGTACAATAGACTGGTGCGCATCGGTTTTCCCGGTCATAAAAGCCCCTGTATCTACATTAGAGCCGGTGAGAGCATTAAATAAAGTGGATTTGCCTGAAAGCGGCAATCCTACTATTCCAATTTTCATGATTTTCCCTGTATTTTTTAGTAATAATACACTTTATTGTTTTTGTAACTCTGGCGGTGTAAATATAGGTTAAAGGTAGTCTTTATGCAAGTGAAATATGATGAATAATATTTGCTGAACAAGTGTAGAGGTAAATTAGTACTTTTAAATATTGAAAAAAATCTCTAATTTTAATAAAGCTTAACCAGTCATAACAGGAAAAATTAATGATACAACGAAAAACAACCGGATCGATGGTATGTCCGGGCTGCGGGCGGTTGATCTCGGTAAATGCACAAGAGTGCATTCATTGCGGCCGCAAAAATCCCGGTTTGTGGGGGTATAGCCCGGCAATAAAAAAACTACTGGGTGGCGCCCCAGGGGTTATAACCCTGCTCACCGGAGCGTGTATAATTCTGTATGTCATCAGCATTTTATTAGATGTCTCGGCCTTGCTGCAACCGCGCGGTCTTTTTGGTCTGCTGGCGCCCGACGATCAGGCCCTGTACCGTATGGGTATGACCGGACGCTATATGATTGCACAGGGTAAATGGTGGACGTTGATCACCGCGATCTATTTACACGGCGGGGTGCTGCACATCCTTTTTAATGTGTTGTGGCTGCGGCAGCTTGGTTATATGGTTCAGGAACTGTTTGGATCGTCCCGTACATTTTTATTATTTACACTGACGGGGGTGGCGGGTTTTGTCGCTTCGACGCTGCTGAGTCCGTATCCTACTATTGGCGCATCGGGTTCGATTTTCGGCTTACTGGGCGCACTGGTGTATTATGGCAGAAAGCGCGGCGGTCAGTTTGGAACGGCCATATACCGGCAAGTGGGCAGTTGGGCGCTGGTGATGTTCCTGTTCGGTTTTATGATGCCGGCAGTAAATAATCTCGCCCATGCCGGTGGATTTATCGGCGGGTACCTGTTTGCAGGCTTGCTGGGATATCAGGAACGATCCCGTGAAACTGCCGGGCACCGTTTTATGGCGATGATTGCCCTGGGCGTTACGATCGGCAGTTTTTTGCTATCCTTTTTAGGTAAATAGATCGCTGACCAGCCCGGTCCGGATGAGCGTTTTTTATTACAGGAACCGGACTGATGTTGATTACTAATAAATATTCGGTAGAGTACAAATCCCTGAAAAACACATAACCATTACAAATGATGGATTGCTGAAAGGAAATGACCATGAAAAAAGTTTTACTCGTAATATTGGCGTTAAATATTACCCTGTTGGCTTTTTGCAGTAAACCTGTAGTACAAACGGCAGAACAGGAACAAGAAGTAAAAAATGTAATTAATGATTTTTATAAAAGTTTCGATTTAAAAGACATTCCCGCTTTGATGACTTTTTTTCGTGATGATTTTATGTGGTACACAGCCAATGGTATGATATTGACAAACAACAAGTTTGCAGCTTTTTTTTCACCAATCTTTGAAAACTGGAAATATGTTACAACAGAAGTCAATGTTTTTGATATCCGTATTGAAGGCACTATGGCGGTAGCCCGGTTCAGCACTAAAATGCAGACTGATATAAAAACAACATCGATCAAGAACCTGCATACCATGGTTTTAATCTATCAGTTCGGAGAATGGAAAATGTGGCATCACCAGGAGTCGATGCAATAACCGGGTAAAAACCTGCACCCCCTGTAATTACAAAGGAGGTATCGTATGAACGGGAATAAAAAAGCGCCGCTCTTTGCGCTGGTTTTACTGCTCTCATGTCATTCCGGACAAAGAATAGAATGGCGGCCCGGGCAGTGGCTGTTGCAGCCGGATACCTTGAATACCGGCATACAGGAGCGGTGGTTCGATACCGGTTATACCCCGCGAGACTCTGTAATTATTGAAAACTTGTCCGCCGATCATTTGCCGTCAACATGGAATGATTCGGGGCTGGTCTGGTATTTTAACGATTTTACTATTGACGATAAACACAATATTGCCCTGGCGATCCCCGCGCTGCACGATTCCGGCACAATCTGGATCAACGGGCAGCTTGTGGGCGCGCAATCAGGAGAACTCACCGAACAATTCGATTTAAGCACATTTTTAAATTCCGGGCACAACCGGATGGCCATCAGAGTCCGCTATCATAACCGGCCGGCAGGAATTACAGGAGAAGTAACTATGTTCAGGTTTTTTCACAAAAAAGAATTGACCAAAAGCAAACTGGCGTTACAACAAGCCCCGCAGCCCCCGGATTGGGCAAAAAATGCAATTATTTATGAAGTTAATGTGCGTCAATATACCCAGGAGGGCACTTTTAACGCCTTTGCCGACCATTTATCGACACTCAAAGAAATGGGAGTAAATATCCTGTGGTTTATGCCCATTCATCCGATTGGAGAAAAGAACCGCAAAGGCACGTTGGGCAGCTATTATTCAATCTCGGATTATTATGGCGTCAATCCGGAATTCGGTTCTCTAGATGATTTTAAACGCCTGGTGCAAAAAATTCACGATATGGGAATGTATACGATCATCGACCTGGTGATTAATCATACCGCCTGGGATAACCCGATGATCACGGAGCATCCTGAATGGTACTCGCAAAACCATAAAAATGAAATTCTTGCCCCGGTGGATGATTGGACCGATGTGGCCGATTTGAATTATGACAACCCTGAATTACGCCGCTATATGACCGATATGATGACCTGGTGGGTTAAAGAGATCGGCATCGACGGCTATCGCTGCGATGTGGCGGAGATGGTGCCGGGCGATTTCTGGAAAGCGGCCATTGCGGAAGTGGAAAAGGTTCGGCCCATCTTTATGCTGGCCGAAGGCGAGGCGCCGGATTTGCATGTCAATGGCTTCCACATGACCTATGCCAGCCAGATGTACCGGCTTTTTAATGCGATTGCCCGTGGTGAAAAGAAAATATCCGAGATCGACCTGTATTTGCAACGCGAACAGTTCCAGTATCCGCAAGGCGCCATGCGTATGCGCTTTACCAGCAACCATGACCAGAATTCCTGGGACGCTACGGCAGTGACGCGGTTGGGCGAACAAGGCGCCAAAGCCTTTGCGGTGCTGACGTTTACCCTGCCCGGCAATCCCCTTATTTATAGCGGACAAGAAGTCGGTTCAACAAAAAAATTGGATTTCTTTGAAAAAGACTTGATCGACTGGCGGGATAGCGAATTCCGGTCATTATACACAACCTTGGCCGATACTTATAAAAAGCATCCGGCGTTGTATAACGGCAGCATGACTCGCCTGAAAAGTAAGCAGAGCTATGCGTTTAGTCGTGAAAAGGGCCAGGATCGCGTACTGGTTCTGGTTAACCTGACCGGCAAAACCTGTCGTGAAAAGATAGAGTTCAAAGACCTAAACGGCAATTTCACCGAGTTGTTCAAAGGCACAACCCTTACCCTGCACAACAGCGCTGTGGATATCGAGATGCAGCCCTGGGAATACCGGGTTTATATCGCAGAGCGTATCACCCGCTAAAAGGAGTTTATATGCAAAAAATCGGCTTTATCGGCCTGGGCATTATGGGAAACTCGATGTGTTTGAACCTGCTCAAAGCCGGGTTCCCGGTCACCGCCTGGAATCGCACCCGCGTTAAAATGCAGTCGGTTATCGACGCCGGGGCGCAGGCGGCCGCATCCCCGCAGCAAGTTGCGGAAAATGCGGAAATCATCATCACCATGGTATCCGATTCCCCGGATGTGCAAGAGGTTATTCTTGGCGACGCCGGTGTGATTAAAGGCGTTAAATCCGGAAGTGTAGTCATCGATATGAGCACTATTTCTCCTGCGGTTACCCGCGATATTGCCGCCGAACTAGGCAAAAAAGGCGTGGCTATGCTGGATGCGCCAGTCAGCGGCGGGGATAGCGGCGCGCGCAATGCCACCCTGGCGATCATGGTCGGCGGCGAGGCAAAGGTGTTGGAACGCTGTATGCCGGTGTTTATGGCGATGGGCAAAACCGTCACCCATGTCGGCGTTAACGGCATGGGACAAACAGTGAAGCTCTGCAACCAAATCCTGGTATCTGTGACCAACATGGCGGTGTGCGAGGCCATCCTGTTTGCGCGCAAATCCGGTGTAGAGCCGCAGGTGATGATCGAAGCGGTAAAGAACGGCGCGGCCGGCTCGTGGCAGCTCTCCAACCTGGGACCCAAAATGGTCGCGGGGGATTTTAATCCCGGCTTTATGATCGACTTGCAGCAAAAGGATTTGCGGCTGGCGCTGGAAACCGCCCTGGTAACCTGCACGCCGTTACCCGCCACCGACCTGGTGCACCAGTTATTCGACGATTGCCAGGCGCACGACGAAGGCCGCCTCGGCTCCCAGGCGTTGTTCAAAGCGTTGCTGCGGCTGGCGGGGGAATAATGTTTTGCAGGATGGGGGATTGCCCTTTGAGTTTGACGGTGTTTTAATTGTTACAAAATGTTTGAAATTGACTGAAGAGTAAAATAAAAACCATAATTAAGGAAATCCTCCATCCTGTTACTGATAGTTTACTGGAATTACTTGTTTTCTTTAAAATAATGGTTAGCGGGTTCGACCTGTGAAAATCATGTTAGTGGAAGAAGACTGAAATAATGGAGTACTCGATTGAAGAACATAAGCACCGATTTGCAGCTTGGGCGGCCGGTAGAGCTGCAAGTGTGAACGGTTGCCGCTTTCCCGTGGAAGAGGGTAAGACCATCTTAGAAAAAGCGGGAATGAAAGAGCTGATATACGGTCCTGATCGTTTGCCATTGCCCAAGGATATTGACATAATGCACCGAGAGTGGCGATCAAGGATCATAAAAGCCGCCGCTAACTACCCTTTTACTCATGGCGTGGCCGCTAAACTTATCAACATCTATCTCAAGGCTTGTTTTGTCTGCGCAGGTTACGACGAGCACGAACGAGTCCGCGCGCTACATCCTCCAATTGACAGCCTTCTTCTGAAAGAGCTTTCTGAACGGCACATTGGAGGACGTAGAGCCATTTGGGACGAAGCAATAGGAATAAGATGGTCAAAATTTAGTTCAGACCAATACGAGAAGGTTATTACCAACATTCGGCAAGCTATGGGAGACGCACCGCTTTGGGAGGTCGAGAAGTATTGGAGGGGCTATCAAAAAAGAGTCCGCTAACAAATGCGATAACCCGAGGCGGTAAAATATCGGGCTATTTTACCGAAAGGTAGTCACGCCCGCGCGGATTACGCTGGTGTTAGCCTTGAATATTTATAAGAGAGTGTTACGTTGTTTAAACCTGCAAAGAAAGGAAAAAAATGAGCAAGATTGCATATCTTTATGTATTTGATACGATGGCAGATTGGGAACCAGGTTATGTTATAGCCGAACTAAATTCAGGACGGTATTTTAAGGATAAAACGTTGAAATATGACGTAAAGACCGTTAGTTTAACACAGGAGCCGATTACGACAATGGGTGGCATCACAATACTCCCGGATTTGACTATTCACCAATTGACGGCTCATGAGGCTGGCGTATTGATCTTACCTGGCGGCGATACCTGGTTAGAATCTCTCCATGCTCCTCTTTTTAACCGCGTGAGCGAGTTTTTACAGGCGCACATTCCTGTTGCTGCGATTTGTGGGGCAACGTTCGGTTTAGCGGCACATGGGTTTCTAAACAATCGTCAACACACCAGTAATAATCTTGACTATCTCAAAGCAATCTGTCCAACTTATAAAGGAGAGCCATTCTATCGCCACGAACCGGCAGTCATTGACGGGGAGCTGATTACTGCGTCAGGAATTGCGCCGCTTGATTTTGCCTGTACGATCCTGGACAAGCTTGAGGTCTTTTCCCCGGCGACCCTTGAGGCATGGTATAAATTATACCAGACGCACGAAGACAGGTATTTTTTTGCTCTGATGGCATCTTTACCACAGGTTCCATAAGAGTTTGTAGGACGGGGGATTTCCCTTTGTGAAAGAGTATTTGTAATAGTTATATGATGATATTGATAAATGGGATTGATTTAAATACTTCAATAATTGATAAATTCCCCATCCTATCAGATAGCTTTTATAAAATATTTCTTGCATTTTTCCATAAAGTTCATTTAATTTTATCGACATTTGATATAAACTATGTTACACAGGCGGCGGATTTTTTGTATGTTGTATAATATACGATTTTTTAATAGTTAAGAAAAAAGTTTGCTGTTTTTTAAAAAGAGAAACATAATATTAAAGCCAAAATTATTAGACCCAGTTCGGGTTACGATTTAGTTTGGGTATTTCTATTTTCGAACTGATGATACTTGTTATTATAAAAATTCAAATAGTTTATTTTCCAATAGACAAAACATTTCTTCTTATTTAATAATTATTATTTGAATTTGGAAAATAAATTATCTTAGGTGTATACTTTCTCATTGTAAGGTCTACTATATGTTAAAAAGTTTATTGATAACCGTAACAGATTACAAAAAAGCAAATCATAACGCATTGAAGTTCATGATTGCTAGTTACAAAGCTCAATTGAACGTTCTATCATTTGATAATATAGTAGTTCTGTATCCAGAAAAAAACTTCCCTCAAGATTTTAGAGAATACCTTATTGCACAACAGATTGAAACTTATTCATTTGATATAGATATTTTAGAAGATACTTACAAAGTCAAATTATTATTAATAGACTTTGTAAGGAATCATTCTGACTGCTACGATTCCATATTCTATATAGATCCTGATCATTTGTTCATAAAACCATTAACAGTCAAGTCAATTATACCGGTATCCGGTTCTCTATACGTAAGCTCAGAAGTTGTGTTTGTAGATAAAAATATTGAATTAACAACTAATTACTTTATGGATAGGTATTATAATACATCTATCATATTTGGTTCTTCAGCTTCATGGTTAAGTATAATCGATAACTACAGTAAAACCTACGAAGAATTATTTTTTTTATCTAGCTACAGACATAGAGAGGAAATTGCTTTTACAATTGCTTCTAAATTGTCATCTATAGCATTAATACCTGTTCCAGAATTATTTCAATCAAACTTTAAGTTATTCAATAAGAACTGTATCGTCTTTCATTACGGTGGCGAATCAGATGATGCACATATGGTTAAGAAATGTATGTCCTATGCAAATATTGAACTTATATATGAATCCTTAATTGATCTTTCAAAAAACACATCATTTATAAAAGGGCAATGGGTAGCAAAGATTATAGTTGAGCTATTGAAAGATAAGTAGAAAAATAAGGATCAATTTTATTGTCATCAATAAATCATATAGGTCTAATACCTGACGGAAACCGACGTTGGGCGTTAAAGAATTCTTTAGATTATAAAACAGCTTACATGAAATCTATGGTGCATATTGTAAATTGTATTGGCTGGATATTTGATATGAATTTTGAAAGTATAAGCATCTATTTGTTAAGCAATGAAAACCTTAAACGTGAGCGTGAGGACATAGACTCTGTGATTTATGCGGAAGAATACCTCTTATCTGATATACTTTACCCAGTTTGTCAACAATATTCTTGTAAAGTTATTCATGCAGGTAATAGGGACTTACTACCTTATTCTATGAAAATCAAGATTGACTATCTATGCAGCATTACTAGAGATTATAAAGAAAGGACGCTATTTCTTTTGATAGGCTACAATCCAATTGATGAAATAAATACTACAATTAACCAAAATGGTTTTATTGAAATGAGTTTATTAAGTGTTCCTAAAAAGGTTGATGTAGTAATCAGAACGGCAGGAGGAGCTTCACTTCTGAGTAACTTTTTGCCAATCCAGTGTGGTTATGCACAGATATATATGGTAGATGCATTATTCAACGATCTAACAAGGCAAGAAATAGAGGCAATATTAAATACTGCATCACAGGTTAAAATGCAGTATGGCAAATAATTCGAACTTTTAACTTTAATGAGGTGTGATAATGTTATCATGGTTTATCAATAACAAAGAATGGATATTTAGTGGTATAGGCATCTTTATTCTTGGTTTATTTATAAGAAGGGCATTTAAAAATAAGGTACAAAGATCTGGGAAGAACAGTATAAATTTAATGGCCGATAGAGATATAAATTATAACTCAGCTACTAAGAAAAAAAAGGATGATTGATAAAAACAAAATACAAATCTCTGGGTCGAATTCAATAAATATTATCGGGAAAAGAGTTCAGTTTAATCTGGGCGTTACAAATGAAGAAGCAATTTTTATTATTAACAACTTATTGAACTCTCCAAAAATAGATACTGAGAAGATACTGGTAAATATCGATCAAAGAGAAAATTCTTTATATATTGATGATATTGACTTTCTCTTGGGTCAAGCTCGCATATATAAAGAGAAGTCCCTATATAAGGAAGCCTCACAATATTATAAGGTTGTGTATCATCTTGTTAACAAACGATTAAGCTCAATAGATATGAATATGTTGAAAGCTTCAATCATTTTTGATTTTGCATCTTTGCAAATGAATCAAGGGATTATCATACATCCCTTGCATAACCCGATCAATTTGTTTAATATGGCATTTAAGATTTACGAGGATGTCCATGACTATCAAAAAGCAATTTTAGCCCAAAAAGAGATTGGAGTTTGCAACCATATTCTTGGAAATGGATTATCTTCTATTAAATATTACAAAAACTGTTTTGATTTAATAAAAAATATGAGTGAGTACCGCAGACTTGAGGGTAATATATTTAGAGAAATAGGTATCGCGTTAAATGGATTAGGTAGGTATCACGATGCCGAAAAATGTTTCTTAAAAGCTATTAATTTATTAGAATTATACGGTGACAGCTGGGAAATAGGTATGGCAAATCAAAAGATAGCCATCTCATACATCGGACAAAAGAAATACGAAAGAGCTTACAACTACTTGTATAGAAGTATAAAAACATTGGATAAATCAGACGAATTATCTAAGGTCAAATCAATAGCAGCCTCTTCTTTACTATTATATAAAACTGGCAATATAGTAAAAGCAGATAAGATGATTGAAAATGGATTTCATATTTGTAACCGCTCAAATTTCTTACATCAAAAGAAGATTTTACAGAAATTATATATGTCCTATAGGAAATAAACACTATCGTATTATCAAGAAATCAACCGAACACATGTCACACTTTGATCTTATGATAGTGTTGTAATTATAAGAATAAATGTTACTGTTTTATTACGTTTAATTAAAATGTTTAGAACTTGTGGGTGAGCATGGAAATATTTAATACTTTAAAGCATTCAATAACAAGGCAAAACCCCAGCATTCATAGGTGTAATTGCCATTATGTATTGGTGTGATGATGGCATTTTCTTCACAACAGTGAATTGTTAACAATTTGATGCCATGTTATTGATACTGATATTTTATAATGGAAAATATTTCCAAATGCAATTTTATAAACTTTACCAAATTAAAGAAGATCATGTAAATTTATGGTATCGTAAATAATAGTTTGTAAATGGGGGATTTCCCTTTGTGTTTGACAATATTTAAATTGTTATAAAATATTTGAAATTGTTTGAAAATTAGAGTAAAATTATTATAGGGAGATCCCCCATCCTACTACTACCTTACCAAGTGTTTGCAGGGGAGTACGTAAAAAACAATATGCTTTTAAAGTGCAATATTAGTTGATGAAGAATGGAAAATTACATATGATTATGAACTTACCAACCTCAGAAGATTACTTCCAATCCGGAAGAGAACTGCTCAATTTCGCGTGGGATACAACCTCCGACCTTTTAACTGAATTTGATCAAGCTGATTATTACGGTTTCGCACAAGAAGAAATCTCAGAACAATACTGGGCAGCTGCCAAGAGGACACTCACTACATCTCTTGCGATTGTGCAGCAAGGTGTCGAATTCTTACTAAAAGGGAAGATTGCAGAAATTTCTCCCTATTTATTAATTTCTGATCCCCCATCTCGTTGGCCTTCACCGTATGAAAATCACGCAATAGATTTTTCAACTTTTCGCACTGTTGATGCTCAGGATTTAATACGAATCCATGATACGTTTTCTATCTTACCGCTTAGCATTTCCTTTGCAGAGAAATTTCATTCGTTGCGCGAGAGAAGAAATGTCATCATGCATTCTCCTGGGAACGGAATTACTGTGCACGTCACAGAAGTAATTGAGGCTATTCTATTTGTGTATAAGGCACTATTCCCAAAGGAGAACTGGCCAACGATTAGAAGAAAATTTCTTGAAAGAGGTCCAAATTCAGAATTAGGGGGAGGAGATTACGCAACAAACCGAGCATGCTGGGAGATTTCGATAATATTGAGTCTCCTTAAACCCACTCAGGTCAAGGCTTTCCTTGGGATTGATCCAAAGCAACGTGCTTATTTCTGTCCTAAGTGCTTGAACATGGCAAACACTGATGCTGGTTTTGATTTCCCTCTGGCGGTACTACGCCCAAAAAGTATTTCGGCGACACGGTTGTATTGCCCTGTATGTAATGAGGAACATGAAGTTAAGAGACAGGGTTGTGAAAAGAAAGGTTGCCCGGGTAATGTCATTGATCCAGAATATAGTACTTGCCTTACATGCGGTTTTTAACCCTGGTACCCAATCGGGTTTTGTAGAATGGTGGATTTCCCTTTGAGTTTGACGGTGTTTTAATTGTAACAAAATGTGTGAATTGGGTTGATGATTAAAATAAAACATAATTGGGGAAATCCCCCATCTTTCAAGTCGAAGTAATAAATATTTTAAAAGGGGAATTTATGACACAATATCAAAGATTATATATTCCAGGTGGGACCTATTTTTTTACATTGGTAACCTATAACCGTAGACGTCTTTTTGATGTTCCTGATGCTCGGCAGGTTCTAAAGGAAGTGTGGAAATCCGTACAAACAAAATACCCGTTTACACTCGATGCCTTTTGTTTATTACCGGATCATTTGCATTGTATGTGGACATTGCCGGAAAATGATTCACAGTATTCAAAAAGATGGAACCTTATAAAAGGATTATTTTCAAAAAAGTATCAACCTGAAATAAATGATTACATCAAAAAATGTGATTCTCGTATTAAAAAGCAGGAAGCAACATTTTGGCAGCGACGGTTTTGGGAGCATTATATTCGAGATGAAGATGATTTTGAAAAGCATTTTGATTATATCCATTATAATCCGGTTAAGCATGGATATGTAAAAAATCCGATTGATTGGGAATGGTCAACATTTGCCAAGTATTTGCACATGGGTAATTATGAACCGGATTGGGGTGTAATAGAATCAAAACAAATTATCGAATTAAAAAGTACAGGTGAATAAAATAAAATTTTTCGTGTGATAGGGCCTTGCTTTAAATTTTTTGTAGGATGGGGTCTTGCCCGTTGTAAAGGAAAGTATCTTTAATTACGAACAGCATTTGCCAAAAACACATATCCAGAATAATGCAATGTCAGGGCAAGACCCCATCGAACGTTGAGATTGTTAATTTAAATGGTAGCACATAAGAGGATGTTGTTAAATTGGAACAATGCTTGCTTTTTGTGTAATTATTGGTGTGATGGGGGCTTGACCTCCATATATGAAAATATTTAAGCCTTGCTTCGATGATATATACACCTGTTTTATTTGATATCATGCAAATATCGGTCAAGACCCCATCCTACAAAAAATTCCGAATTGTAAATAAAACGGGCGACCGAAATGGCCGCCCCTTAACATATTATATCTATTACAAATATCTTATTTACCCAACCTCGCAACCCATCCCCCACCCGGGGCCAGGTTAATTTCCAACACATCGCCTTTTTTTGCGGTGGTGGTGGTTACACTGAAATCCTCGGCGTGCTGCGCGGCGTTGATGCCGTCGCTATAAACCAGCGCCTTGTATTCGCCTTCGCCCAGGAACGAGAGATCGACTTTTAATGTGCGCGGCGTCCAGTCGTTCATGGCGCCGATGTACCAATCATTGCCGCTGCGGCGGGCCACCAGCACGTAATCGCCTATTTTACCATCCAGACCAATGGTTTCATCCCACACGGTGGGCACCGGGCCGAGGAGTTTCATTACCTCGGGTTCGGCTTCGTAATTAGTGGGCGTATCGCACAGCATCTGTAAGGGACTTTCATACACCACATACATTGCCAGTTGATGGGTACGGGTGCCCTGGCTCATCGGACGCGCAAAGTTGGCGCGGAAAGCGCCTTTTTCGGTATTGCACATCGCGCCGGGGGTGTAATCCATTGGCCCGGCAAACATGCGGGTGTAGGGAATGGTTACATTATAGTCCGGTGTAATATCATCAGCCCATTTGTTGTATTCCGCGCCGCGTACGCCTTCGCGGGTAATGAGATTGGGATACGCGCGTCGCAGGCCAGACGGTTTGAAAGCGCCGTGAAAATCGACCAGCAAATGATGCTCGGCGGCTTGAACGGTGATTTTTTTATACCAGTTGACGATTTTCTGGTCGTCGCGATCCATAAAGTCGATTTTTACGCCTTTAATACCCCATGCTTCAAAATCGCTAAACGCCTCGTCCAACTGCTTGTCCACCGTTAGCCAAACGCACCATAATATCAGGCCGACGTGCTTTTCGTTGCCATAGCGGATCAATTCTTTCAAATCCACGTTCGGTTTCAGTTTCAGCAGGTCGTCGGTATCGGACCAGCCTTCATCGAGGATGATGTATTCGATCTTGTTTTTGCTGGCAAAATCGATATAATACTTGTAGGTATCCGTATTCACCCCGGCTTTGAAATTGACGCCTTTTAAATTCAGGGCGTTCCACCAGTCCCATGCTACCTTACCGGGTTTAATCCAACTGGCATCTTTTAACTGCAACGGCGTGCTAAGACGGTAGACAATATCATTCTCAATTAGCTTTACATCATTTTCGGCAACGGCCAATACACGCCAGGGGAAAGCGCGGTTACCGTCGGTTTCGGCAATATAATCCGCCGCTTTGGTCACCCGCAGCGAGCGGTCGCCAAATTGTTTTTCTTCCAGCGGATACGGAGCAAACTGGCTGACCAGAGTGGGGGTATAATCATTAGAGCCGCGCAGGAACATGCCGGGATAATCATCCAAATCCGCTTCGGCAAGGGCAACGCGCAGGCCATTGGCTTTGGTCACCACCATCGGCAGGTAACCTTTATGCGCCGGAGAAATAGTGGCAATGGCAAGATGGTCGTACAACCGTTCAAACGAGGTGTTGAAAGCCGGTTCCAGGGGAATGACTAGAGAATCGTCCTGTGCAAAGGTAAAGGTCGCCTGTTCGTTATAAACTTTGATCTTTTTGTCAAACATGGTGAGAAAACGCCAGGCGGCGGCGTCGTTATAAGCGCGGAATACCACGCCGTATGAACCGGTAAAGGTCAATTTTAGTTCGTTGTACTGTTCAGGAATGACGGCGCGTTTCTCTTTTACCACCGGGATGATCTGAGAATTGACAGAGATCTTTTCCGCTTTGGCAACTTGTGGATTTATACCCAATACCAGCCCGTCGTCTATGGTCATGGAAATAGGCGAAGGCGCTGCAACCTCTTTGCCGTTCCAGGATATCGCATAGGTTATGTTTTTGTCTGCATTAACTGTGATTTTTAATTTTTTATCCGGGGAAAAAACCTCCCAGGTTTTCGCCTGTACTACCGAGACAAACAATAATAATAAAATTAAAACGTTCAAGTAACACATTTTGTTTTTCATACCAGCCTCCAAAAATTTATCCTTTAGAATTTTTATTAAATTCTGTAAAAAACGAGTACAATGCAACAGCTCCCCGCTAATTGCTGTTAAATATAAAATAAACAAAACAATAATGCAAGATTTTTATAAGGGGAGAATTTTAATCATCTGACATTCTTGTAACCATTTGAAAAAAAAGAAATAATGGTTTATTGTAAAAACTGTTGCATAAAAGAAAAAAATCAGTAAATTAAAGTAAACGTTTAAGTATTTCACAAATAACAAATTCTGTCTAACCGTAATTTCCATGTTGTAAATACTTTATTCAGTTAAGAGGAGGCATAATATGCATCAGCATGTTAAACAGATGGCTTTTTGTTTACTGATAGTCGGTTTGGGTATGTATTTACACTGCTCGGCGCCGGCTAGTAAAAAAACTGCCGGACGGGTTTATAACGGGCCATATACAGGTGAATATCTGAACCGGGTGGCATTCCCCATTGGCGGTATGGGCGCCGGCATGTTCTGCCTGGAAGGCAGCGGTAAAATATCGCATCTATCCCTGCGCAACAAACCGGAAGTGTTTAACGAACCGAACAGCTTTGCGGCGGTGTGCATTAAAGGTGAAACGAATGTCGCCAGGGTACTGGAAGGACCTATACCGGACTGGAAATATTTCGGTCAGCCCGAATCCGGCAACGGTTCCGGCAGCACAAATTACGGCCTGCCGCGCTTCCGTGAAGCCACTTTCCTGGCGCGGTTCCCATTTGCCAACCTGGAATTGACAGACTCGGATATCCCCTTAAAAGTTGCGATTACCGGCTGGAGTCCGTTCATTCCCAACGACGCGGATAATTCCAGTCTGCCCGCCGGCGCACTGGAGTATAAATTCACCAATTCCGGCAGCACGGCAAAAGACGCAGTGTTTTCGTTCAATACACAAAATTTTATGAAAGTACCGGACCGCGAATGGAATAACAGCAAAACCAAAGGCAAAAATAAAATTTTACCTATCCAGAACGGTTTTATCCTGTTTCAGGAAGGAACCGAAGAATATCCCCATTTGCAGGGCGCTTGCGCTTTTTATGTTGATGATCCAAGCGTAGTGGTAAACCACTGCTGGTTCCGCGGCGGCTGGTTCGACCCGATGACCATGGCCTGGAATGATGTTGCGCAGGCTAGTTTGGTAAATCGTGAACCGGTGGATGCGGACGCACCGGGCGCATCTCTGTTTGTGCCGTTCACATTAAAACCAGGCGAAGAGAAAACCATTAAACTGATGGTCGTCTGGTATGTGCCCTGTTCCAATATCCGGCTTGGCAATGACCCGGACAATGCCCCTGTATGCAAGCCGGGTGATCCAAATTGTGTGTGCAGCAAAACTTATATTCCCTGGTACGCCGGCAAGTTCAAGAATGTTCGCGAAGTCGCCAATTACTGGAGCCAGCAATATAATAGCCTGCGCAGCAACAGCGAGTTGTTCCGCGATGCCTTTTATAATACCACGCTGCCCGCTGAGGTTGTGGAAGCAGTTGCTGCCAATTTAACTATTCTTAAATCGCCAACCGTGCTACGGGAAACCTGCGGCTGCCTGTGGTGCTATGAAGGGTGTTGCGACAGTTGGGGATGCTGTCATGGCTCCTGTACCCATGTGTGGAACTATGCCCAGGCTATTCCGCACCTGTTCCCAGGTTTGGAACGCTCCCTGCGGCATACCGAGTTTTTCGTCAGCCAGGATGAAACCGGCCACCAGATGTTCCGCTCCAACCTGCCGATCCGCCCGGTAAAGCATGATTTCCATGCAGCGGCCGACGGCCAGCTTGGCGGTATAATGAAGGTATACCGGGAATGGCGCATCTCCGGAGATACGCAATGGCTCACTGAATTTTGGCCAAAAGTAAAAGAAAGCCTGAATTTCTGTATTCAAAAATGGGATCCTAAAGGCAAGGGCGTGCTTGAAGAACCGCACCATAATACCTACGATATAGAGTACTGGGGCCCGGAATGTCATTGCACCACATTTTACCTGGGCGCTTTGACTGCCGCAATCGAAATGGGCATAACCTTGGGCGACGATGTGTCCCGTTACGAAACCTTGCTGCAAAACGGCAAACAGTTCCTGGAAACCGACCTGTATAACGGCGAGTACTTTTACCAGAAAATTCAGTGGGAAGGTTTGCAGGCGGAAGACCCGGTTAAAGCGGCTGCCGGTCAGTGGAATGTAAATTACTCTCCGGAAGCGCTGGAAATATTAAAAAAGGAAGGCCCCAAGTACCAGTACGGCACCGGCTGTTTGTCCGATGGTGTGCTGGGACTGTGGATTGCGCGCATGTGTGGACTGGAGCAGCCCATTGTGGACGAGCAAAAGGTCAAGAGTCACCTGGCGTCCGTGCATAAATACAATTTAAAGCAAAACCTGTTGAACCATGTTAACCCGCAGCGGCCCTCGTTTGCTATGGGCAAAGATGGCGGGTTGCTGTTATGCACCTGGCCCAAAGGCGGGGCGCTGTCGCTGCCGTTTGTGTACAGCAACGAAGTGTGGACCGGTATTGAATACCAGGTCGCTTCGCATTTGATGCTTGAAGGCATGGTCGAACAGGGACTGGAAGTCGTACGTCTCGCCCGTAACCGCTATGACGGCCGCAACCGTAACCCGTTTAATGAATACGAGTGCGGCCACTGGTACGCCCGCGCCATGTCCAGCTATGGCATGCTCCAGGGATTGACCGGTGTGCGTTATGATGCGGTTGACAAGACTTTGTACATCGACTCGCAGGTTGGCAATACCTTTATCGGCTTTATATCCACCGAAAGCGGATTCGGTTCAGTCGGTTTAAAGAGCGGCAAGCCGTTTGTGGATATGAAAATGGGCAGTCTGGATGTGAAGAAGGTTATGGTTGCCGGTAAGGAAATGGCGTTATAATATCTATTTTGATAACACCGTGATGTGTATCCCGGAACAATTAGTAGGGACAGGTCGCGACCTGTCCCTATGGAAATAAATGTTCCGACCATTTCGTAAGTCCGCCGCAAGCGGGGGATGTCCCCCGGTTCGTATGAAACCCCGGATGATCAAAGATTCCCGGCAGAGCTGGTGCCTTGCGGTTCCAGGCTGGGAGAGACTGTGTGAAAACCAAAAATTTTGCTGTAAAAAATGGAGTGCATCGCCTTTATGCGATGCGTTAGGCCGCAAGCCCAAATAACATCATAAACAAGAAAAATAGGAGATTATTACATATAAACTTTATGATATTCAAATAGATGTTTTTATTCAAACAATAAAACTTTTCGAGGCCACCTGCGGCGGCCACAGTCCATAAAGGGACTGCACTCCGGATTCGGGAGAATCCGAGCTACTTCCAAGCACTGACAACCTGGCTTTTGCAGGCGTTTTCACACAGTCTCGGGAGACCTGAAACCAGGATGGTATCTAATATTTCATCTGTTTCAAGTACTCATAACTGACCTTGATACATTCCAACGGATTCTCCGGTTTGTCGTGTTCCACAAACACATGCTTCATGCCGGACTTGTCGGCATAAGCAAATATAGCCGGAAAATCGATGATGCCCTGGCCGACGCAGGCAAAGAACTGTTCCGGGGTGTTGTCCATATCTTTAACATGCCAGATCGGGAACCGGCCGGGGTATTTTTGCAGGTACGGAATCGGTTGCTGGCCGCCTTTTACCATCCAGTACAGGTCGATCTCCATGCCCACCAGATCGGGGCGGGTGTTTTCCAGGATAATGTCATAGGGCATTTGTCCTTCAGTCACCTTGAATTCCAGATCGTGATTGTGGTAGGCAAATTCCAGTCCGGCATCTTTAATCTTTTTACCGATTTCGTTAAGCGTTTGGGCTAATTTCTCCCAGTCCGCAACAGTTTTATTTTCCGCCGAATCCGTCCATGGCCAGAAACAGATCACATATTTTTTACCCATTTCCAGGGATTCTTTGATAATCCCATCCAGATCGCTCTGCAAACCGGCCATCGCTGTGCCGCCGGAGAGGGGATTCAGTCCCAGTTCCGCCAGCAGCGCTTTAAATTCCTGCATCGACGGCCCCATGAATCCGCCCAATTCCAGGGTATTATAGCCTATCTCCGCCACCTGGCGCAGGGTAGCGACATAGTCTTGTTTTAGCGGCTCGCTGATCGTGCTGATCTGCAGGCCGATTTCATTGAGGGTGCGTGTTTGTGGCGTTGTTTTGGCGCAGCCCGGCAGCAGTCCCGCGCTCATGCTCAGGGCTGCGCTACCCAGCAGGGAGTGGCGGATAAAGTCTCTTCGTGATTGTAATTGCATATTCTTGTCCTTTGCTTAAAGTTTATGACAAAATTTTAGGTTATATCAATAACTATTTGTTCCTAATCTCCTGATTAAGAATGTAAGTGACCAGGAATCTCTTATCCCTTTTAATAATACCTAACTAACAGTCCGGTTTTTAAAGCGGAGATTTTAATCAAGCAGGTTCCAATCAGGAGATTGGAACCAGAAGAGCATTCTTTATTATTTTTACAGGACGAATGTCCTGCTTTTTGTACGCCCTGGGGAGTATCCCCAGGGCGAGCTGTGGACTTTTGTTGTTCGGTCCCCGAGTAGAGGACGCGATCCCGCTTGCGGGAGAGCGGACTCGTATCGAGGGGCCGAATAAAAGGTCGTTTTAATATGCATCTCGATTCGTCCCGTCCCGTCCCGCTAAGCGGGAGGGGTTGGACTACTCGACGACCGTACTTTATAAATTACAACTCCCGCACCCAGATATTGCGATAACTGACGGGATTGTTGTGATCCTGCAGCAGGAGCGGTTCTTTGGGTTTGTGTTTGGTATATTTTGCTTCGCCGCGAAATGCCACCGACCCTTTGATCTCTACATTATTTTGCACAAGGATTCCGTTTTGAAAAACCGTGAACCGTCCCGGCGATTGCAGCGAACCGTCGTCGTTAAAGCGCGGGGCGATAAAGATCACGTCATACGATTGCCATTCGCCGGGCTTGCGGCAGGCATTGACCAGTGGGATGTGCTGTTTGTAAATGCTGCCGGCCTGGCCGTTGGAATAAGTGCGATTGTTGTACGAGTCCAGCACCTGCAACTCGTAACGGCTTTGCAAGATCACGCCGCTATTGCCGCGGCCCTGTCCTTCGCCCTCGATCACTGCCGGGGTGCGCCATTCCAGGTGTAGTTGCACATCGCCAAACGCCTGTTTGGTAACCAGGCTGCCGGTTTTTTTAACGACTGTAAAACAGCCCTCCTCTACCTTCCATTTCGGCTCATTACCGTTTTCGTGCTGCCACTTGGAAAGATCGGTGCCATCGAACAATACAATCGCATCCGAGGGTGGGGCAGCGCCGTCTCCCGGCGTTACCACAACGGGTACCGGTTCCCAGACTTCGGTCAGTTTCGGATCGATCTCGTTTTCCTGGGCAAAGACCGTGCACATGAACAGGATGAGCATGGCGGCAGCAATTAAAAGCAGGTTGTGTTTCATGAACATCTCCTCATAAATATTCAGGTTAATAGAACAAGTTATATTATTAAAGCCTGGGCAATTCCCACGGCGCGCGGTATACCGGGGTGAGCAGTTTATTGGCAGCGGGACTGTTGCTGAATTGTTTTTTTGTCTCATCCCAAACCAGGGTCTCGCCGGTACGATAGGCAATATTACCAATATGCGCATAAAAAGCGGCGTCATAGCCGACCTGCACATCGCAAACCGGGGTTTGTCGGGTTTTTACGCATTCAACAAAATTGCGCACATGGTTCAAATGTCCCTGGCCATCCGATTTTTGCTGCGGCACCGTCTGCATACGTGCATTTTCCCCCCAGCCTTCGGCGATCACTTCCCAGGTATCGCGATCCGCCCACAGGGTGCCGTTGCTACCAACAAAGGTAATTCCATATATCCTGCCGTTGGGCCCGGTCTGGATACCGGCGTTATGTTCCCATTCCAGGGTAAAATCATCAAACTGATAGAGTACATTTTGCGTATCCGCTGTTTCCACGGCATTGCCTTCGCCGGCAAACAAGCCGCCCATGCCGATAGTTGCTTTGGGCGCGCCCTGTATATTCATAGCCCACAGCGCCATATCCAAAAGATGCACGCCCCAGTCGGTCATCAGGCCGCCGCCGTAATCCCAAAACATGCGCCATAAACCGTGAAAGCGGTTGCGGTTAAAAGAGCGGGCCGGGGCAGGACCCAGCCACATATCGAAATCCACCCCTTGCGGGACAGGTTCATCCGGCGCGATCGGCTGACCGGCGGCGTAGTTGAAATTGGCCCATACCTTGACGCGGCGGATCTTGCCCAGCTTGCCCGAATGCACAAAATTGATCACATCCCGCCAGAGATTATCGCTGCGCTGCTGCTGGCCGACCTGCACGATGCGGTTGTATTTACGCGCCGCACGCACCATAATATCGCATTCGGCAATACTGTTGGCCAGGGGTTTTTCGACGTATACATCCTTGCCTGCCTGGCAGGCATAGACCATATTCAGGCAATGCCAGTGATCCGGTGTGCCGACGATCACCGCGTCGATATCCTTTTGTTCCAGAAGTTTACGAAAGTCTTTGAATAATTTGGGCTTTTTGCCGGTTCTTTCCTGCACATCGGCGGCGCGTTTATTGAGCCATTCGTCATCGATGTCGCTCAGGGCGGCGCATTCCACGCCCGGCACTTTAAGAAAATCATCGAGATTCGACCAGCCCATATTCTTGCAGCCGATCAGCCCGACCACCAGTTTGTCGCTCGCAGCGGGTTGTTGTTCTGCGGCCCAAAGTTGTCCCGGCAGCAGTGCCGCCAGCCCGGCGCCGGAAGTGGTAACAAGGGATTGTTTTAAAAATGTTCTGCGGGTAGAGTTCATAATCCGGTTACTCCTGTATTAAAGTGAACAAGATTGATGAAGATAATTGAGTGAATACTTAAACGTTTGCGTAATATGGAAAAAATATTTGTCTTTGTCAAGAGTCTTGTTTGGTGGTACTTCTCGATACATCCGGTATCGCGGTGCCCGAGCGGACTACCCGATAACCGGTATGCTTTTGTCAATGTGACGTGTGCAGCGATGTATAATTATTCTTTTCATTGCCACGTCATTTATGACGTGGTTTACTGAAAATAAACAAAATTGACTTTAGTCAAATACTCATTTAGGCTAAAGCCATGATTTTGCTTTATTTGTCCCACGACCTGAAGGTCGTGGCAATGCTAGATTTTACCAAACAAACTCGGTCGTCGTCAAGTCCGCCCCGCTTGGCGGGACAGGACGTATCGAGATGACATTTCCTGGATAGAGCGCAATGATCGCGCCGGGATTCACATCCCGGTGCGGGAAGTGGGTCAGAGTTTCCAACCCTGGAACAAAGGGCTATTGCCCCTTGTCTTTAACATGTGAGGAAGAATCTTATGTTCATTGCCACGTCATTTATGACGTGGTTTACTGAAAATAAACAAAATTGACTTTAGTCAAATACTCATTTAGGCTAAAGCCATGATTTTGCTTTA